>Ga0307509_10007935_pt1 | contig 13700 bp, 3 predicted proteins | sample 10_EM_MG_FD_202245 | JGI IMG/M metagenome (GOLD analysis project Ga0307509, IMG submission 202245) | Populus trichocarpa ectomycorrhiza microbial communities from riparian zone in the Pacific Northwest, United States - 10_EM | ecosystem: Host-associated > Plants > Roots > Unclassified | place...
CTTGTCACATTGCTAGAAACTGAAGGTTTTGAAGTATAAATGACAAAAACAGATTAATAATTGCTATATATGACAGACAAAAGCAGTCTCCCTTCATTATATATTATTAATCTCATTGCTCATTCATAAGTTTCAACACTTGCATCATCGGCACAAGAAAATTAGATTGATTGGAGTCAATTTTGGCTCAGAGCTACATTACCAAACAACAGAGTTTGGCCCCATTTGAATATGCTCACAAACTCGTGCAAAATTTTGTTGTGGCATCTTATGGCCAAGACATTGGATATAACAATAGCAGATACGAAAGTCTTTTTTGTTTTTGCTGTTAAAAAATGTTTTTAATTTTTTTTATTTTAAATTAATTTTTTTTATTTTAAATTAATTTTTTTTATGTTTTAGATCGGTTTGATGTGCTGATATTAAAAATAAATTTTAAAAAATAAAAAAATATTTTAATATATTTTCAACCAAAAACACACTTTCAAAATCAATCATTACCATAATTTTAAAAACTACCACAGATGGCTTAAAAACGTGCGCTACTTGTTATTTAGCCATTTGAAAAGGAGAAAAATATTACAATACTGATGATCTCTTAGGATCCAATATGCTTAATAATAGTATTTAAAAAATAAATGATCACACATCCATGTTAATTTTATTTTTTTGGTAATTGTTGATCTCTTGGTCAGCTTATGCGCACCTCGGCTAATCTCCCGGGGCCCTAAAGTTAACGACCAGGTAAGCCTCCAATAACCCTGAGATTTATGGCACTCGAATTCTAAAGACATGAAGAGCAAATGATTAGTGGTAGAAGTCTCGGTTCTTACAAAACAATTCATTTTGTAAGATTTAGAGACCTTCTAATTATTAAGTTAGTGGTTTTATGGTAAAAGATTGTAATAAATAAAGAGAAGAGCATTAAACTTTAAGAACAAGAACACTTGACCTTAGTTTTTGTGTAATAAATGCTTTTAGAATATATGATTAGAGAATAAAAATTGTGAATTTTTTACCTGGGTGGTTCGACAAATATTTATATTCCTTCTACTTTGAGCCTTGTTATTTTACTTAAGAGGACTAAAGTCTTTTCCTCTTGAATATCTTAATAAAAAAAAGTTCATTATATCAACATTAATGCTGATGGAAATGTCTTCTTACACAATATTAATGTTGATAGGGATTACCCTTACACGTCATTAGTGTTGATGAACAAACAGTAGAGCTATAGAAAACTTGTATACCTTATTTCGCACACAACATTTAATATTGATGGGAATAACCTTGTTATGGCATTAATGTTGATTAAAATATAATGGCTCTTAGAAGAATTTTATACACTTAAGAATGTATGGGAATGATTATCCTAAGATCTGGCATTGTGTCAGATACATGTGCACTTGGGTCAGTATGAACCTACGGGGTTTGAGTTTAGTATCTTGCCAGACCCACAAGTATTTGGGCTCAGTGTGTAGCCAAGCGCGAGAGGATTGAGTCTCGCATCTTGCCAGACCCACAGGTACTTGGGCTCAGCATGTAGCCAAGCCCGAGAGGATTGAGTCTCGCATCTTGCCAGACCCACAGGTACTTGGGCTCAGCATGTAGCTGAACCCAAAAAGGTTTGCTCTAGTGTCTTGCCAGACCTGTAAGTGCTTGGGCTTAGCATGTAGTTGAGCCCAAGGGTGTTGTGTTTGGTTTCTTGCTAGATCCATAAGCGTTTCGGCTCAGCACGTTGTTGAGCACATGGTGTTGGGTCTAGAAAAAAGAACTAAACTCACGTTGTCTGAGCTTGTTATTATGTCAAGTTTATGTATGTTAGGTCATCACCCTGTCTTGGATCCTTCTATTTGTGGGCTTCTTTAAGCTATTGAGTTGTGTATAAAATATGTTAATCCATCACCCTGTCTGGAAAAAAGTTGTGTGTTTTCAATGTGGGATAAAAAAAATTTTTGATTTAAATATTTTTAATAGGATAAGATAATATCTAGCAATTTCAATAAATCAAAATTTTTTACCCATTAATCATCATTATTTGTTTTTATCTAAAAAAATATAAATTAATTCTATGTATTAAATGGTCAAAATTATTTCAAAGAAATTTTTTACTAATAAAAATTAGGTTAAAATAAAATCATAAAGCTCATTAATTTTTTTTAAAATAGAAAGTAAGAACAAAAAATAATAAATAAATATATAATTTGTGCAATCTCTTTATATATATATATATATATATATAATTACCTGACCCTGCCGAAAAAATTTAAAGCAATTACCCAAACTATCCATTTCCTAAAATATTTTACCCTACCTAAATTGGGCAATTTAGGTTTTTCAGAAAGGTGTTCACCCCTGTAATGAGAGGTGCTGGTCTAATGAAAAAGGAAAGTACGTTATTAAGCGATTATTTTTTAGAAGTATTTTTATTTAAAATATATTAAATTAATATTTTTAATAAAAATATATTATTTTAATATTTTTATAACAGTGTAAAAATACATACTCAATAAGATTTTTTACGGGTATATTTAGAAATATGGTGATAATTACGGTTTAAAGTGTTTTTTCCTTGGAAATGTATCAAAATAATATTTTTTTATTTTTAAAAATTATTTTTAATATTAAAAAATCGAAATAATCTAAAAATATAAAAAAATTAATTTTAAATAAAAAATTTAAAACTTTTAAAAAATACAATTTCCACTATGTTTTCAAAATTCTATCCAAGCTCAACATCTAGTTGGCGGTGGGTTGCTTGGATTTGGTTCATGTAAGAAGCGAGAACCAAAGATTTTATAAGATGTGGCTTGTATTTAAAATAATAATAATAATAATAATAATAATAATAATATATATATATATATATATATATATTAACTTCAACTTGTAGGAATTGGGCCACGTGCTTGGTACAGGGTAAGGTCCCCTCACGTTTAAGGACGTACCAGATAACTCTGCACACGATGCAGGCTCTGTCTAGCAACTTGCAGGAAACATCCAAGATTGGATGGGACCACGTCCGCCAGTTATTTGGGAAAGTTGCAGAGCTTTTAATTGTGATCATGACATGTGTTTTTTTTAATTATAAATTATAAATCATAGGTTATAAAATACCAATATTAATTTTTAAAATATTATCAAAAACTTTAAAAAACACCTAAAAATCAAAGTTAAATTGATTGACGATCCTCAAACGACCACGTTGATATTTTCGGTATATTCATGGCGGGTACCCCAGTCTACTACACACATAGTCATCTACACCAAGGTCTTGTCTTCTTCGCTCATTTGAACTGATTTTTTCTCCTATAAAATTTCATAGCATAAGTTACAGCTGATATAACTTTAATTACCACGCTCTTACTGCCACATATATGGTAATTAAATTCATTTATTTTGCTAAGTAGGGAGACAAGGAGGTGGGAATTTTAATTTGAGAGGGTAAAATTAGAGAAAACATTTTAGGGGGGTAGAAATTGAAGTGCACAGGCATGGCGGCCAATAGGATTTTCAGGAGAACAGGACAGGCGATGGCTGTGATATTTGGAAGTTGAGAGGAAAAGGGGAATCCGATCTGAAGAGATTCACTTGACTAAGAGGTTTACGAAAGTGATAATTGTGATCATGGGGGTTCCTATCCAAAGAAAAAAGTTATGGCAATGACGGGTTGACGAGCAGAGACTGTTCAACAAGGGCTCAGGAACCTGCAGTAATTTATATTGCATTTGCTGCAAGAGCAGCAGAGATTAAAACCATCTTGATTATTTGATTCTTATAATACTGTACAGTAACGTATAACTAGTTGAATTACAAGGTTCAATGTTTCCAAGCTCATTTTCAACTCGATCAAGCTTTGAAGGAAGAGACTAAGAAACCCCATGGAGTTTCAAGAGACCAAGAGACCTGGCCAGCCTCAAAGACAGAAAGCAGAGATATATAGCCAAGAGACCAATCCCGAGAGACCTATCTAACCTCATGTTCTTCCTCGGCAAGATCACAAGGGCCCAGAGCAAGCCCCCTATCAAGAACCCTAGAGTCTCGTAGAGAGAAGGGTCTTTTGGGATGACAAATGAAGAGGGATATTTGGACCCAGATGAGATGATCAGTGAAATGCCCAAACCCAGCAACGTATTGAACATGGGACCAGCATAGCAGCCTGATATGGCGATTTGGACCCCATCTGCCCCACCATTTACTGCCATGGCAACATTTGCTATCAAATCTCCGAGGGAGTTGCCCCAAGCCAGGACAGTCAATCCAAGAACTGAAGGGTTAATCCCGAGTATATACCCTAGTGAAATCAATAAAGAGACCAATTCTTCAGCAATAATATATGACCAAGTTACACTCATCAGAAACCCACCAGCAAGCCAAGGGAACAAGGATTTCTTCGGTGGGCTAGACTTCTTCGTTGTCACATATGCAAGATTGCCAAGAACCATGCCAATCAATCCTGATGTCATATAGGTTACTAGGCTGCTTCTAGAGCCAAACTCCTTTTCCCTTTGGGAGGTGCACAGTGCTGCCAATAGAATTGGTGCCAATGCCACAGAAACAACTCCATATGGCCTTGACCATCTCTCCTCACTAACCACAGGTATAGTCAGTCTTCTAGGGATGTACAGAGGAAATTCCAAAACATACAGAAGCCTACCCAAGTAATAACAAAAGGATGAATCGAGATTACAAAAAATCAATGAGCTTTGTTGATCTTCATCAGTGGTTTTGTCCACCAAAATTGGTTTTTCATCATCAACATAACCGAGTAATGGTATACCCCTCTCCAAAAATTCCTCCTGGTTGCCATCTCCAGTTAAATGATTCTTTTTTCTGTACTGAAAGTGCATGATGCAAACCACAGATACATAACCCAAGTAGATAGCAAGAAAAGAAATTGCACCCCACACGGAGATTTTTCCAACAAGAATAATCAAGAGAAGACAACATAGAGAGAACAGAAAGAAGCAGACATCTCTGATGAAGCTACACTTATCAACCGAAATTTGGCGGGGACTAGTCAATAAACTTATAACACCAACCACCACACTAGACACGAAAAAAGCCCCACCCAAAATACTATTCAGGCCAACATCACCATTGCTAGACCTGGTGAAGGAAACAATACTAGCGAAAACATCAGGGGCGCCATTGCCAAGCGAAAGAAGGGTGACACCAGCAATAGTTGGAGAAAGCTTCAAGAGTTTGGACAGGCTTTCCAAGGAGGGACAGAAGTAATCTGCTGCTGTGTTGCCTAACAGATAGAACAGAACAGCCAGCCATAGTAACAGCATAACGTGGCCAAGCATAGAAAATTTACCACAAGTACAGTAAAAGATTTGAAGATAGTTTATATACCCTTTAGACCTGCACCCAATATTAGACTTGATGTACACACACTTGGATTTGTAATCTGTGTAGTCATGAATTCGGCTGCAACCATCAGTTTTGGTCAATTCTTCTTGAAGCACTAAAGAATGTTTAGTTGTGACTTCTGGTTCATTGGATTGGTCAGGAAAATATGAGGTTGCAATATAGAACAAGAAGAGGAAGAGGAAGGAGATGTTAAGGAAAATAGTGCTTTTCCTGGGCTTGGCACTGAAAATGGCCATTCACAAGAAGCTTGTAGAGAAGCTGTTAAAGGTTTAGTTACTGAGAATTGAAGTTCATAAATTCTAAGTTGTTGTGTCCGGGAATGGGCTGTATTTTGGCTGGGTTATAAGGGAGGGATGTATTTGTGAAGTAACAAGACAAACAGTCAAAAGTTAACTCTAAAACTGAAAGAGATGTTTCAAGAATTAACCCAATTCACCATAGAAGATGCAGAATTGATTACTAATAACAAAGACATCATCTGGTGGTACCATGTCGGAGGCAGAAAAGAATTAGCAGGAAAGAGAGGTTATATGCTATATCACATCGTTCAAGAGATGATGAAGGATTAAATGATGATGGTACTATATTTATATGTTTTAACTTCAGAAAGCTATGCTTGTGTGGTTTTTTTCACCTCAGCCCGGGTGCTGTAGGGTAGATTTTAGTTAAGCTGTTACTATCATCATCTGTTTGAAAAATAAGTGAAGGGCTAGAGGGATCATGGAGGCAGGTCTTGCTGGTTTCTTGATTGAGAAATTCCTCTAGCTATGATGAAATTGTCTGTGAGGGCAAAACGTTCAGTCTTCCTGCATACTGAATTCGAACTTGCAACCATTTATACGGTACCTTTAATGAGTACATTCAAGGAAACTTCCTAGCAGATAGATATGGAGGAGAACAGAGGAGTGGAGCTGAGAGGGGGTGAGTAGCGCATCAAATCTTCATGAAAAAGCATCCTTTAAAAAGAATGTGTAGGTGATGATACATCAAAGGGATTGATTTATCATTCTCACTTTTCCCATGCAACTTCATGTCAGCCAGATTGAAGAGCATCTAGTATAAAGGGGCTGTGCATAAGAGTGATGTTCTTATATCGCAATCATGACGTAATTATCATTTAGCTTAGGCTTCCACTCATTTTCGGCACGTGTGGAATGGAAATGTAAAATAAAAAATATCCCTTGCAACTATTGCTAGATTTGATTCACAGGAGCATCTCCTCCAACTTTCAAGATTTGTCATTTGTATCTCTCTGAAATGATTTTGTTTACAATTGGGACTCATTTTGTTTTATTTTTCCCCCCAATTTACATGGCTGTGTTTGACAGCATTAGGGGGGAAAATTTGACGAAATGAAGAAAATTGAGGCTTGTTTCTCTCTATCATATCCTAATATATAAGGTCCAAACATAGTAGGCCATCATCTGCTAGCTGTTCTTGTCAATAATTGAGATACAGTTCAGCTCATTCTTCTTCTTCTTTTATAATAATAAGCAAACATGGTACAAGGTGAGATAATATTCCTGGACAAGCTGCCCACGGAAGCCATTCACAGATAATATTCCTGGACAAGCCGCCCACGGAAGCCATTCACAGAAAAGCAAAAAAAAGAAAAGAAAAAAAGAAAAGCGCGTTTAGCTGGGGTGATTGCTACTGAGAAGTTGAGTTCTTGTGGACCTCAAGAACCTCACTTTTGCTTTCAATGCTCTTGTCATGATCATAGCGGTTTAAGGTTTTTTATATATCCTTAATTTTTTTTTTTTGTGGTGAAGGGTATCGAACAAATCAATGAAATAAAGAATGGAAGGCATGCAAAGAGTTTTGGTTGATTACGTACATGTGCTGGAGATTATCTTCTGTGAGTTAGCTTTTAGCTATCTCGTGCTGTCAATTAGTGGTTAGCCTAATTTAATTAGGTGTTGAGGAATTAGGCAGAGGTGCAAGCCTGCCGGTACATTTGGGTCTGTGAAAACAAAAAGTTTTGAGTATCGATTTGATAAAGTAGTTGAAGATTTGTTGGTATTTAACTGGATTAACATTTTTAAACGATAATAATAAAAAATCCAACTATTAAATTAATTTTACATTTTTTTCTAGTGATTTTACATGTGGTTTCATCGTTGAATTTCTAAATATTAAATCATAAAATTGTTATTTTTATTTAAATGAATTTTGTTATTTTCCTAAGAGTTTTTCGGGCTTATTATTTTTATCTCGGATTTTGTTTTAATTATCATTGGTTTTAATTTTCCGAATCATTTTTTTAATTTTTAATTCATTGAATTCTTAAAAGATTTTTTTAGGACACTCTTAATGTCAATATTAGAGGATGAGCTTTATTAAAAAAAAAAAAAAACCAAACTCCACAACACTTGGTTTTTTAGAGATTGAGCATTTAATCTCTCAATGTAAAATGAGAGAATGATATGTTTATAATGATTATTTATTTGTTTTTTAATCTAGAAAGCATTAATTAGTATTATCCATTTATGGTGAAATTCAACAAATCAACGATGCACAATTTCTTTCTAAATATTTATAAAGATTTTTAAAGCACAGTGACTATAATTGTCATGATAATCATCAACACGGTGATTGTGAGCATTTGGAAATCTGATTATACCCGTGTTTTTAAAAAAGTTAATATTTTTTTGTTAAAAGTTAATTTTTTATATGTTTTGGATGTTTTGATTTGCTAATCTAAAAAATAATTTTTAAAAAATAAAAAACATCATTTTGATATATTTCAACACGAAAAACATTTTGAAAAACAACCGCAATCATACTTCTAATTTGTGATTAAAACCATGATCAGACGTCAAGCGAAATTAATTGACCTTGGAATTCTTCAATCTTTATTCTAACTAAAAAGAGAAAAAAAAAACATAGGAAAATAGAAAGGAAAAAAAAAAAAGATAAGAGAAATAGAAACCATGGAGACCAAATAAAAAGCAAGGGCACCCAGAAGTGAGAAAACAGGGGACTTTATAGGGCGAACGAGAAGAAGACAGTGAAAGGAACATGCAATGGCTGCAGTGTTCTTGCTTGGCGTTTCTTAAACATTGGTAGGGCTGGACGGAAAATCACCGCGTTAGTATAAAAAGAAGTAAATAGTATAAAAAGAAGTAATTAGTCTTGAGAGAAATAATTTAACTGGAATTATTTTTATTAATTCGAGTATTATAAATTTTAGAATCTGATAAATTAGTTGGAAAATTCAGAATTTTGATAGATTAATTGGAATACATATAAGATACTTGAATATTTACGGTTATAAAAAAAAGAAAAAAAAAAAAAAGAAGCAATTGAAACACGAGCAAGCTTCTTTGAAGCGCAAATATTGAATCGAAAGTATACAAAACTAGAATGCACAGGAGGAACAGCAACGGTATCCAGTGGCTGCAAAAGGACTGAGGCGCTGCTGGAAAAAAAAAGATCAGGAGGAACATTCACATGGCGGCAGTGGATGATACCAATCTTGTAAGACTGGGTGTAAGGATTGGAAAGAAGACAACTTGAGCCAGCGAGAAAGAGTTGGATTTTTGGTGTCAGGCTATACAAAATATCAGGAGGACAATTTACTGGGAACAAGGTTGCAGCAAACACATGAAAGAGGTCGATGTTCAATAACAAAACAAAAATACTACCAGAAAATTGATAAATATAAACGAAAACACCGACAAAAGTCAGATTATTTCCTGTTTTTTTGTGTGTTAAAAGGTTTGAGTCTTTCGTTAAACGACAATTAGGTGAGAGTTTGCACTTTGTGAACAAAACAGTTGAACAAAAACAACAAAAAGGAAATAAACGAACGTGGGTGTAAATAGCAAGCTATCCATCAATACAGACTCGACAGACTCGAAGTCTCCTAGAATATGAGGCAGAAGGGGGAGACAAAAACACATGCGAGTCCTCTTTATTTAAATGTGGAAAAACTATGAAGACTCTTTAACAAATGTGTAGATGAAGATCAGCAATGATCATGATAAAGAAATAAAGGATCTCTCATATTCAGGAAGTGTTTGGGAACGCGGTTCAACCCGGGTTCCCAAAAAATTTGAAATTTTTATTTTTTACTAAAATTTAATATGATTTATATGTTTTGGATCGTTTTGATGTGCTGATATCAAAAATAATTTTTTAAAAATAAAAAAATATCATTAACATGCATTTTGGTATGAAAAGTTATTTGAAAAGCACCCGTAACTACACGCTCTGAGAGCTGAGAAGGGAGAGGAGCTGCAAAAAATCAGCTAAGTAACAAAACAGAATGCTAATAATCATGAATGAACAGAAGCAATTGCGGAACAGCACAAACACTAAAACACAGCTGGAGAGAGATGTAGCATGATCATTTTATTTAGTTTCTTGATTTTGCCGAGCATCAAAAAACATTTATTCTTGATATTCATCTTTTATCTTTTTTATTTTATTTTGGCCTAGAGTAAAAAAAAAAAAGGACAAATTACAAGAAATAATTGAATTGACAAGTTAGAGTATAAATAAATACAAAATTACGAGTTTGTCATGATTAGTTTTTATGTCATTTTAACCTTATTTCAATGCTTAATATCATTTTTTGTATAAAAAATAATCTAACCCCGAAACAAAGCACGAGAACCAAGGATAGTATTATAGAAAACTCTAAAGCATGTGGCGTAGAGAAAACACTATGTTGTATTGTTCACACACTCAGATATTACTGTTTACTTACTATATATTTTCATTTTTTCACTTTAGTCTTTAAATTTTTATTTTTGGCAGTTTAACCCTAAATTGAAGATCAATTGTTTGTGATTTCTTAGGTAAAGGCAACATTGAAAAAAAGTTGATCTAAATAAAAAAGGCAGCCAAAATGGGTGATGTGTTCACAATTTTTTTTAAAATACACTTTGATCCTTAAACTTTATAAATAATATAGTTTTAAGTCCCTTTGAGTGTCTAAGATTCAATTTTAGTACAAAATTTTATTTTTCTTTAAATTTAGCACATTGTTAGATAGAGGAGAGAGAGAGGGACTTGTCGGATTCCGGCAATAGAAAAAAAAAATCAACATTTACAATGATTTTGCCTAGCAAGATTGTCTATAATGGTACCAATGAGTTATCTACTCCATCGACTTTAAAAAAAAATTAAGGGTGTTTTTCCTGATGGGTAGATGCCTAGCTTTTTTTTTTAATTAATACTTTTTATGTCTTTTTTTAATAATTTTTTAATATATATTTTAATTAATACCCTTTTTTTTCTGATTTCTTGACTTATTTAGCCCTTTTTAAGTAATAATTACTTTTTAATTATATTGTATATATTTAAGTTTTTAAGAGGTTATATGATTCATATATATCTTTTTTTTTTCAATTTTTATAGATTGGATTTATTTTTAAAAATAAAATTATTTATTTTTGGATAATATTTCTAACATGTGCAACCTTGCATAATATTGTTTTTTTTTTTTTTATTCAATCAATTTTGTGTGTGTGTCGATTTCTATTATTATTTAATTTAATAAAAAATTAATTTTAATAAAAAAATTTATTAAACATAACATGATAAAGATTAAATATTTTGATTTACACGTGTTTCTCAAATATTCTAATTTTTTATTTATTTATTTACATGTATAGTTCTTGATTTATTTAATTAGATGCTTGCATGAGTTTTTTAATTTATATTTAAAATATTTTTTTATGTAAAACAATGCATTGAAAAGGTCTATATATTTAATTTGTTTATTGATAAAAAATACCCAACCTACAACGAACACAAGAATTAAATAGATTGTAACCATCTAGGTGGTGGCCCAGTGGTAAAAGCTTGGGACCAAGAGGTTTGCTCCCTCTGTAGTCTCAGGTTCGAGCCCTGTGGTTGCTCATATGATGGCCACTGGAGGCTTACATGGTCGTTAACTTCAGGGCCCGTGGGATTAGTCGAGGTGTGCGCAAGCTGGCCCGGACACCCACGTTAAACTAAAAAAAATAAAATTAAATAGATTGTATATCATAAAAATCTACAGTAATCTCAAGAAAAGAAAAACTAATTTAACACCTAAAAGGCTAAAACTCGACAGAAAGAAAGAAAGAAAGAAAACCCACTGCATTCTCCAAGCCTGGCCTGCGATTTTGAAAAAACCAAAAAGCCCAGATCCATTACCTGTGAAAACCAGCACTCCACAATCTAGCACACACCTGCTCTGTCTGCGCGCCTTGAGAACGGATAAAATCCCTCCTCCTTCACTCTCTCACTCAAAGCCAAAGCCACTGAAACTCAATAACACAGTTAAAAATGCTAGCAAACCCTAGCACCAGTACTACTCTCCATTACAGGCCGAATTCCACACACAACCCTCCATTTTCCCACACTAATCATAGCTGCAAGCTCTCTCTCTCCCCTAAATGCCCTCGCTTCACCAATTTTGCAAAATCCAAGTGTTCTTCACTTTCTCTGCTTCTATCAAGAAGAAAACGTGAAAGGTTGGTTACTGTAGTCAAAGCTTTCGAGGACACCTCTGCTGTAAATGACGGCCCTCAGTCTTTGCCTCAGCCTATTTCTGTCAAAATCCCCGTCGGTGACAGACATGTAAGTTTATTTTACTTAATTCAAATATTTCTTCTGTTTCGATAATTTTAGAGTTTAGTTTTGAGGCATTTCTTAGTAGAATTTGCTGTATTTGTATCATTTTTTTGTTTTGGATAATGAACAGTATGGTTGAATTTCTATCAGTAATGGTAAAAGGTATTGAAATGCGAACTTGTGTTTGATTTTCAGTTTAGTTTTGTTGTCGTTATCAATTATTTGAGATTGCTCGTTATTGTGTTTAAATAATCGATTATTTATTTAAATCTGTGTATTTTATGGTTGTTTTTTCCGTAGATAATGGTTGAGACGGGCCATCTTGGGAGACAAGCTAGTGGTTCCGTCACAGTCACAGATGGAGAAACTGTGAGTTATGATTTGTGAGGGTTGATGTATAAGTGTTAATGTTTGATATCAAAGAAATATATATTGTTTTATTTGTTTAATGTGCAGATTTTACTATGATTTGATTCCTTGGATCGGAATTTAGATTCTTTGTTTTCGGAACAACCGATATCCATGTTCAGATTTTATTAACTTATGCTATCTTATCAGAGTGCATTGGGATTTCCAAAAGGACTTTGTGTGTGTACTTTCATATGCAGAATACATTAAATGATAAGAAGCTACGACTTCAAAACACACGCCCGTGTGTATTGGATAGGTGCTCGCTAGTAATAGTCAGCAAAATCTCTTCAGATACCAAGTCTTAATTGCGCTTATAATGGCATGGGTTTGGAGTGTGTGGGGTTGGAGGAGAGAGCCACTTGATTTATGTAGCTCAGCCACTGGACTGATAGTGACTGTTTATCCTAGCTAACAAGAAAGAAACTGATTAAATGTATTTCTGTTTGAATTGTTTGGCTTAGAAGAATGAACCAAGACTGGATTCCAATTATTAGGTAAGGCAAGGAGAGTGTAGTCACCCATAGCCTCAGACCTCCACTACTGTTCTGCATCCTCAACTGCTTTGTTTCACATGTATTTATATGTACGCTGTGGTACTTCTTCTGCATGTGTTATTACTTCATAATTGTCGTGTTGAAGTTCAGCTGGTTGTCTTCATGTATGACCTCAGGTTCTTATGCTTATATCTACATTATTGCTTCTTTTCTGTAGATTATCTATACATCTGTTTGTTTGGATGATGTTCCTAGTGAGCCTTCTGATTTCTATCCTCTTTCTGTAAACTATCAAGAGCGATTTTCTGCAGCAGGTCGAACTAGGTATGTCTTGCAGTGCTTTCAACTTTTGGAATTTATTTTGCAGTTATGTGAAGGAGACTAATGTTTATGCTTTATATCTGCCATTGTTTTAGTGGAGGATTTTTCAAACGAGAAGGGAGGTTGAAAGATCATGAGGTACTATCCATCTCTTTCAAGTACAGAAAATGCTTAATCAAGTGGATAGCTGAAGCAGTTGTCTTTAACTATCACCTTTTCAATCTAAGATTTTAACTTCAAGCCATTATAGTTTATATTTTCTTCATATGAGTTTCATTTGCTGGCAAGTCTTAGCATATGTGACTTTGCTTTCATGTTATTGGTTATCATATTATTTGTCTAAGAATGGGGGACACATGATTTGAATAGCTGCTAAAACTTTTAGATAATGCTGATATCCCTTTTTCTACAAAATTGTAGAGAATTTAAAAGAATTTGCATTGTGATACTCTTATCATTAATCTAAAACCTCACATTGTCATCAGCCAAGGATTTATCATTGGTTTGTGGACATAGACACAAGGCACATTA
>Ga0307509_10007936_pt1 | contig 13696 bp, 12 predicted proteins | sample 10_EM_MG_FD_202245 | JGI IMG/M metagenome (GOLD analysis project Ga0307509, IMG submission 202245) | Populus trichocarpa ectomycorrhiza microbial communities from riparian zone in the Pacific Northwest, United States - 10_EM | ecosystem: Host-associated > Plants > Roots > Unclassified | place...
GGCGCGCTCATGCGCGTGGCGACGGTCGACTCGGCGGCCACCGCGATCGATCCGGCGGTGGTGGAAGACCCCACCGTGGAGTTCTGAGCCTCAGCCATGGCTGTCGTAGTGCTCGCTTTCTGAAGTCAAGAAATGTGCTGGCCGACGGTCGGGATCAGCCGACCGCGCCTTCCATCTGCAGCTCGATCAGCCGGTTGAGCTCAAGGGCGTACTCCATCGGCAGCTCCTTGGCGATCGGCTCGACGAAGCCGCGCACGATCATCGCCATCGCCTCGAACTCGGTCAGACCGCGGCTCATCAGGTAGAAGAGCTGGTCCTCGGAGACCTTGGAGACGGTCGCCTCGTGGCCCATGGAGACGTCGTCCTCGCGGACGTCGACGTACGGGTACGTGTCGGAGCGGGAGATCGTGTCGACGAGCAGCGCGTCGCACAGCACGTTCGACTTGGAGCCGTGGGCGCCCTCGCCGATCTCGACGAGACCGCGGTAGGACGTACGACCGCCACCGCGCGCCACCGACTTGGAGACGATGTTCGAGGAGGTGTTCGGCGCCATGTGGACCATCTTGGAGCCGGCGTCCTGGTGCTGGCCCTCGCCCGCGAAGGCGATGGAGAGGGTCTCGCCCTTGGCGTGCTCGCCCATCAGGTAGACGGCCGGGTACTTCATCGTCACCTTGGAGCCGATGTTGCCGTCGATCCACTCCATGGTCGCGCCCTCGTAGGCGACGGCGCGCTTGGTGACCAGGTTGTAGACGTTGTTCGACCAGTTCTGGATGGTCGTGTAGCGGCAGCGGGCGTTCTTCTTGACGATGATCTCGACGACCGCGGAGTGCAGCGAGTCCGACTTGTAGATCGGCGCCGTACAGCCCTCGACGTAGTGCACATAGGCACCCTCGTCGACGATGATCAGGGTCCGCTCGAACTGGCCCATGTTCTCCGTGTTGATCCGGAAGTACGCCTGCAGGGGGATCTCGACCTGCACGCCCTTCGGCACGTAGATGAAGGAACCGCCGGACCAGACCGCGCTGTTCAGCGACGCGAACTTGTTGTCGCCGACCGGGATGACGGTGCCGAAGTACTCCTTGAAGAGCTCCGGGTGCTCCTTCAGCGCGGTGTCGGTGTCGAGGAAGATGACGCCCTGCTCCTCCAGGTCCTCACGGATCTGGTGGTAGACGACCTCGGACTCGTACTGCGCGGCGACACCGGCGACGAGGCGCTGCTTCTCCGCCTCGGGGATGCCGAGCTTGTCGTACGTGTTCTTGATGTCCTCGGGCAGGTCCTCCCAGGACTCCGCCTGCTTCTCCGTGGAGCGCACGAAGTACTTGATGTTGTCGAAGTCGATGCCGGAGAGGTCGGAGCCCCAGTTCGGCATGGGCTTCTTCTCGAACAGGCGCAGGCCCTTGAGGCGGAGCTTGGTCATCCACTCCGGCTCGCTCTTCTTGCCGGAGATGTCCCGGACGACGTCCTCGTTGATGCCGCGCTTGGCGGAGGCACCGGCCACGTCGGAGTCGGCCCAGCCGTATTCGTACGTGCCCAGACCCTCGAGCTCGGGGTGGGCAGTCTCCTCGATGGGGAGCGTCATGCGGGGTTCCTCCCGGCGGTACTTGCAGATGCGTTGTGCAGATCAGAAACGGTCTTGGAAATCTTTGGGATGAACGTGGTGCACACACCGTCGCCGTGGGCGATGGTCGCCAGTCGCTGGACATGGGTGCCGAGCAGCTGGGAGAAGAGCTCTGTCTCCGCCTCGCACAGTTGCGGGAACTGCTCGGCGACATGGGCGACCGGGCAGTGGTGCTGGCAGAGCTGCTCACCGACCGGTGCGCTACGCGCCGTAGCAGCGTACCCGTCCGCGCTCAGGGCCTTGGCCAGGGCTTCCGCGCGGTTCTCGGGGGCGGCGGCCTCGACGACCTTGCGGTAGGCGATGGCCTGGGCGGCCATGCGGTCGCGGGCGAAGGCGACGACCGCCTCGTCCCCGCCGCTGTGCGTGGCGATCCAGCGCAGTGCGTCGGCGGCGAGCTTGTCGTAGGACTGGTCGAAGGCGTCCCGGCCGCAGTCGGTCAGGGCGAACACCTTGGCGGGCCGGCCGCGCGTGCGCGCTCCGTAGACCCGCTGCTCACGTGCTTCCACGACGTCGTCGGCGACGAGTGCGTCGAGATGACGGCGTACGGCGGCCTGGGTCAGCCCCAGCCGGCCGGCGAGGTCGGCCACGGTCGACGGGCCGTGGTCCAGGATGGAGCGCGCGACACGGTTGCGGGTGGACCGCTCACCGGTCGCGAGTTCCTCCTGCGGAGCCTCGCCAACGTTTTTCACAACGCCATTGTTGCGTAATTCCTCAGAGGCAGGCAACCCGCGCCCCGGCCACCCGGCGGTGCGCTGCGTCACTTAGGCATACCTAATCTGACCTGCAGAAACGATCTTTGATCGATCAACCGGGTGGCGCCGCCGACCCCCTTCCGGAAGACTCCACGACCATGCCCACACCCCCTCCCACCGGCCCACTTGTCACCCGGGACACCCTCGCCACGGACCTGCGCGAGGTGGGCGTGCGCCCCGGCGAGATCCTCCTCGCACACACCTCCCTGAGCTCCCTCGGATGGGTCTGCGGAGGTGCCGTGTCGGTGGTCCGCGGAATCCTCGACGCACTCGGCCCGGACGGCACCCTGGTCGTCCCCACCCAGACCGCCGATCTCTCGGACCCGGCCCACTGGGGAAACCCGCCGGTCCCCCGCGAATGGTGGGACACCATCCGCACCTCCATGCCGTCCTACGACCCCCTCGTCACGCCCTCGCTCGGCGTGGGCGTCGTCCCGGAGACCGTCCGCACCTGGCCCGGCGCCCGGCGCTCCGCGCACCCGCAGACCTCCTTCGCGGCGATCGGCCCGCACGCCGCCGAGATCCTCGAAGGACACGCCACCGACTGCCGGCTCGGCGAGCGCAGCCCGCTGGCCCGCCTGGAGGGCCTGCACGCGCGCGTGCTGCTGCTCGGCGCGGGCTACGACAGCTGCACGAGCTTCCATCTCGCCGAGTACCGCGTCCCGTCGCCGCTGGTCGCGCTCGGCCGCCCCGGCCCGGACGGCTGGGAGACGGTGACCGAGGTGTCGATCTCCTCCGACCGCTTCGACGAACTGGGCCACGACTTCGAACGGGACCGTCCCGTCGTCCGCGGAAAGGCGGGCGCGGCCGACGTGCGGCTGTTCCCGGTGGGCGACGCCGTGGCCTACGCCGAGCGGTGGCTGCCCCTGCACCGCCCCCGTGAGGAGGAGATCCTGCACCCGCCCGCCTGAGCCGCAGATCCCGTACCTAGACTCGGGCCCATGCGAAGCGAGCCCGTGCTCCAGGTCCAGGCCCTGGTGAAGCGGTACGGCACGAAGACCGCGGTGAACGGCCTCGACCTGGTGGCCGATGCGGGTGTCACCGCGGTGCTGGGTCCCAACGGGGCGGGCAAGACGACCACGGTCGAGACCTGCGAGGGGTACCGGAAGCCGGACTCCGGCACGGTGCGCGTCCTGGGCCTCGACCCGGTCCGCGAGTCCGCCGCACTGCGCCCCAGAATCGGCGTGATGCTCCAGTCCGGCGGGGTCTACTCGGGCGCCCGCGCCGACGAGATGCTCCGCCATGTGGCCAAGCTGCACGCGCACCCGCTGGACGTGGACGCGCTCATCGAGCGCCTGGGACTGGGCAGCTGCGGCCGCACGACGTACCGGCGCCTCTCCGGCGGCCAGCAGCAGCGCCTCGCGCTGGCGATGGCCGTCGTGGGCCGCCCCGAACTGGTCTTCCTGGACGAGCCGACCGCGGGCCTCGACCCGCAGGCCCGCCGCGCCACCTGGGACCTCGTCCGCGACCTCCGCGCGGACGGCGTCTCCGTCATCCTCACGACCCACCACATGGACGAGGCCGAGCAACTCGCCGACGACGTCGCCATCATCGACGCCGGCAAGGTCATCGCGCACGGCTCCCCCGAGGAGCTCTGCCGCGGCGGCGCCGAGAACACCCTCCGCTTCACCGGCCGCCCCGGCCTCGACGTCGGCTCCCTGTTGAAGGCCCTCCCGGCCGACTCCACGGCGGCCGAACTGACCCCGGGCTCCTATCGCGTCGGCGGCAAGGTCGACCCGCAGCTGCTCGCCACGGTCACCTCGTGGTGCGCGCAGCACGGGGTGATGCCGGAGAAGATCTCGGTCGAACGGCACACCCTGGAGGACGTTTTCCTGGAGCTGACCGGCAAGGAGCTGCGCTCGTGACGACGACCACCGTCCCTGGGACATACACCCCGGCACCGGGGGCGGCCCCGCTCCCCCGCATGATCGCGGCGCAGGCGGCCCTCGAAACGAAGATGCTTCTACGGAACGGCGAACAGCTCCTCCTCACGGTGGTCATCCCGACCCTCCTGCTGGTCCTGTTCAGCTCGGTGGACATCGTCGACCCCGGCAAGGGCAAGTCCGTCGACTTCCTCACCCCCGGCGTCCTCGCCCTCGCCGTGATGTCGACGGCGTTCACCGGCCAGGCCATCGCGACGGGCTTCGAGCGCCGCTACGGCGTCCTGAAGCGCCTCGCGTCCTCCCCGCTGCCGCGCTGGGGCCTGATGACCGCGAAGACGGCCTCGGTGCTCGTGACGGAGGTCCTCCAGATCGTCCTGCTGACGGCGATCGCGTTCGCGCTGGGCTGGTCCCCGCACGGCAACCCCCTCGCCGTGCTGCTCCTCCTGGTCCTCGGCACGGCGGCCTTCTCCGGCCTCGGCCTGCTGATGGCGGGCACCCTGAAGGCGGAGGCCACCCTCGCCGCCGCCAACCTGGTGTTCCTGCTGCTCCTGGTCGGCGGCGGGGTGATCGTGCCGATGGACAAGTATCCGGCGGGGGTGCAGGACGTGCTCGGCCTGCTGCCCATCTCCGCGCTGTCGGACGGGTTGCGGGACGTGCTGCAGCACGGGGCCGGGATGCCCTGGGGCGACCTGGGGATTCTGGGCGTGTGGGCGGTCGTGGGGCTGGCTGCGGCGGGGGCGTTCTTCCGCTGGGAGTAGGCCGGTGCCGGACCCTCGTGAAAGCGTGCACAAGCACCCCCCTACGATGGTCCCCGTGCCAAACGTGACCCGCGCCGATGTCGTAGCCGCCGCGCGCAACCCCCTCGCCTTCATCGCCGCACGCTGGACCCCGGATCCCCGGACGGTTCAGCGGGCGGCTCTCGCCGCGCTCGTGATGTCGGTTGTCATCGTGGTCACCGGCGGTGCCGTACGGCTGACGGGGTCGGGGCTCGGCTGCCCGACCTGGCCCAAGTGCACGGACGACTCGCTGACCACGACGAGCGCGATGGGCTTCCACGGTGCCATCGAGTTCGGCAACCGGATGCTGACGTACGTCCTGTGCGCCGCCGTCGGATGGGCGATCATCGCCGCGCGCTCGGAGAAGCCGTACCGCCGCAGCCTCACCCGCCTTGGCTGGGCTCAGTTCTGGATCGTGATGAGCAACGCGATCCTCGGCGGGATCGTGGTCCTCGTCGGCCTCAACCCGTACACGGTCGCGGCCCACTTCCTGCTCTCCTCGGCGCTGATCGCGGTCGCCACGCTGATGTGGCAGCGCAGCCGGGAGGGCGACGCGGAGGCCAAGCCACTGGTCGGCAAGGCCGTGCAGCAACTGGTGTGGTTCCTGGTCACCGCCTCTGTGCTGCTGATCGCGGTCGGCACCGTGGTGACCGGCGCCGGCCCGCACGCGGGCGACTCCAAGGAGGTCGACCGGATCCCGATCGACTGGGAGACGGTCGCCAAGCTGCACGCGGTGCTCGCCTGGATCGTGGTCACGCTGACGTTCGCCCTGTGGTTCGTCCTCAAGGCGGTCGACGCCCCCAAGGGCCCCCTGGACCGCACCCGCGAGCTGTTCCTGATCCTGCTCTCCCAGGGCGTCATCGGTTACGTCCAGTACTTCACGAACCTCCCCGAGGCCCTGGTCGCCCTCCACATGCTCGGCTCCTGCCTGGTGTGGATCGGGGTGCTGCGAGTGCTGCTGTCGCTGCGCGAGCGGCCGGCGGTCGTGGCGGACCTGCCGGGGCCGTCGGTGGAACAGTCGCTGCCCACGCGCGCATGAGGCGTCACCCGTAGCGGGTGACCAACTCGTCGATCGCCGGGCCGAGATAGGCCCGGGTCAGCTTCGCCCGGCGGTCGGGCCAGTCGCCCTCTCCGGAGCGGGGCGAGGACGGTACCGGATCGTCGTAACGCCGCCGTACGACGTCCTCTACGACCTCCGTCGGGGCCCCGAGGCCTGGCAGCACGTCGAGCGCCTCGCGCTTGGTGATCAGGCGGCCCTCCCGTCGGGTGACGGTCGCGCGGGCGAAGGTGGTCAGGCCCAGGTCGACCCAGATGTCCTGGCGCCAGAGGTGCGCCTTGTCGACGGCCGGCCGCCAGAACTCCCGCTGGTCGCGTACGACGAACTCGCCCAGCTCCTGGTCCGTCACCGCCGGCAGCAGTTCCTTCGGTGATCCGCCCTGCAACACTCGCCCGAAGTCGTGCAGTTCACGCCGGGTCACGGGCGTGACGGGCCGACGGGTGACGTGGTCGTTGGCCCAGGTGAGGTGCCGTTGGTTCGGGGCGTCCTGGGTGCCGGGGGCGAGGTAGCTGCAGTGCAGGTGGGTGGCGAGGGGGTCGGTGCGCAACCCCCGGTGCAGGGCGACGAGTTGGCGGGCGGTGCTCGGCTTGAGGGGATGGTCCAGGATGGCTATCAGGTCCAGATCGCTGCGCCCCTCCTGGTAGTCGCCCCCGGCGAGCGAACCGTGGGCCCACACGGCGACGGGCTTCAGGGGGGCCAGTTCGTTCAGGAAGCGGTCGAGCAACGCGTCGGTCGGCATTGGCCCAGTCTGTACAGCTCACTCCAGCCCGTACACCCGTTTCGCGTTGCCGACCGCGATCAGTCCCGCGACCCGCTGCGCGTCGGCCGGCGACCAGGCCCCCTCGGCGACCCAGTTGCCGAGCACCCGCCCGAGCGCCTCGCGGAACAACCGGGCACCCACGACGTGCAGTTCGGGCAGCCCGTGGGCCCCGCTGGAGAACAGGATCTTGCCGAAGGGGGCCAGCTCCAGGATCTCGGCGAGCACGGTCGCGGCGCGGGCGCCGGTGCGGACGAGGGCGGCGCCGGAGTCGGCGTAGACGTGCGGGAAGACACCCGCGAGATGGGCCGCGTGCCGGTGGTACGGGTAGCTGTGCAGCAGCACGAGGTCGGTGCCGAGCCCGGCCGTCGCGCGCACGAAGTCGGTGAGCAGGACGGGGTCGGTGCGGTCGATACGCAGGCCCGGTTCGCCGAGTCCTGCGTGGAGTTGGAGGGGCAGCCCGGACGCCACGGCGATCCACAGCAGGTGCCGTAGGAGCACGGGATCGCTGAGCGGGCCGCCCACCCGCCGACCCGCCAGCCAACGCCCGGCCGCGCCCCGGACCTCGCCCGGGCCGGGGGGTTCGGGCGCGAGCGCGAGACCGTGCCGTACGCCCGCCACGGAGGTGAAGGCCACCGCGCCGGCCGCGGCGCCGTGCACCGACTCGGCGAGGTTGGCGAGGAAGGACTCCACGGTGCCGGAGGTGTCGGCGACCTGTTCCGCGAGGAGTTCGAGGCGGACGATCTCCCGCGCGTCCGCCTGACCGGCCGTCGCCATCTCGGCGGGGCCGGTGAGGTCGCCGGGCAGACCCGTGTCGATCAGATACGTGGTGATGCCGCTGCCGCGCAGCAGCCTGCGGCCCGCTTCCAGCACGCCGAGTTCACGGCGCCGGGCGAGATAGCGGGCGGGCGGGCAGTGCGGCTCCAGACCGAGGAGGGGCGGGCACCATCGCCGTACGGCGAATCCGGTCTGGGTGTCGAAGAGGGTGGTGCCGGGGGCGGGTGGGCCCTCGGTGCGGGCGAGTTGGGCCTCGAAGGTGCCGAGGCCCAGCTCCGTTCTCAGTACGCCGTGGCAGTACTGGTCCACGAGGGACGGCGTTTCGATCATCCGGGCTCCCCGTGGCGGTGACTGCGTCGCTTGTACGGGGCCTAACGGGTGAACCGGGTGTGAGGTGTTGCTCGTAAGCACCCCGTGTGAGGGGGCGCCCAGTCGTCAGCCGTTGCTCGGGCCGCCGACCTGGATGCCCGCCATGCGGCTCCACTCGTACGGGCCCGTCGTCACCTTCGCCGCGAACTCGCCGTCGAAGGCCTCGTGGACGGTGATGCCGGACTTCTCGACGGCCTGCTGGGCGATCTCGTAGGTCGTGGCCACCAGGTCGCCCCAGCCGCCGTCCTCGCCGACGAGGACGATGCGGGCGCCGCGTTCCCCGATGTACGCGACCTGGCCCTCGGCCCCGCCGTGCGCCTTGGAGAAGGTGCCGATCTGCTTGGCGAGGCGGGCCACCTGGCGCTCGGCCTTCGCGTCAACCTGCTGCGTGTCTGCCATGGCCAGGATGCTACCGACGGGTAGGCCGAACGGCGACGGGGGGAGTGACTCCTACCTCAGGAGGAGCCGGTGCACTACCTGAGGAAGGGGTCCACCGCGATCGCCACGAAGAGGATCGACACATAGGTGATCGACCAGTGGAACAGGCGCATCTCCTTGAGCTTGCCGCCCGTCACCTCGGCCTTGGCGCGGTTCTGCAGACCGTGCGCCTCCCACAGCCAGAAGCCGCCGGCCAGCAGCGCGACCAGGGTGTAGAACCAGCCGGTGTAGCCGAGGGGCGTGAGGAGGAGGGAGACCGCGACCATGACCCAGCTGTAGATCACGATCTGCCGGGCGACCACCTTGTTGGAGGCGACGACCGGGAGCATCGGCACACCCACGCGCGCGTAGTCGTCCTTGACCTTCATGGAGAGCGGCCAGTAGTGCGGCGGCGTCCAGAAGAACATGACGAGGAAGAGAATGATCGGGGCCCAGGACATGGAGTCCTTTACCGCCGACCAGCCGATGAGGACGGGCAGGCAGCCGGCGATTCCGCCCCACACGATGTTCTGCGAGGTACGTCGTTTGAGGATCATCGTGTAGACGACGACGTAGAAGAGGAGCGCTCCGAGCGCGAGCCACGCCGACAGCCAGTTGACGGTCAGGCCGAAGAGGAGTGTCGAGACGACGGCGAGGGTGATGCCGAAGGCGAGGCACTCGCGGGGGCTGACCATCCCGGTGACGAGGGGGCGCTGCGAGGTGCGGTCCATGAGCGCGTCGATGTCGCGGTCGATGTACATGTTGAGCGCGTTCGCGCCACCCGCGGAGAGGTAGCCGCCGAGGCAGGTGAGGAGGACCAGCTTGAGGTCGGGCACACCCTGCTGGGCCAGGAACATCACCGGAACGGTGGTGATCAGCAACAGCTCGATGATCCGCGGCTTGGTCAGCGCCACGAACGCCATGACCCGGGCCCCGATCGGCCGCCGGCTCGGGCTCTGACTCGCCCCGACAATCCCCGCTGGACGGGATTCAACGGCCGTCACGCACACCCCTGACAGAGACATCCCAGCGAGCCTCCGGGTGTGAACTCCCGGTAAAGGCTCGCGCGTACCACGCCACTGTAGACGTTGCCCAGACCCGGACATTCGCGGGGGTGGGGTCGTGTTGGACGGCACCCCCGCAAGAGCTGATCAGCACTCTGTTGAGCACTCGAACGAGCACCTCCGTATTCAGTTGCCGAATACGAAACGGGCCAGTCGGGAGGCGCATCCGCGAGAGTCCCGGCAGTCTGGAATGACTCGAAAAAATGCACGTTCTTACGGGGGTAGGCTCGACAACGGCCGGTGGGCGCCAAGTGCACCGGCATCCGACATGCGTGACATGTGGAGAGGAGCCCTGACTCAGGGTGAGCACCAAGCCGACCACCACAGACCTCGAGTGGACCGAGTTGGACCAGCGGGCCGTGGACACCGCCCGCGTCCTGGCCGCCGATGCCGTACAGAAGGTCGGTAACGGCCATCCCGGTACGGCCATGAGCCTCGCGCCCGCCGCCTACACCCTCTTCCAGAAGGTGATGCGGCACGACCCCGCCGACGCCGACTGGGTGGGGCGCGACCGGTTCGTGCTGTCCGCCGGCCACTCGTCCCTGACCCTCTACACACAGCTCTATCTGGCCGGTTTCGGCCTGGAGCTGGCCGACCTGGAAGCGTTCCGCACCTGGGGCTCGAAGACTCCGGGTCACCCCGAGTACGGCCACACCACCGGAGTGGAGACGACGACCGGCCCGCTGGGCCAGGGTGTCGCCAACGCCGTGGGCATGGCCATGGCCGCCCGCTACGAGCGGGGCCTGTTCGACCCGGACGCCCCGCAGGGCGAGTCCCCCTTCGACCACTACATCTTCGCCATCGCCGGTGACGGCTGTCTCCAGGAGGGCATCTCCGGGGAGGCGTCCTCGCTCGCCGGCCACCAGGAGCTCGGCAACCTCATCCTGCTGTGGGACGACAACCACATCTCCATTGAGGGCGACACCGAGACGGCGGTCTCCGAGGACACGGTCAAGCGCTACGAGGCCTACGGCTGGCACGTCCAGCGCGTCGCCCCGAAGCCGGACGGCGACCTGGACCCGCACGCCATCTACAACGCCATCGAGGCCGCGAAGAAGGTGACGAACAAGCCGTCGTTCATCGCGATGCGCTCGATCATCGCCTGGCCCGCGCCGAACGCGCAGAACACCGAGGCCGCGCACGGCTCGGCGCTCGGCGCCGACGAGGTCGCGGCCACCAAGCGCGTTCTCGGCTTCGACCCGGAGAAGTCCTTCGACGTCTCCGACGACGTCCTCAAGCACACCCGCCAGGCGCTGGAGCGGGGCCGCGATGCGAAGGCCGCGTGGGAGCCCTCGTACCAGGAGTGGCGGACCAACAACCCGGAGCGCGCCGCCGAGTACGACCGCATCTCCGCGGGCGAGCTGCCGGCCGGCTGGGAGGACAAGCTCCCGGTGTTCGAGGCGGGCAAGGGTGTCGCCACCCGTGCCGCGTCCGGCAAGGTCCTCCAGGCGCTCGGCGCGGTCATCCCCGAGCTGTGGGGCGGCTCCGCCGACCTCGCGGGCTCCAACAACACGACGATCGACAAGACCTCGTCGTTCCTCCCGGCGGACAACCCGCTGCCGGAGGCGAACCCGTACGGCCGCACGATCCACTTCGGCATCCGCGAGCACTCCATGGCCGCGGAGCTGAACGGCATCACGCTGCACGGCAACACCCGTGTCTACGGCGGTACGTTCCTCGTCTTCTCCGACTACATGCGCAACGCGGTCCGTCTCTCCGCGCTGATGCACGTACCGGTGACGTACGTGTGGACGCACGACTCCATCGGTCTCGGCGAGGACGGCCCCACCCACCAGCCGGTCGAGCACCTGGCCTCGCTGCGCGCCATCCCGGGTCTGAACGTGATCCGCCCGGCCGACGCCAACGAGACCGCGATCGCCTGGCGCGAGGTCCTGCGCCGCTACACCAAGGTCTACGGCAAGGGCGCCCCGCACGGCTTCGCGCTGACGCGTCAGGGTGTGCCGACGTACGAGGCCAACGAGGACACCGCCAAGGGCGGTTACGTCCTGTTCGAGGCGTCCACGGGTACGCCCGAGGTGATCCTCATCGGTACCGGTTCCGAGGTGCACCTGGCCGTCGAGGCGCGCGAGCAGCTGGAGGCCTCCGGGGTGCCGACGCGGGTCGTGTCCATGCCGTGTGTGGAGTGGTTCGACGCGCAGGACAAGGAGTACCGGGACAGCGTGCTGCCGCCGTCGGTCAGGGCGCGGGTCGCGGTCGAGGCCGGGATCGGTCTGACCTGGTACCGGTTCGTCGGGGACGCCGGTCGCATCGTTTCCCTGGAGCACTTCGGGGCTTCCGCCGACGGCAAGGTGCTCTTCCAGGAGTTCGGCTTCACTGCCGAGAATGTGGCCGCCAAGGCCCGGGAATCCATCGCCGCCGCCCAGAGCTGACGCTGACATACGACACGACACGTAGGAGATGCATTTTCCATGACAGACGCACTCAAGCGCCTCTCCGAGGAAGGCGTCGCGATCTGGCTGGACGACCTGTCGCGCAAGCGGATCACGTCCGGCAACCTCGCCGAACTGATCGACCAGCAGCACGTCGTGGGCGTCACCACCAACCCGTCGATCTTCCAGAAGGCCATCAGCAGCGGTGACGGTTACGAGCAGCAGCTCACCGACCTCGCCGCCCGCAAGGTCACCGTCGAGGAAGCCCTCCGCATGATCACCACGGCGGACGTCCGCGACGCCGCCGACATCCTGCGCCCGGTCTACGACGCGAGCGGCGGCCAGGACGGACGCGTGTCGATCGAGGTCGACCCGCGGCTGGCCCACAACACGGCGGCGACCATCGCCGAGGCCAAGCAGCTGGCCTGGCTGGTGGACCGTCCCAACACCCTGATCAAGATCCCGGCGACCAGGGCGGGCCTCCAGGCGATCGCCGAGACCATCGGCCTGGGCATCAGCGTCAACGTCACGCTGATCTTCTCGCTGGAGCGCTACCGCGAGGTCATGGACGCGTTCATCACCGGCCTGGAGAAGGCCAAGGAGCGCGGCCTGGACCTCTCGAAGATCCACTCCGTGGCGTCCTTCTTCGTGTCCCGCGTGGACACCGAGATCGACAAGCGGATCGACGCGCTCGGCACCGACGCGGCGAAGGCCGCCCGCGGCAAGGCCGGTCTCGCCAACGCGCGGCTCGCCTACCAGGCGTACGAGGAGGTCTTCTCCTCCGACCGCTGGCTGGCCCTGGACAAGGCGCAGGCCAACAAGCAGCGTCCGCTGTGGGCCTCGACCGGCGTCAAGGACAAGGCGTACAAGGACACCCTGTACGTGGACGACCTGGTGGCGCCGAACACGGTGAACACCATGCCGGAGGCCACTCTCGAGGCCACCGAGGACCACGGTCGGATCACCGGCAACACCATCGCCGGCACGTACGAGCAGTCCCGCGCCGAGATCGCCGCCGTGGAAGCGCTCGGCATCTCGTACGACGAGGTCGTGCAGCTGCTGGAGGACGAGGGCGTCGAGAAGTTCGAGGCGTCCTGGACCGACCTGCTCAAGTCGACCGAGGCGGAGCTCTCGCGCCTCGCCCCTTCGGAGGGCTGAAACCTTGTCGAGCAGCAACCCGCTGCGTGACCCCGCCGACCGACGGCTCCCGCGTATCGCGGGGCCGTCGGGCCTGGTCATCTTCGGCGTCACAGGCGATTTGTCACGCAAAAAGCTGATGCCCGCCGTGTACGACCTCGCGAACCGGGGTCTGCTGCCGCCGGGTTTCTCGCTCGTCGGCTTCGCCCGGCGCGAGTGGGCCCACGAGGACTTCGCGCAGGAGGTCCACGACGCGGTCAAGGAGCACGCCCGTACGCCGTTCCGTGAGGAGGTCTGGCAGCAGCTCGTCCAGGGGATGCGCTTCGTCCAGGGCACCTTCGACGACGACGACGCGTTCGAGCGGCTGCGCGACACGATCGACGAACTGGACAAGGCACAGGGCACGGGCGGCAACTTCGCCTTCTATCTGTCGGTGCCGCCGCGCTCCTTCCCGGTCGTCATCCAGCAGTTGAAGAAGCACGGGCTGGCCGACCAGGACAAGGGTTCCTGGCGCCGCGCGGTCATCGAGAAGCCCTTCGGCCACGACCTCAAGTCGGCCGAGGACCTCAACAGGGTCGTGCACGAGGTGTTCGCCGCGGACCAGGTCTTCCGCATCGACCACTACCTCGGCAAGGAGACCGTCCAGAACATCCTGGCGCTCCGCTTCGCCAACACGATGTTCGAGCCGATCTGGAACCG
>Ga0307509_10007937_pt1 | contig 13696 bp, 12 predicted proteins | sample 10_EM_MG_FD_202245 | JGI IMG/M metagenome (GOLD analysis project Ga0307509, IMG submission 202245) | Populus trichocarpa ectomycorrhiza microbial communities from riparian zone in the Pacific Northwest, United States - 10_EM | ecosystem: Host-associated > Plants > Roots > Unclassified | place...
CAGAGGAAGAAGCTAAAGAGAATAACGAACAACTGACAGAAGGAAACACCAGAGACCAAAAGGAGAAGAACCAAACAGAAGCAAACGAGGAAGGAAAAAAACAGAGGCTGGTGCCTCTGCACAGGGAAGAAGAAGAAAAACTGCAGCAAACACTGCCCGCCACCATCATAACCACCATGATCCATCGTCGGCTTCCTCTCCACCGCCACCAGCATCACTGTGAGCTTACGCCATTACCATCGTCTTCGACATCGTTTCCGCCACCAGGTTTGTTCTCCTTGTCTCTGTGCATGCATTTCCATTTTTGCATTTCACTGTTCAAGTGAATTATAATTCACTTGAACAGTGAAATGCAAATGTTACTGTTCAATTGAATTATAATTCTTGAACAGTAATTACTTCCATTTGCATATGTTACTGAGTATGCACGTGTGAGGAAGCTCACACGTGCCTTTTGTTTTCCAAGCCGGGTCATTGGCTTCGGCTAGTGATCTAGTTAGGCCTGCTGGTCCAGCCCAGTCACATGGGCCGAGCTGGACCCAGCCCAAAACAAATTCCAAAAATCTTTTCAAAAAATTTGTGGTTTTTTCGTATATTTTTTACTGCATTTTGATTGATATTGGTTTGTATTTTTATATTGTAAAGATACAAATCCGGTATTAAAATACCTGGTTTTCGTAAAAAAAATGTTTTGTTTTCATGCATACGGCCAAGTCTCTTAAAAAATAAAAAAAATCATATTGTATTTTCGTACAACAAAGAAAATTTCAAAAAATATGTATTGGCATGCATTTTGGCTTTAATAACCAGTTTATTAAAGCTACGAGAACTAAGCCAATATTTCAAAAATTCAAAAAATAATATTTTGTTTTCTTTTAATATCTAGCGTTATGATCTTATACGTAAGACGTATTCCAGATATTAAATTTCTTTTGTTGAGGTTAGAACGGTTAGGTTTTACTCGATAAGATAAGGACCTCCTTACCGAGGAGTACTTTTCTTAAACCATAGATAGACCAACAACTAGAAAACACGACAAGACCTTAGATTTTATCAGACAATAAACCAATGCAGCCTACCTTAGGTAGGGCGTATTTGGGGTGCTAATACCTTCCCTTTACGCAACCTGTTTCCGTACCTGATCTCTGAGATCAGTTAGGGTTTCTAGTGACCAAAATACTAGGTGGCGACTTCCATTCTAATTTTTCATTGATAAGAGACAAGAATTCCTTGCCTTCTAATATTTGCCATATAGATAGATAAGATAAGATTTTGAGGGTTGATGTTTTCGTCGCGACGCCGCACACGTGCGACAATAAGAGAGTACCTCATTATCGATATCATTTGCCATAAAACATATGTTTGCAACATGATCTTTATCATCACTTGAGTTAGAGTCTAAGTCATCACTACATGTTACTTTCATGCTTGTTGGTGATGACAATTCTTCTTATTTTAAAAGAGATGGAAATCGACCTTAATGTGTCCAATCTTGTTACTTTATATATATATATATATATATATATATATATATATATATATATATATTTTGTAAGGCCATATTTGACAAAAAAAAAATAATTTTCCTTGAAATAAAACTACCCAAAACAAGCGTAAATGGTGTTTGCCATAATTCTTATGGAAATGATTCATGTAGGTGCCCTGACAGGATTCACCTATCTTAGAAGGTGGCAGAGTTTTCCACAACTCATGTGTTGCGGTGAAAAATACTTCCAATTAAAATCGGTGAATATTTAGAATAATTCTGAGAATTTTCTAGTCAACTCCTGATATTTAAAACATATAATGCCTTTTATTTTTTAAAACTATATATGATTTTTGTATTTTTAAGAAACTTGGCCGTATGCAATAACAAAAATACTTTTTTTTTGTTTTATTAATTATTTATTAATTTTTTTGTATTTTTATAAGGCCATATTTGGCAAAAAAAAAAAAAACATTTTTTTCTTGAAATAAAACTACCTAAAACAAGCACAAAGGGTGTTTGCCAAACACATTCTTAAACCAAAAAAACCTTAACAAAAAAATAGCAAACCAAATAGGGTCTAAGGACTTACTCAATTCTAACCCTATCGGGTTGACTCGAAAACAAACAAAGATTAAGACCTAAAATTTAAACAAATTCAACATAAAAAAAAAATAAAAACTTTAAAAGTTTCTCAAGAAAAACAGATCAAACACAAAAATAATGAAGAACACCAAGAACACTCAAACATAAACCCAACAACATGAACATCAAACCAGACAAGATTTCAAGCAATAAAAGAAAAGGTTTTAATCGCAATCAAGCATAGATTGAGAATCAAATGTCTGCTTGCTTCGATTATTCTCAAACATTATGATTTTATTAAAATTAGGTTTTTCAAAACCAAAACTTTAAGATTAAAACCCATAAAAACATGTAATCAAGGATTGAAAGCCCTAGATTATTTACTAATAATGATATGTGAACTTATAGAAACAAGAATCAAAATAAAAAAAGACTTAAAACTAGCACCTGAGACAATGTTCATCGGATGAACACGAACCCAGAACTGCCCAGAAAACCCAATATGCTACTAAACCTAGAAAACACGTTTTAAGCTTCCAAACTAGACTCTTTTGGGCTCAACAACCCATATTATCATAACCAAACATACTTGCATAGAAAAAGAACTAATAAAACAACAAATCATCATAAACATGTAAAAAAATCCAAGTTCCAAAATTATCAACCTAAAACAACCTATATTTTTATACAATTTGAATTTAAACTGTCTTGTAAAACACTCATCCAGAACAAAATAAAACCAGCAACCCAGAAACATATAAGAACTAATAGAAGAACATCATAACCTTGCTAACATATTTGGAAAATTCCAAATCACACTTAGATACAAACATAACGTATTAAACCCTTGATAAGAATCCTCTTAATGTTTTTAAATGTGAACACATGAAAGAGTTATGTGGTTTTGCGCATATGGGTGTCTCAGTTAAGGGTGACTGGGTTGTCTCAGTTAAATGATGGTGATTATAGCCTCAGAGGTAGTCAGAAACACCACATTCACTCACCTAAAAGTGTCTACTCGATCAACCAAAACTGTCGAACAAGAAGTTGTAAAGAAGCTAAACGACATCATTTTGGATAAATCCTATAAATTAGGGTTTTTTTTTTTAATTTGAGTTTTGGCAAACTTCAATTTAATCCATATTCTTCTCATTCCTTTTAATTTTACCTGTAATTCCTTCTTGAACTCATAATTTCATGCAATTTCACCCCTACCAAACTTAATTGACAACCTAGGTTTTCTTTAATTAAGTCTCTAATTGCTCATCAAACTTTAATATTTAAGCAATTAAACCTCTGATTTGACAAAATTAACTCTTGAAATTTGCAATTCAACCCCTTGACTTTAATTTCTTCCAATTAAAGCTTAAATTGACTTCAAGAATTAATTTTCCTTGCAATTAAGCCCTAAATAAATTCAATTAAACATTGAAAAATTCCAATTGAGTCCTTTAACATATAATGTTAAATTGTCTTCCTTAAAAATTCAATTCTCTTTATCAACAAGGTCAAATTTTCTAGTTTTATATATTTTGAGCCTCCTCAACCAATCTTTGGCAATTTCCTAGGAGTTCTTGTATGTTCTACTAAACTAATAGATACATATTTTTTGTATTTCATCTGTTATTTTTTTATTTTTTGTATTTTGTATTTTCCTTTTGATTTTGATTTTTTTTTGTTTATGTTAAGCTCTAAAATGGGTAACAACATATGCCCCCTCTTATAATACTTACGGAGGAAAGACTTTGTCAAATGCTTTGCATTGTAAGTTTGTAAAGACAAACAAAAGATTCTTCCTCTAAAAAACTTTTAGTTCGGATGACCTGAAACTCTGTCTTCATAGCAATCCCCTTTAACCAGAACTATTATCAAAGTTATTTATAGCTCGATTAACCTAAAATTTCAATCTCGAGACTCCTTTTAACCAGAACCAAAATGTTGTTTTCAACTTGGTTAACTTGAAATCTCAATCTAGAGACCCGCTTTAACCAAAACCTTGGTCATTTTCTTTAGCTGGGTCAGCCTGAGCTCTCATATAGCGATCCCTTTTAGCCAGAACCAAAATGTTTCCTTCAACTTGGTTAACCTGAAATCTCAATCTAAAGACCCCCTTTAACTAGAACCTTGGTCTCCTTCTTCAACTCGGTTAACCTGAAATTGCATATAACAATCCTTTTTAACCATATTTAGAATGTTAGATTCAGATTGGTTAACCTGAAATCTCAATCTAGAGACCCCTTTTAACCAGAACCTTGATTTTCATCTTAAGTTTGGTCAACCTAAGATCTCATTTGGCGATCCATTTTAACCAGAACCACAATGTTTATTACTTCCTGATTGTGAGGTTTTAAAAACTTAGTGCTTCCTGAAGATTCTTCATAATGATAGGGTTGGAATTTTTTTCTTAATAATTTCTTAATAGTAGGGTTCTTCTCTCTTTTCTTTTTTGATTGCAGGGTTTAATTTCTTGGTGTTTTCTGATTATAGGGTTGAACTCGAATTTCTTGATTGTGGGGTTTGGACTTAGATTCCTTGCTATCATAGATCAAAGATTCTTTAATTGTCAACTCTGATTCATCAAAATCTTACTGGATTCCAATAAGAATCTTCCTGAAAAATTCAAAAACATATATGCAATGATTTAGGGTCAAATGCATGCATTCTTACCTGATTTGAAAACATAGGTCCCACCTTTTCTTTTGGTTTCCTATGAACTCCTTTTCTACTGTGAGTTTGTTCATGTGTTAGAAATTATATGCTTGAGTCGGGATCCATTTCTTGTGTCGCCTTTTCTTACCCATCATATTCTTGGGAAGAAGTCTTTAACTTTTTGTTTCTTGTAGGGCCCATTCTTATCCCATTTAATATGTGCTTTGACACAACTTCCTATAATGCTCTTTATTGATATTTTAATTGCCCTTTTCATTTTAAGGGTTTATTGGTTTTGTTGCAGCACAAAAACTTTTCAAGAAGAAAATCTTTAAAAGACTTGGTTTTGTTCATGAGAATAGAAACTTTTAATGTATACATCAAAACATTTCGTTAAGCAATTTCCTTGAGGGTTTCATCGGATTTCAGAACATGGGTTGTCTTTAGGTCAAGCTTATCAGAGGTGACCTTCTGCTTTAGTTTTTCTTGAAAAGGTTTCAAGTATCTACTTGAAAAATCTGTGTAGAATGCTAGAATTTTTCCCTGCATAGATGAAAAAGCAGGTTGCTACTCATTTATCACGTCATGTGAACAATAAGATCATCATTTATCAACTCAGGTTGTGTGAGCTTCATTAACGTAGGCTATGATTATGGGTTAAGAATGAAATGGATGTTTTTTAAGCTTAAACGGTGTTTGGGAGTTAAAAGACTTAGGATCACTTTTCTTCTGTCTATTTTTCTTTCTGAAATAGTCTTATGGACTTTGTTTGGATAAAATCTCTTTCTTAATGAAGAGTCCTACTTCGGAATCCTTGCCTTAGTCTTAGAGCATTATCAAACCATCATTTTCTTTTCTAGTAAAGATAATATTTTTTTAGTACCAAATCTCCTTTCTAGAACATTTAAGGTCTAACTTCTTGTCGTATTCTTTAGCCATCCTTTTTTGGTAAAGTTGGTGATAATAAATTATAGCTATTATTTTCTCACTAATCAGATTTAGCTATTCATATCTCACTTTAGCCCAATATGCTTCTTCAAACTTAGAATCTATCAATACTATCAAAGAGGACATTTCTACTTCTAAAGGCATCACCGCCTCTATTCCATATGTCAAGGAATATGGGGTAGCTCCTATTGAAATTCTGATTGCATTGTGATATGCGTGAAGAGCAAATGACAACATCTCATGCTAAAATGATCACCATTTTCTAAATAAACTTCATGACATTCTTATTGACAGCTTCTATAGTATTGTTCATCTTTGGTCTGTACGATGAGGAATTGAAATGCTTGATTTTTCATTTAGCACAAAACTCTAGTATCATCTTGCCGTTGAAGTTCTAAGCATTGTTAGTCACTATCTTTCCCGTTGAACCATATCAGTAAATTAAGTCATTTTCTAAAAAATGTTTCACCATTTTTTCTGTTACATGAGCATATGAATTGGCTTCTACCCATTTTGTGAAGAAGTCAATAGCCACGAGGATGAATTTATACCCATTTATAGCTTTTAGGTTAATATGCCCCGTCAAATCAATTCCCCACATTACAAATTACCATAGAGATGTTATATTAAATAAAGGAATATGAGGTGCATTGATCTTATCACTATACCCCTGACACTTATGATATTTTCTAAAAAATTGATGCAGTCTCTTTCTAATATCATCCAGAAATAACCAACCATTTATATTTTCCTTGCCATCATGTGCCCATTAGTATGAGTTGAGAAAATCCCTTTATGAACTTTTTGTGACGCATTTCTAGTGTCAGCGTCATTTAAACATCTTAGCAAGGTTCCGTCGAATGATCTTTCCTATAAAATTTCTCCGCTAACTAGAAATCCATTGCAATCTTCTCAAGGTTTTCCTATCTGCTTTTAAGGCTCCCACGGGATATTCCTGGTTTTGCATAAGATTCTTGGTATCGTAGTACGAAGGGTTTCCATCTCTCTCTCATTCAACTAAGCAACATTGAGCTGAGAAATTTCTGATATCAATGTGTAGCGGTTGTACCTTATATCTTAAATCAATTTTGGCCATAAAAGCTAGTGTGGCCAAAGCATGTGCAAAATGGTTCCCTTCTCTTTCTAGATGGGTGAACATCTCTTCAAACTCTTCTACTAGTTTGGATAGATATTCTTGGTAGTGTCTCAACTTTTCTTCTTTGGTTTGTCATTCCCCTTTCACTTGATAGATAATCAACATTGAATCACTGTATACATCGATCTTTCTGATTCTAAGCTCTAATGCAGCTTCTAAACCTAGGATACAAGCCTCATACTCAGTTGTATTATGGGTGTATTCAAACTGTAGTTTAACCGAAATCGAGTACTACTTCTTATTAGAAGAGATTATTGTTGTGTCAACTCTATTTTCATATACATTAACCGCTCCATCAAAATACATGGTCCACCAATCTATCTTCTTTTCTTCCTCCCCCGATTAACAATATGTCTTTATCAGGAAAATCAAAATCCAATGGCTCATAATCGTCAATGGCGTTGTCAACTAAATGGTCAACTATTGCGCTTCCTTTCATGACCTTTCTCATCCTATACACTATGTCATGTTCTACTAACAGAACTTGTCATCTTACAATTTAACTTGATAAATAAGGTTTGTCACACACACGCACACACAGATATATATATCTCAAGGGATCCATCTTAGAGATCAACCACGTAACATGATACAACATATAATGTTGCAATCTTTTTGCTGGCCACACCAGCACACAACATAACTTTTCTATCAACATGTATCTAAACTCATATTGTGTGAACTTCTTACTTAGGTATTAAATAACTTTTTCTTTCTTTCTGGTTTCATTGTGTTAGCCTAACGCACATTCCATGACTACTTCAATCAATATTACATATAGTATTAAAGGTCTTCCTGATATTGATGGAATAAGCAGAGGCAAGTTATGTAAGTACTGCTTGATTTTATTGAAGGCTTCTTTGCATTCTTCGTTCGAGGTCCCATGATTCTTTTTCCTTAGTAACTGGAAGATTGGATCACATATTGTTGTTAATTGGGATATGAATCGGGCAATATAGTTTAATCTCCCTTGGAATCCCCTCACCTCATTTTTTCTTAGGCAATATAGTTTAATCTCCCTTGGAATCCCCTTGATTTTATTAAAATAAATGACATGGAAAATAAATGAGTCTTCATATATTTCTTGGCCAATGAAAAGTTGACACTTGGGATGAGATATTCAAGATATCTTATCATAAATACAAGATCCCATCAGATTTCTTGTTATAAATGCAAGATCCCGTCAATAAATATCAACCAATAAAATTATGTCATGTGGCATTGGAAAAGGACCTGAGAGCCCCTACAGATCTCTATAAATATAGGGCCTCAACCTAAAGGAAAGAGGATTCCTGGAGATACAAATTTCCTCCAAGACAAGCTCTTCAAGCAAGGAAGTTCTCTATCTCTCTTCAAGCAAGGAAGCTCTCTCAAAAAGTTCTCAAGTCTCCTTCATCTACACTTGAAGTCTACAAAGAACGAAGCTCTGTTGGATCAAGCCTAAACACCCCTTAAGAGTTCTTCAACAACACTTTGAAGACAAATCAAAGGTACTCTTCAAAGCATCAAATCACTAAATCTCGCTAAGCTCTATTGGATCAAGCCTAAATGCCTCATAAGAGTTCTTCAGCAACACTTTGAAGACGAAACAAAGGTACTCTTCAAAGCATCAAATCACCAAATCTCGCTTTGCAATACACGCCCAAATTCGCGTTCTTGCAAAACACAAATCTTGGCTTGATTACTCAAATAAATCAAGTCACCATACATCAAATCCAAGGGAAGAATCATAGGATTGCCATATTCTTTTGAAAGAATATATTACATAGAGATTGTACCCATTCATATATTTAATAAAATCATATATTTGTAAACGCGTGCTTGTTTAATTTCAGGTGCTCAAAATTATGTCTACAAATTTCTGGCAACTCCGCTGGGAACATCTCTACCTCTCATCTCTTCCCTTCAAGAAAGAATTTTCAACAACTCTCAATGGCAACTAGGAGGAACATGATCACCATTTTCGCATCCAAAAGCAACAAGGCTACTGATTCAAGTCGTCGACATACCATTGAAGATTCTTTAACTCCGCCATTAAAAACAAAATCCATTGTCGAGTTGTATGCACAAACTAAGCCGACTCTCAAGTTGACATCAACTTCGAATGCAAGAGGGGCACAAGATCTTGCCTTAAAGATAAAGCCACAAGCAACTCCACTACAAAAGTCAAGTGGGGCGCGAGAAATTCTCTTCAGCACTCAAGGCGACTTCAACAATTCATCTATGGAAACTTCTCCATGTCAATCACCAAGTAAGGCTTTGGGTTTCGGCACCATGTCAGTGATGACGACCAGGACAACATCTTTGGAGGATCAAGTGGCTAACTTGACGAAACTCGTCGAGGGGCTTCGACTTCACTCAAGGCAAAAGACCACAAGATAGCAAAGTTGATGAACAAACTTGAGAGCTTGAACGTAGGAGGCCAAACCTCGACTACCAAGGCTTTTCAAGTAGATCAATTAGATGTCATTGAGGATTCTGCAATCGAAGCTGCGAGGAATATATGTGGTATTACTGATGGCATCTTCACTACAAATCAACTGAAAGAACTCATCAAGGAAGCCATCATGGACCAAGTAGAAAGCTCATTTCAACCCTTATATTCTTATGTGAAGCCGTACATCCAACGAATTGACCTGCTAAGGATGCCTCCGAGCTATCAACCACCAAAGTTTCAACAATTTGATGGCAAAGGGAATCCTAGGCAACATATAGCTCACTTTGTGGAGACTTGTAACAATGCTGGAACTAATGGCGATCTCATGGTAAAACAGTTTGTTCGTTCCTTGAAAGGTAATGCCTTTGATTGGTACACTAACTTGGAGTCTGGCTTGATTAATACTTGGGAGCAATTGGAGCGCGAGTTTCTTAACTGCTTTTATAATACTCGTCATGTGGTTAGCATGATTGAACTCACTAATGCATATCAATGGAATGAAGAGCTTGTCATCGACTACATTCATCGGTGAAGAAACCTTAGCCTCAATTGTAGAGATCGGCTCACCAAAACTTCTACGCTAGACATGTGTATTCAAGGGATACATTAGGGACTATGCTATATTTTACAAGGTATCAAACCAAAGTCTTTTGAAGAATTGGTTACTCGAGCACACGACATGGAACTTAGCATTACGACGGCTGAAAGCTCATCATTACCTATACAAGAGCCAATGAGAAATAAGCTTGAAGGTTATAGATTTGAAAAGAGCACTTCAAAGGTCGAGGGAAAGCAATCTTTAGTAGTTAACTCGATTGCAATAAGGGTACCAACTGGAGTTAAGAGGAATGATCGGGCGACATCAATTACTTTTCAAAAAGGTGAAATAAAGAAACCATCCCTGAAAGAGAGATAAGAAAAGGTGTATCCATTCCCCGACTCAGACATATCTAGGATGTTGGATGATTTGCTTAAGTCAAATATCATTGAGTTACCGGAGGTGAAGCGCCCTGATGAAGCAAACCAAGTGGACAATCTAAACTATTGCAAATACCATCGCTTGATTAGTCATCCCATAGAAAAGTGCTTTGTGCTGAAAGATAAGATCTTGAGGCAACACGAGAATGGAGATATCGTTTTTGATGATGAAGTAGCAGCCTCTAATGTCACAACCATGGTCAATTTAGGACCACGCCAGTCATTCCCCACAATAAGTTTTGGCTCCTTTGAACCTATAGAGCTTGGCATCATTTTCCCTACGAGCTTCACTGCATCCTCAAGTCAAACTCCATATATAACCCTTGCACCTCATGTTGACAACTCGAAACCTGATTCATCTGAAAATTATGATGACGAAGGATGGACTTTATTCATGCATAGAAGAGGAAGGAAGAGGCACATACATATGACAAAGCCAACTAGAATGAAGATCTTAATGGTGAGGAAGCTATTTGATGAGCCGATACGCCGAAAGATTCAACGAAAATCCATACCAGTTAAAAATGAGGGTTTTTCAGCTCAAAGTCTAAGAAAGCCTGTTACACTGAATGGGTACATGCCAATAAGGATGAGAAGGATTGAAAATGCACTTGCTGCTTGCTATCATATTGATGAAGAGAAAACTCTTATTGAACCTGTCATGAAGGAAAGTCATGCTCATTCTTCAAACTTGGCTCATGGTGTTTGCATAACAGAGATATCCTTCAATGACGAAGACTTGTTACTTGGATCAAAACTCCATAATTGGTTGCCGTTCATTAAAGGATGTATTGATGAAAAGATGGTGAATCGTATCTTGGTAGATGATGGCTCAGCAGTCAATATACTACCTCTTAAGACTATGAAAGAGCTGGGGATTCCTATGGATGAACTCTTCCCAAGTCATCCGATGATTCAATGTTTTAATCAAGAAGGGCAAAACGCTATAGGAAAGATGCTTGCGATACACATGGAAGATATGACGTTTAATGCACTTTTTCATGTCATAGATGTCAAAACTACTTATAATATGCTGCTTAGACGACCATGGATACATGAAAATGGTATCATCTCCTCAACACTCCACCAATGTTTTAAGTATTGTCAAGATGAGGGCAACAAATTACTCTCCAAATGGGATAGCCCTTATGCGGTCCAAAAAGTCTACACCAATGGAGCTTACAAAATTGTCGATGAGAATGGATTGAGGATTGGGCCTATCAATGACAAATTCTTGAAAAGATACTATGCTTGAAATCTAATGTAGCTCCTAGCCTGCACGAGCTAAAACTGCGAAAGGCACAAAAAAAAAAACAAGAAAATTGAACTATGTTATGACTTGATTCTTTATCCACCAAGGTACGTAGGCAACTCAGAATTCATTCCGAGTACCGTCACAAAAAAAAAACTCTTTGATAAATTTTTTTTTTTGAACTACGTTGTGACTTGATCCTTTATCCACAAAGGGGAAGAGAATAATGTGGTGTTCTTTGCTCAAATGCTGAAGGTTATGATTTCTCTTAGAAAATTCTCCATCATATGCCTTGAGGAATTACTGTCTTCCTGCGCTGCAACATCCAAAGCTCACCTTCACTGTCAAAGCAAGAAAAGAAAAAAGGGTTGCCTTCTAGTCGTTGAGATGATGTTGTGCATAAGAGAATGATTTGGTATATTGCTATAGGTCAGTCACCTGCACAAGTCTTTAAGAGATGTCAAGATTTTTCTTGTTTCAAAACGCGACAAAAGCTGGAGAGATGTCTCCTGACATGTTCGTTTAAAACTACCTCAAATATGATCAACGAGATGACCTGAAGAGCTTCAAAGTATGCTTCTAATGGCTCCAGATCTTGTATGGTTCCTCCAAACATGAGCAAGTGATATAATGAGTAAGATGTCACCAGAAGTGCTTCAGAAAATGTTTGAAATGACATCTTCTTTGTGCGGAAATGACTTAGTTCCAGCTGCTGCTTCAGCTTTAAACACTGGCGGATCAAGTTCCTTTGCTGGGGCAAAACCAACAGAAACTCGAGGAAAATTTACAGTTAATAAGAATGGTGGCATCAGTGGAGTTAGTTCCTCATTGGATTTCTTTTTCAAGTTCGAGAAATACTTCTCCGTCAAGCTTTCAAGCCTCAACTTCTGATATGCAAGAACAGATGAGGGACCAAATGAAGGATCCAGCTATGCAGCAGATGTTCACATCAATGATGAAGTATCTAAGCCCAGAGAACATGGCTGCCATAAGTGAGCACCTCGGAATAAACTCTCAAGAAGATGAAGATAAAGCTTAACAAGCCATGTCATCTTTATCACTAGAGGACTCAGATAAAACGATGTGATGGGCTGATAGGATCCAAAGAGAAGCTCAAGGTGCAAAGAAGGCACACGTTGCTGATGTAATGGTCGCAGATATTAAAACCCACTAGGTTAATGTAACGTTTGTTGAATTTGCTACATGAAGGGCTTGAGCTTGCATAAAAAGCATTAATGTAGATTAACTGAGCCAACTGCAATGCATGCTTTGTTAATTGTTGCTGCTGATGATGAAGAAGAGTTACGAGTATAACCAAGGATTGATGGAATATTTTTCTCCACCAAATGGAGATGAATTGAATTTGCACAGGCACTACAACAGAGCTCTTGGGTTGCTGAGATGATTGGCTGCCTTTGTTATTTGTGCAATTGGGTGTCCTTGGAGTTCCACTGCACTCTTAGAAATAGAAGTTGTAGGGGAACCATTCACCATTGGAGGAGACGAGGATTGGTCACTACTGGGACCTGGTTGCCCTTATGGAGAAGCATATAATTTCACTACCAGAAAACCGGAGAAAACCAATGGAATTACCGACGGAAAGAATTCCATCTCAAAATCTGTTGGTATATACCGACGGAATAAACCCGTCGGCGACACGGTCGGTATATACCGACGGTTTCGCCGACGGGGTATACAGTTTGTCTGGAAATATGCAACGGCGTGGTGACGTCAGACGATTTTACCGACAGAATTACCGAGGGATTCAAACTGAGATAGCCGTACAGTGACGTGGCACTTTCACCGACTGAATCGCCGATGGAATCACCGACAAAAGTAATCCGTCGGTGATTCCATCGGAAAAAACCATTATATGCCGACACTCTCTTCCTCTATTTCTCCTTCTTCTTCTTTCCCATCCCACCTCTCCCCTCCCAAACTGCACCTCCCCTCCCAAACTGTTGCCAAACACCCATCCCAACTCTCCACTATTCTCAACATGAGCACTCAAGTTTCTTATATCTTGTACGTGGTCACAATATCCGTTTCTTGTAGATTTTATTATTTTTTTGTAAGTCAATCTATCCTTTTTAGTTTTAATATTTAATTGTGAATTTTATTGTTTTAGTATATGTATTTTGTTAACGTTTGTACTTGTTTAATTGTTATTTGTCAAAGAAACTTGTAGTATAAATGTATAATTTT
>Ga0307509_10007938_pt1 | contig 13695 bp, 18 predicted proteins | sample 10_EM_MG_FD_202245 | JGI IMG/M metagenome (GOLD analysis project Ga0307509, IMG submission 202245) | Populus trichocarpa ectomycorrhiza microbial communities from riparian zone in the Pacific Northwest, United States - 10_EM | ecosystem: Host-associated > Plants > Roots > Unclassified | place...
GTCGATGAATTCGTCCTGAGCATTCTCCACATCCGCGACCGCATCGTGCCCTCGTTCCAGGTTGTTGGAAGCCATCGTTGGTGATTCTCGGTGTCGTATCTGAGGGTATCGGGAGAGGTGCACTGTCCGCCAGATTATATACAATTTTTTCTCGAGTGGGAACCGATGGTTCCGCTGGATGAGTCTGAGGGGATTACTCAGTAAGATTGCTGATTAAAATTCGCAAAGGAAACTGATCGGTCAGCACATTTCCTCATCTCGGCGCCAGCCCGTGGTCGTGCGCCACGTGGAAGACAGCAACGCCGTGGGTGCCTAAAAGCCGCAGATCACAGTCTTGTCACAACACCGACTGTACCTTCTCCCCGCCAACCATGAAGGTCACCTCTTTCTTCTTCACCCTTGGTCTCGGCGTGCTGGCTCTCGCCCACGGGGGACACGAAACCCGCTCTAACGTCAGAGACCTCTCCGCACAATCCAGCTGGGACAGCACTATTGGAAAGGGCGCACCAGCACTCGTAGAATTGTACGCGCCACGAGATCGTATCCCTCGGAATCTGAACTCATGGGACTTTTTACAGTTTTGCCCCTTGGTGGTACGTCGTGTGACGGCTCATGAGTGTTCGGTGCAATGACGTGTGCATCTAGTGGTCACTGCAAAAGCCTCGCGCCCAAGTACGAGCTGCTCGCGAATGCGTTTGAACACGCCAAAGACAAGGTCATCATTGCCAAGGTCGATGCTGATGGTGAGGGCAAACCTTTGGGTCAAAAGTATGACGTGAAGGGCTTCCCCAGTGAGTAAACCCCATAGTGATCCACATGTGTGCCTGACGCATGTACCATCTCCCTAGCCCTCAAGTGGTTCGATGGGGCCGGTAACGTCGCCGAAGAATACGAAGGTGGTCGCGAATTAGAAGATTTGGTCAAATTGTGCGTCGCCCTCAGTCATCCACTCCGGTCTGGATTGACAACCCCACAGCATCACCGAAAAGACTGGTGTAAAATCCACCATCAAACCACCTCCCCCATCCGAGGTCGTATCCCTCAACGTTGACAACTTCAATTCCATCGCATTGGACGATACCAAGAACGTTCTCGTCACCTTCACCGCTCCTTGGTGCGGACACTGCAAATCCCTGAAACCGATCTACGAGAAAGTCGCTGGGTACTTCAAGACCGAGTCGAACTGTATCGTCGCCAACATGGATGCCGATGCGGGTCACAACAAGCCTGTCGCTCAAATGTACGGGGTCTCTTCCTTTCCCACCATCAAGTTCTTCGGAGAGGGCAAGGACAGCAAGGCGAACCCTATCGCTTACAATGGTGGTCGTGACGAACAGTCGTTTATTAATTTCTTGAACGAAAAATGCGGTACCCACCGTGCAGTCGGGGGCGGTCTCAACGACTTGGCCGGCCGTGTTCCATCCCTAGACGAACTCGCTCAGAAGTTTATCGGCGCCACCAGCGATGCTCGTGCTGTCATTATTGGTAAGGCCGCGAACTTCGGCAAGGACTCCAAACAATATATCCGTGTCATGGAGAAGGTTGCGGAGAAGTCGAACGCCTATATCACCAAGGAGCTGAAGCGGTATGCTCTCCATTCAAAACACAGCTTTCAGTCATGCCTAACGCGCTTCTGCAACAGATTGGGATCCATTCTCCAGAAGGGTACCTTGGGATCCCAGAAACTCGACGAAATCAAGATCAAGCTCAACATTCTCTCCGCTTTCACTAAGGAGGCGGCTCCAGAGAAGGTTTCTCGAGCCGAGGATGAGCTGTGATCATTCTCGTTATACTACCCACCTCGTATCTCGCGTGCAACACCACCTACTTGCCCACCCGCGTGACTTCTCTACAGTAAAATGTATCGATACCTTGATACTCGAACTTCACAATATCGCGGGACCTCTGTTCAGAAGAGGGAGTTTGGGATGAGTTTGTCCATCGAAGAGCCGCAATATCAGCCCGCGTAGCTCAATCGGCTAGAGCGTCAGACTTTTAAGTCTTGAAATCTGAAGGCTGCGAGTTCGACCCTCGCCGTGGGCTTTTTGCGTGCCTTCGGTTTGCAATTTGCAAACTGAACCGTCGAAGCGGAAACCCGCTCGGGGGGACGCCATTGACAAGTTTGTTGCGCCCTTGGGTTCCATTCCCAGTTAGGACTGGAGCTGATGGTCCCAGAACTAGGTCCCAAGATGTAGTGGTGGGGTGAAGTTCGTTCCAAACCACCACCAACAGATTCCGCAGGTCAGCACCATTCCCAGTGCGAGTACCTGAACATGCGAATAATCGGAAGTCAAAATCGCAGGCTCTTTCGAGCCAATACCATTCTCACGGTACCGCTTGGGGTTGGTATCATTGAGGGAGTGAAAACCCTCCCGTGAACCCACCACTCATAGCCCGTTTCCAGCGCCAGCAGCCCTTCGGAGGGGTGGAGAAACCCGAAGGTTGGAAGACTGTACGGCTCATTGAGATAGGATTGGGGATCACGAGGCCGAAACCCGATCCAGGAGGGTTCAGACGATTCAGGTCGATCGGATTGGTACAGGATACAAGAAGAAAGGCGAGATACGGGACGTGAGAGATAAAAAGCGTTTAGGATAGGGTAGGACACGGTACGGTCACGATCATTCCGGAGGCGGCTGACACTTGGTCCATTTGAACATGTGCACTGCGGCGCGAGGGTCGTCAGATACTCTGTCCCACTTTTATGGAACACAGAGACCAGTGACTCGCCTTTAAACAGAAACCCGTGTGGATCACGCAGGTCAACGTCATCTTCAAGGTACCATTTTGGCCTGGCGTCGTGGGGGAGCCCAAATACACTCTTGATAATCTTGATCGCCTCGGAAATCTTCTCCGGTGGCATCAGCTCCTCGTAGTTTGTTTCCAGCTCAAGCACAACTAGCGCTTCCTTGGACAGGATCCAGTTGCAGCGGATTCCACGCTTGGGTGGAAGATCACACTCTTTGTTGAGGTAGTCCAGGACCAAAATCTGCAGCGAGATGAAGTCATCCACCTTCAAGAGCACCTTCCGAGGCCTGAGCTTCTTCTTCAGTGCTACCCGACGAAACGCGTGAAAGTCGTTGGGGATTGCGAAACCGAAGCTTAGTCTTGGAGGATAGTGGCTGAGTTGTGGAACAGGTATGTACTGTGGAAGAAGGTCCTCAAACGCGTTGTTGATCATGTACGACAAGAACAAAGGCTGACGTGAGGTCAGATGAACACCATATTGGGATCGCAGGAGAACGCGCCTTGTTCACTTCAACAAATCGGTCCCATTCATCCTCTAGGACGTAATGGCCGGGACCGAGCTTCCTTACCGCGGTGTGATTTCTGGTGGGCGATCCTTCAGTCATAGTGCGCGTCGGGTGGGAGAGGTGGGAGAAGAGGGAAGACGGGAGTGCACGTGACCCTTCTCACGGCGTGATACAATGATGCATGATACATGCATATCCGCGCACCTCCGCGCTGCTCTCCGCCTCCAGCTCGTCATGAACCATTACCAAAGTGCCCCCTATCTAAGACGACCGCTGCAGTCTGCGAACCCTCCTCTCAATGGCGACCCCCTCTAAACCAACTCTGACTGCTCTGCATTTTCTACGATTCCCTCATTCCCCATGGCCGATACCACTTCTCCATTCAATGACCCAGAAGTAACCCTACTTCTGAATTATGATTCACAGTACTCACTTGCCACCCACAGATTTTGTGCTTTGGCGTCCCTGAGATACGAGAATACTGGGGAAAACTCCTCCTAGTCTGCCGGGACAAGTGCGCCCAAGAACACCCACTTTATGCCTTGTACTCTTCGATCCTATCCACTCTATCCAAGACTACATGCAACACCAGTACTGAGGTCTCGCCCACGACACCCCACGACTCTGTATTGTTTTCGTATCCTCAATGCCGCATGGTCGACAAGACAATGGTTGGGGAGTCGGAGTTCTCCTCGATGTCTATCTACCCCGACTTCGGGCTAATACATTCAACAACCGGGCGGTCACCGGTTGATGGAGGAACAGTGGATGAGGTGAAGCTCCTGATCGAGGTGAAACGACTCTACCGTAATGCCGAAGATTAGTAGCTTGTGAGAACCCTTACTCATTACTGACTTCCCTCAAGATATTGGACCGCTCTGGCCAAGTAAAGACAATGTCCGCATTTGCGTCGAGCGTGACGTGAATCGAAACCTTCGTCAATTGCTTCTACAAGCATCTTTCGCCCTGACATCACCAAACTAGTGCAAGACAGATCTGGCCGGATGGGAATTGCCGGCGCAGATCAAGCCAGACATCGCCAGACGTGTTCCTCACCTAACAGATATTTCCAGATAATCTGCATCAGGGAATCCCCCGATCACTTTCAAAGTGACCGAAAGCACAAAAAGCAGCCGGAAGTGCACAGAAGCGCACTTCCGAAAGCCAAGTGTACGCTTCTCGAAGTCCTAACGAGAAGTAGAAGCCCTAAGCGCCCAGATTTGGCGGGGGAAATCACCAAGAAAACTTTGGCGCTCAAAAGTGAAAAGACATTTTCCTGATGAGGAAGAGAGGAGAATCGGACTTGAAGTCGAGGTTCCGGGTCCAGAAACGTTCAGCCCGGTTGGTACCCCTGGTTTCTTTCGGGGACCGAACACAGCGACCACCCTTGGGATAACAAACATACAACTGGAAGAAACAACGTGAGAAACGATTGCCGAAGAGATCACGAGGGAATAGACGACGTACCGCGGTCCGTACTGCATCCTGGTGGTCCCGAACTACCCGAAGTCGCCCTTGCGCCCGAGGTGGAAGGTCGAGGAAAGGCCGTTGTACGCCTTCTCGAGAGTGACGACCTTGAATCCCCCGACGTTATCTACGCGTTGAAGTTCGCTCGCGGCACCGGCCCCAGGTGGCGCTTCGGACACCGACTTCGCCCATTTTCTCGGTAACGTGAGGAAGAGTGTACTGAATCTGAGAGAACAGTTCTATCAGACAACTATATGGGTCGCGGTCGACCGAGTTCGCTCACCTCCAAGGTGCAGTGGGATGGGTACCGTAACCTGAACGGTGGACCCTTCCGAGCTACAAGTACTGTGGACTGACGCTGTAACGGATAACAGGTCCTCGTCTTATTTGTTCATTTCAACAAATGCGTCTTCTTGGGTCAAGAGGGTTCTTCCAACTGGCTGGATGGAGGAGTCGCCCCGACCGTTGGTTGTGTTCCTAGGTCATTCATCGCGAAAACCACTATCCCGCTTCACTCAGCCACATTGTGCGTCGCTCTGGAACTCCGGACCCTCTCAATTTTATACCCGTCATCCAGACGACGAACGTTTGAACATCCGAATCCCGACCTCCCAGCGGGGACGGGGGGAACACAGTGATTGTTTCCTAACATTTGATGACATAGTTCGAAGGAAGGAATTGACTGGAGGTGTAGATTGCTCCTATTGAATCACGCGGTCTGTGATGTTTATTCAAGCCCAATATAACGCAACGTCCTATGGTTGTCCGCCGCTCTGAGCTCACGGCGAAGTGCGACGATGCCACAACGTTCAACCTCCCCAGGTGAATATCCAGAACCGGGTGCCGGCTTCTTACCTTGCACAGTGTATGGGGGCAAAATTCTTCCCCGGATGTGTGATGCGCCAACCTTGCGCCTTTTCCGGCCTCCTACGCTTCACAATAGGGAAAGGTGCCACATATCCGATGGGATTCATGGCCCACGTGAGTACGTTCTTTCCTCGTAACCCGGAGCGTTGGACTCGACGTTTCCAGTAGCTTGGGATCTATGCCTCGAATGCGATCGCCTCTCTGGAGCGAATAATTCACTGGGCACGTCTGTGGGAGACCGGGGCTCGTAAGTAAAACGACCCACCCCACGCCGATTGTCAACGGAAACTCGGATAAAAGACCGCTATCGGAATCCCCAGCTAGACGCGCGATATATCATGACTATCGAGCGGTGGTCCCGGGCCGTTCAGACGATATCGACCCTGGATCTCAACTTAGTTCTTCTTGAACGAGATCAGGTTGGGCCTCGTTTCACACAAACGCAGAAACCCCCGTTACAACTGGAATTTGTCCTCCACTGTATGCTCACCGCTTCAAACGGAGCCTTACACCGTTGGTTCCCCATTCTTCGCCCGTAAACGCCGCCGTTCAATTGACCCTCACCCGAATGTTTATAACATCCAGTCATTCCCCTCCCCTCGAATCCAGTAACGTTTTCTCCGCCTCGGTATTTCCTCCCCTCCCCACCTTCGGTCCTGCCCTCCACTGAAATCCCTCCTCTGCGTACGTACCTGGGTCATATCGGACCCTGCGTTCAAGCCTTGGTCCGATAATCCGAATGCTCCAAAAATACCATACTCTGTGTACATTGGAGAAAAGGTCGATTTCGCCGGATACCTCCTCACCCCGGTTCTCTACGGTACGTTTAGGGTATCCCTACCTATATGCTCGCCTATCTGCGCTCACTTCATTTGTTCGGTTTATATTAGGGATGCTCATCGTGCTGTTCTTCAAATGTATGACTGCGCTGCTTAACCCTGTCTATCGTAGAGGCGAGGGTTTCAAGTGGGGACTAGTATCCTACACCGTGGTCTTGTTCTCGTTGGCGACCGTGGACACCGCGATGAATCTTAACATTGAATCTATTGCCCACATTGACAACCGCAACTTCCCTGGCGCTATTCCTGGACTGATTGGATACTTTGATTCTATTTCCCTCAAAGCAGTCAATATCGTCCCCAATGTTGCGTATGTCGTGAGCAATTGGTTAGCCGATGGGTTTTTGGTCAGTTCTTTATTTGATGTTGCGTTAACCCGCTCGGGTGTCCAATATCCGCCCCTTTAGCTCTATCGCTGCTACGTGATCCATTCCATGAACCGCTGGGTTATCGCCTTCCCCTGCCTCATGTACCTCAGCTCCGTGAGTGCCCATTTGCGATTTTCATGAACGGCGATGATGCTCAAGGTCAACGTTGACAAGATGGCGATGGGCGTCCTGTTCGTGATCGCAAGCGAGGGTCCAAGGATCGCGGCCGATATCTCATTCTTTTCGATCTCGGTTTCGCTCAACGTCATCCTCACCCTGCTTATTGTCGTCCGGCTCGTCCTGCATGGCAGGTATGTCCGCGCTGCTACGGGGTCTCGCGCCGGAATCGGTGGATTGTACAAGACCATTGCCACCCTGTTGATCGAGTCTTGTGCTCTTTTCGCTGTGAGCTCACTGTTCGTCGTGGGATCTGTAGCTACCAGAAACAACAAAGCCATAGATCTGGCCTTCCCTATTCTCACTGAGATTCAGGTTCGCGCTTTCCCACATCCCCAATCCTTGGACGAGCTGCCTCATGTGACGATGGAATGGACAGATCATCGGTCCACTCCTCATCATTCAACGAATCGCAAACAGGAGCGCGTTGACGAACACCACCATCCCCGGAAGCGTTAGTTCGTTCAGAGCTAGGAGACGATGGGAGCTGACGGGTGGCAGTGGTGCCCTCCGTAGTGAGTACTCCATGGGACCTATTGGCCAGCGCAGGACGAACTCTGGCGAGGATGGGGTTGGGGTCGAGACAATGGTCGATTCCCATCGGGATACGGTGTGAGGTAAATCTGACGCCGGCGTCCACGGTTACCACTCCCTGCTCTCACCATCTCCTTAGGATCCACCGTCACGCTCTCCCGTCGCTCTTTACTTACACTTATTTTCACGTAACTTATCGGAATTGATCCACTCCCAAAATTCAAAGTCAGGCCGGATACACACAGCGCTTATAATGAGTGACTGTCCGTAAGGGCGGGAATATCTCTATCCTGTGTAAAAGGGTGCCGCTAGCCGAGGTTTGTTCTTCAATATCTACTGTCCTCCACACAGCACAGTTCGGCGAAATTGAGAGTTGAACCGTAGAGACGGCACCAAGATCTGGTGAGCCTGAAGGGGGTGGGGTTGCGGTCCTTACTGGGCCCCATAATTTCATCGGTTGTCCGAGTTCCGAACGAAATGACCCTGGCTCCGCGATTCCAGATGCGCGGTTTGGAGCAAATATCCTGGACCCGACACAACGGACGGGGTCCTGACAGTTCCCTCATAAGTCCATAAATATTCGTTTGCACACGGCGTAGCCTTACGGACAGTCACTCAATATTGGTGGGTTGGGACATCTCGGGTACAAGCAAAGTTACAATACATATTCCAGACACTTGCAAACCGAGGAAACGAGGGATCCGGCAATTCCAACAATAAACCAGAGGAATTAACATATCGATATCGGCGATAAAAAGGATAAACGGGGGTTGGCGGACAGCGATATTATATAGCCATGGGTACGAAGGGCGATTAAAATCCCACGATAATTATAACTTGGGGAGGCTATGCGTACATGGCCGTTTGGACCGTGGGTGGTGATGACAGGTTGGAGTGTTTCCGGAGTCACACAAACACAGAAACCACCATTACAATCGGGATGCATTGCTACGTCAATTGTCTCTCGATGATATTGACACCGTTGGGGTCCGACTTAGCCACGCTCTTCGTCCACACCCCCGTCACCCTCACCCCTGGGGGGAAGAGGCCCTCCCGGACTAGGTTCCGCTATGGCCGCGCCAAGGGCACCATCTTTCGTAAGAGGATCATCCGGAGACCCTTCGTTGCCCTTCGCGAACAGCTTTGAAAGCAACTGGTTCACCTTCGACAGCTCATCCTGGATGGATCCCAGCCGTCCCTCAAGCAATCCCAGCCGCCCCTCAACTGAGCCCAGCCGTATCTCGACAGATCCTAGTTGTCCTTCAACCGACCCTAGTTGTCCCTTAACTGATCCAAGCTGTCCCTCAACCGATCCAAGCCGTCCCTCGACGGCTTCCAGCCTTTCCTCCATCGAAATCTTGGACTTTTCGACCTTCTGGGCGACCCTCACGAGGGTGTGCTTCCTGGTGTGGGCACCATTGAACGCGAGACACTTGTACCCGCAATCTGCACAAATGAACTTCTTCCCTACACGAAAACGTCACTTGAGCAAGGGACGGATTTGAAGGAGTCCTGCGGGATCTTACCCGCGCAGTCTACGCAGCACCAGCACGGCAACGATACCACGTTCTGACAGCAAATGCACTCAGGCATTGGCCCCCCCTTCGCCTCGAGGTCCGAAACAGTGCTCCGTACAGCTTTCAAGGCGTCCCTAGCGTTTTTCTTTGTCCTTGCCGTGTCTCGGTCGAAAAGGATCTGGTGAGCCTTCAACATGTCGTGGTTTGGTGTATGCGGAGCCTCCAAGTCTGGCCGACCCTTGGAGGTGATCACGGAATCGAGGCACTCGGGTTCCGAGCAGAGGTCCAGCGTATCGTTGGAGTGACAATCCATGCAAAGGACTCGCGCCCCCCCGATGACAGTATCACAGGAGTCGCACTTGGAGAGGCTATATTCAAGGGGGTGAGAGCTGATCATAAACCCTACAAGCGACCGTCAACATACTGGATTATAACCTCACCCAGTTTGGCGTTGATTCGCGAGGCGTAAAATTGAACATCAGCTTCACGAAGGGACGAGAGGAGACTGCGATATTCGCCCCTCTCGTCATCTTCGAGGTCCATCCGCTGATCTTTGAGTCCCAGTTCCACATAACACTTCCAATCCTTGATTCGCTTGAGAATGTACGAGGTTGACCATGACTCCTGTCGGATACGGTCCAGAACAGCCCCTGTCGCGAATTTCCATCGGGCACGTGCATCGATCGTACATGGTGCAGGGTAGAAGCGGACTAGGTCCGGGTCGCGTTTGAACACGAACTCCCCCGACCAGCCATCTCGCCACGTAAAGGTTCCCTTGAGAGAGTTTTCCGCTATGTCGAAGTGACCCGTCATGGTGATGTACCGCCACCCCTTCGAATACTCCATCCTCAAGTTCACTGGGATTTTTCCACCCTCGACAGGTCTCGTGGTTCCGGTGAGGGTGTACGCCCCGTGATCCCTTGAATCGTAAGGTGTCCCTGACGCGACAACCGAGTTCTCCCCGCCGTCGCGGGTTGAGGGTCCAGCTCCTGATTGGTCCGAAAGGGACGCCACACGTATAAAACAAACCATGGTACGTCCCGAGCCTATCCATCTCCGTCAGTTTGGTCCACGGCCGCAGAAACCCAGACTCACACAGCGTCGGGCCCATTGCCAGGTGGGGGAACTCTGGGGGTCGGGGAATCGTACGCTGCGAAATCTGCCTCATGGTCATCACCGATGGAGTAATTCAAGACACTCGAAGGGACGGGATCTTGGCTTAGAATGATCTCGGTATTTGATGGGATAGGACCAAGTAACGCCCGAAGCTTGGCATCGCGGGCACCATCACTGTACATGCTGAACTGCATGGTGGCGGTCAGATCGACCCAGTGAGACCCAGGAACCTGTGACACCTACCAGGCCTTTAGCATGAACAGCGAACTGCTCCTTAGGTGGCAAACCCTGTTGCTCAAATGTCGCTACGGATACCAGGTAAGTCGAGATGATAGGCAATGTGACTACTTCCTTACCTCTCATATCTCCCACCCTGAACTGAACAATACCAGTGACCCATTGGATCGTGTCCAGATGGTCGAGAAGCTCGGGATCTGAAAGGGCGCGCTTGCGGGCGGGGTTGATCTTCTGCAGATCTCTCTGGAGGAGAAGATATAACATCGGGAACAGGGTCTGTTTGGAGCTTAGCTGGGTGCAAGTGTGGATTGGGAACGACCATACCGTCTCAATCCTCCCATGCCCCGAAACAAGGCGAACCGAATCATAACCGTCAAGATCGTACTTGATGTCCTCAAAATTCTTCCGCAGCCCCTCCTCCTCCGCATCAACGTAGGATTGGAACCTTGCCCTGAGTTTGTCTGTACCCTCCTCCAGCTGGATCGACCTTGTGAAAATACCTACCTCCGTCCAGGCATAAGAGATATACTCGTTCACCACCGTCCGGTTCTCCGGGAGGACTTCGCCTGACAAATGGATCATAGCATCAAAGATCTCTTCGATCTTCTTGCAATAGTTTGTACAGGTCATCTGCCAACCTTGTCACTGTCAGCCTGGGGGTACCACAGCCATCGAACGGCAGTAATCACCGATGGCCCAATATGCTAGCCAATGCAGAAGACTGGTTTGTGTGAGCACGTCACATCGGATAATAATTTCCGAGAACTCACCTCCAACCCTGTGGCCGGGAGCGAGTAAAATCGTTGGCCTCCTTGACTGTAATGAAGCCACTCCCGTCTCCATCAAAAGCCTCCATAAACCTCCGGACGCAGTTGATGTTGATGTACTCCAACGCCCACTCATCCAAATTGGCGGCACCTCTGCTATTCCCAGCGACCATCTCTTCGAAATGGTCTTTCAGTGCAAGGACAAAATGCCTAGCCTTGACACTCCCACGCCACCCCTGCGTCCTTTGAGTACGAGTGCAATCGAATGAGTCGAAGTCACTGACCATGTCCTTCCAGATTTGACGGAGGTCCTGAAGGGAAGGTCAGGCAAAACTTCGTGATCTAACGAGGATACGTACCGGGTCCTCGACGCGATCATGCTGACCCGCATTCACAGCTGAGATAATCCTGTCCCCTTGTAGTTCCATAGCGCGGTCGACGCACTCTTGAATCTGCCTCGTTTGGAGATGGAGTATGTCGTTGAAGTGCTTCTCGTTCTTCTCAATTGCCTTGATGGGGTCACCTCGGATCTCGCACAGAACTTCCTCAAGATTGAACGTTTTAGTGGACCTAAGTTTTTCATTCCCGACCAACGCAGAGGCCACGGCTTCCTGATTCCAAAGTTCCTCCATGGCGTCTTTATCATAGATAACCGCATCTCCACCTTTCTGTTTGATGAGAAAGGCCAGCTGCCTCTGCTCGGGAGTGACAAACTTTTCCTGGATAAGTTTTGCTATCACTTCCACCCTAGTCCAAGTCGTCAGTTGTTGGATGAACAACCGCCGTTCAAGGAACATACCTCTGGATCATTTCCGCGGTTCTCTGCTCGATGGCATCGAGCTTGACATTCACTTCACCGACCGCGACGACGGTATGGATCGACAGCGCAAGTATGAAATCCTCCCGCCTCCTCGCGAACACCTCGACGAACCCCACGAGTTGCTCCCCCCATGCGGACCCAGAGAAGATCTTGGTAAGCAGCCACTTCCTGAATTGAAATTAAGAGTGGGGAGATGATGATATCCGACGGACACTAACTTCAGGTAGGTGTTGCAGGTATTCCCACAGCGTGATATCCTTTGCGACGTCAATACACAACTTCTCCAATCGCCCCTCAATCGTCCGACCGTTGGGTGCCTTCTTCTTGACATCCGATACACCCTCCAGCCTATAGATATTTCAATCAGGCGATCGATGCGCGGTTGATGGGAGGACATACTGGATGAGAACAGCCATCATATTTTTCATCCTGGGGGTTCATCAATGAGTGAAGGTCATCGAGACGAATCACGCGCGACGCACTCGACATAAATGGTGATAACCCTTTGATCGTTGCTCCGACGCGTCAGTTCAAGCGCATAAACAGCCTTGAATGCGGAGACGGCAACTAGGTAGTATATCACCAATGAGAATTCGCATATTCAGAACTGGTTCGCCCATACCCTCTATAAATGGATGGATCTTCGCAAGCCCGTCCAGTGCTTTCACGATGCCAGGAACCACATCCATAAAGGAGTTGACGCCCTCCGTTATGATATTGGCAATCTGGGGTGTGTCCATAAGTGCCTTAGCTGGGACGGCAAGCGTATCGACCACCGCTTGTTGCCCGTCTGAGGGCGTCATTGCATTCTGGACGTGTCCTTCGTAAACCATCAGCACACAAGGACTGCGGGACCGACGCGATCAGCGCACCGACACTGTTGAAGAGCTTCTCTACGCCACGTGCTTGTGGCAGTTCCCCATTTACCACGTTCCAAGCTTCCATCATGGCATCAGTGTATTCCGCGATCGCAGGGGTGACATCGTGGCTCGCGTGAGGGGAGCCTTCGGACGAGCCCTTCGAGGGAAGCTTCTTGGGTTCAGGAGTTGGCATCGTGAGGGGTGGGGAGAAGACGTCGGAGCGAGTCTCGAATATAATTATAAACCAGTTTCGTGATCATTGGCGAACGCCTGCTAAACGCCGTTCTGGTTGATTATTGACAGAATGAGAGGTGCCTGGCCTAGACATACACGAGGACGAGTGCTGGACGCGAGCAATGTCAGAGCCGGATGCAGATCGCCATTCGGCCGGAGGGTGGCCGCTTCGCGGCGTCTCGCCCATCCCGCCAGTGCGTTCCTCGTTTGTCTCTTGTCGTCTGGAATGAAGACGAGCGGCCAGCCGCAATACGGCTCTCAAACACGGACCACATGGAAGGAAGGAGGAGGGGGTCCAAGGAGAATTAGGTCTTGAGGGGGCGATCCGACACGAAGGAACACGCGAAATCCCAATGGGGCATGCACAAGGGGAGTAGGGCTACGGGTGATGAAACGTGCTAATGAGACTGCGTGGGGAAGGTCCGGGCGATAGTGAAGGGATACGCGAGGTGGGACATTGAGGGGGCATTTGCTCTTTTCTCCGGGGACAGGGTGGGACGGAAATTCTCGAGTATCGGCAACTTCCGCGCGGATCCGTTTACACAACAACGATAGTCACACGTGGATTCTGGCCGGACCCGGCCGTCTTGCTCCCCGCGCGATTGATCCCGTGAGATACCGATGGCGTCACACAGGGG
>Ga0307509_10007939_pt1 | contig 13694 bp, 10 predicted proteins | sample 10_EM_MG_FD_202245 | JGI IMG/M metagenome (GOLD analysis project Ga0307509, IMG submission 202245) | Populus trichocarpa ectomycorrhiza microbial communities from riparian zone in the Pacific Northwest, United States - 10_EM | ecosystem: Host-associated > Plants > Roots > Unclassified | place...
TTCACACACCAGCTGTGACACCTGTTTTTGCAGGCGATCATTCTCTTCCATCAACAGCTTATTCATTGCAGTCAATTTCCTGTTCACAGTTTGGAGTCTTGAGGACTCTTTTCTCTGCTTCTCTCGACACCTGCACCCCCAAACACCACCTTCTCTCAGTGCCCAAGAAAACCCTTCATCCCCAAAAGAATTTTACACTGTGATTCTCTTTTCGTACATCCCAAATTCAACTAATCAAAACCCATATTGGAGTAAACCACGTACACTAATGCATTTCCTATGAATAGAAAGTACATAAACCCGGTGTGAAATCATGACCCAATACAGGAAAGCTTGCATTAATAGAAAAAGGAAGAGACTAGCAAAACAAACAAAATTCAGGAAATTAAACCCAAATGCAGTAAGGATCTAGCCTTTCTCCCACCCAAAAATAAATAAAAGAAAGCGACGCCAGTACTCATTCATGTGAACTTAAATATTTATACAAAAAATATCAACGCAATTAATGTTAAAGTGTAAACCTTTTCTTCAAAAATGTCATTAATCCAGTCCCTTAAGACCTGATCGCCCAAAAAAATTCAATAAAAACAAACAAACAAAATGATTATGAGTAAATTTATTTTCTTTTATCTTAACCTGCGATTTTGAAACCAGACTTTGATCTGCTTGGGCTCAATATTAGCCAAAATGGGACACTCTCTGATCAACTGTTGCCTGCGCAAAGAGCTTGGCTTAGGGCACTCGGCGTAAACTCTTTCAAGAGCCTCCACTTGCTCTGATGTGTACCGAACATACTTTCCATTATCAGTAAGGTGCTTGTTTAAGCTCCCACTACTACTGCTCTCTCTGTGCTGAGGGGCCACCGCCATCGCCATTTCCACCACCAATTAAATAATCAAACACAGATATAAATAAAGGTGTCCGCTTTCTTTCCTGAGGAGCTTATCAGTTAAGATTCTTTGGTCCTAGTAATGTCCGTCTCTTACTCTTCGCAAGATACAAGAGATGAGAAAGGAAAAGACGGGTATGATTCGAGCTTTAAAAAAAAAAGATAAAGAAAAAACGGTTTTCTAGAGAGGCAAGTAAAGGCCAGAAGGGGTGGTTTTTTTATCTTCTTTTGCAGAGGTTAAAACTAATATAAATATGTAATGCTATAACAAGACAGAAGCTGTGTGTGTAATTTTATGAGAAACCTCTCCGTTATCAGTTTCAAGAATCTTTCAAGAAAAAACCCAACTCCTGCTTTTGAGCTAAAACCAAAAACAAAACCAAAACCAAAACCAGGAGCCTTAAAAGAGAGAAAAAAAAACACAAGCTTTAGACTATCCCTATCTCTCTTGATCTAAAATCTAAAAGAAAACAGAAACCCAGTTCAGTATCACAAGAAATTTCACAAACAAGCTTGAGTGCAAGAGAGAAATCTAGAAGCAAGGGCTCTCTCAAGAAAGAGAGCCAGTGGGTGTGACATTAGAGAGCTGCTGCTGCTGCTATGGAAAATTAAAGAAATGAAGAGAAAGAATGCAACCCTAACCATGAGCACAAAAGCATTTTAGTAGAGAGAGAATGCGCGTGTGACAGTGAGTGATCTAAGTCTGAGCTTGAAACAGTGAGGGAGGAAAAGAAAAGAAAAGGTGAGAGAGGAGAGAGGAGAGCAGTTTGATTTTGCACGCATCCCGACAAATTACTTAGACCGTGGTTGTGTAGTGTAGTGAGAGGATTGGTTTCTTTCTTTTCTTTATAATTTCGGTCGGCGCATTTACGCCCCTCTCCCTATTCCTTGTCTGAAATGACATGTTTAGACTCGGAGCCAGCCAGAGAGATGGCAGCACCTACCCTCCCTCCCTCCCGCTCCTTTTCCCACTGCTAAGTTTTTGTTAAGCAGCCTCTTCTTTACAAAAATAAAACAAAAAACTTTTATTCTCGCGTGCAAGTTGACCCGACTCGAACGAATTTTCACTATGCACGCCAATTTTTTTATTTTACGCGGGTCAAATATTTTTTAAAAAAATATTATATAAACAAGTTTTTTTTACATGTTTTTATAATTAAAAAAATTAAAATAAAAAATAAAAAATTTATAAATACATGTAATCAAATAAATCGATAAATATATGTAATAAATAAAAGTCATAAACAATAACTACAAATAAAACTAGGAAAAAAAATAGGTATAGATCAAGATATTTAATATCATAAAACGGGATATTTACCTGGTTGTATTTACTAAATTTGTTTATTAAAATTTTTTTTAATACAAAATGATAATAGAAATAGACACACATATTAAATTGATTGAATAAAATAAAAGAAAAAATATCTTGCAATACTACACATATTAGAAATATTATCTGGAAATAAATATTTTTTATTTTAAAAATAAAATTCATCTATAAAAGAGAGAAAAAAAAATATAGATAAATCAAAAACACCTCTTTAAAAAATTAAACGCATACAAAATAATAATAAAAAAATGTCATTTAAAAGATTCTCTTTAAACAAAATAAAAGAGAGAATGAATATTAATCTAAATATAAACGAATTTGTTTTTTAAAAAAAGCATTAATTTAAAAAGATCAAAGAAAGATTATTTAAAAAAAAAAGATCAGTCGCTGCTAGGCCTAGCAAGCCAAGCCAAGCCAGCCTGCCTGACCCATTTCGTTAGGGCCCTTTATGTTTTTGTAGCTGGGGCGAACGACATGTCACCTGTCCTTATTTTTAAAACAAAATACTTAGACGATCATCGTTTGTATTGCCAAGTTTCTAGCCATTGTGGTGCCTGAAAAAATAGAGTTGATTGTTGCATCATAGGCAACATGATCAACTCATTTATGGCCTCAAAATACCATCTCAAAACTCGAAATCAACCTGAAATAAAAAATCCTTTCAAGATCAAATCTGTTTTTCTTTGCAACTTCAAGGTAAAAAAAACCCCTAATGTTAGCTTCCCTCGTTAAAAAGGAACAATTTGGTCTAATAAGGGCTAAAAAAAAAAAGGAAAATGGGCGAACAAAATGGCACTGTGAACAGTCTGTTCACGGTGCCATGTGAGGGGATTTACAATGCATTTTGCACAATGAATCCCCCACGCGTTTCAGTTTTTTAGTTAATATTTTATTGTGAATTTATTGTTTAGATTTTTTTTTCTTTTTTAATTTGGTCCTCAAACTTTTTTTATGTGCGATTGCATCTCTTTTAGGCCAAATTAAATGATAATTTGATCAAATTTGTTGAATAAGGATAAAATTGAAAGACGAGGGACCAAAGTAGAAAAGGCACCACAAATGAGTGATGGTTGTTGTTACCCACTTTTGACCCCATAAAAAATCAAGAAACAATAGAAAAAGAAAATCCAAAATAGAAGAGGACATACATGAAGAAAGCCTAAAAGATTGCCCAAGTTAGTGGTAAAAGACCAAAATGACAAGTGAACAAATTTGATTACCAAAATGTATAAGATTGACAAAATTGAAAACTCAATTCTGATTGACAAAATGGTCTTATTATTAAAAATATTTTTATTTGGGGGTAAAGAAATACAAATTTAGATAGGTAAGGACTCAATGAGAATTTTGAAAGGCTCAATTAATCTTATTGACGACTTGATTGCAAGAAAAATCAGTTTTTTGAGTCAATTTAGGTGTTAATTGGAATAAATTAAAGTTTAGGGACTTAATTGGTTTTTTAGGAGGTTTAATTAGATGAATAAAGGTTTTAATTGTAATAATATTGAAGTTTGATAAGCAATTAGGGACTTGATTGAATAAATCCAAAACCAAGGACCAAACTGAAAAAGATGTGTAATTATAGGGGCTGAAATTGACCAAATCAGATCCTACATTGAAGAAAATTAAAAATTTAATGGTCACTTAAGGGTCCACGTGCATAAATCAGAAACCAAGGACCAAAATAAAAAAAGCATTGAACTTTGAGACTGGTGATTGAGTTTGGCAATGATGAAATTATATGAAATTAAGAGTTTAAGAGGCAATTACGGGTGCAATTAAAAGCAATTAGAAAAACATGAACTAAAGTAAAATTTTTCAAATCCCAAATTAAAAACCCTAATTTCTAGGGTTTAACCTAGACGATACGTCGTTCGACCACTATTTAGCTTCTTCTTTGGCAGTTTTTGTTGTTCGAGTAGGCACTTTCCAATGAATGAATATGGTGTCTCCAATTACTTCTAAGTTGCAACCCCCACAATTCAACTAAGAAACACCCCCTCTACAAATATAAGCTACTCTCATCAAATGTTTACATCTTATTTTCTTCAGCGAACTCAACAATATCTTATCCCTGATCAGCCATCACTGCATTTTTGAATTCTCGGCTAATCGAGTTAGCATCTTTAAACGAATGAATGTGAAGCTATAAACCTCCAAATTGAGTAATAATGGATCCAATTGAAAGGTATGCTTATCCTCTATCAAGTTCAAGTCTCTGATGACATTTACATCGGAGTTGCTCCGACGAAGCCTTAAAATTGGTCAACTCAATCAGTCTTGTCTGAGATAGCCATTTGTGCAAAACCACTCAACTTTTTTATGTGTTCACACTTAAAAATTCCCAATGGTTTATCAAGGGTCATAAATCTTTCATTCAAAATCAGAAGGTGAGGGATACATGTCTTTATCTCCAAGTAAAAGAAAACCACATGGGCAAAATTGTTACAAAACCAACATCCCGAAACCATTGAAGGACAGAGGTTCCAACTGTTAACATTTGTCTAAAACCCCTCTCATTTTGATCAGAGGGCCAAGCTGTGATCAATCTATGTTTAAATCCATCAAGAACCCTAGCAAAACCTATAAATACCCCCTGAAAAATAAAAAAAGGGAGATAGAGGAAAAACATAGAGAAACATACTGTGAAAAATTCATAATTTGAAGGTTCAAGAACCTAACATAGAAGGTTTAACAAACTTTGGAAGGAAAAGATAATGAAAAGAAAAGAAAGAAAGAAAAGAGAAGGAAAACAATATTTCCTAACCAGCAAGCTTGGAGAAGGTATAACCATGTAAAAGTTCAAGGGTGAAGTATATATGGCATGCCTATTCATGATTTCTTGATTTTTAAACCTCTTTCGATGTTATTTGAGCTTATCTTGAATTTTTTTGTTTGATTTTGATGCTATAATAATATGATGTTTTTCGGCAGAGTTTGTTTTGTTTTTGTTTTTGTTTTAAGCATGTTTTAGATTGCTCAAGCTTTCATTGTGATTGTTTGTCTTGGTTTTAGTCAATAATGTGTTAGAGAGGCTTGCGCTAAAAGCATGATTCTTGGTTTAGATGTTTATTCGATTATGTATTTTTATCCCAATAGCATTGTTGTTGGTATATATGAGGTATTTTGATTAATGTTTGAATCTATTTTGTGATAAAATAATAAGTTGCTTTTGTTTGTGGGTTAAAGATTTTGGAAGCATGTTGATCAATTTGATGTCTTTTAGTGCTAGTTCATGGTTCACACAAGTATGTTTTGACATATAAATGTTAAAAATATCAAGTTTTAAATCCAAATAACATGAATATGTTTGTTGTTCAGCTTTGGTAGTTTTGAACTTCGAAACTTCATGCATGTTATTGATAATTTAATGTTATTTGTTAGTTATTTGGATTCAACTATGCTTAGTATTGGTAATGTGGTTTGTAAGGACAAAAAACAACATGTTTCAAAAGCCTAAGAGGTTAGTTCTTGGTTTAACAGTAGGCTAGGAATTTCTAGGTTGTTGGGTTCAATTTCTTCATATTCTTGGGAAAAACATCGCCTTAGCTCTATGATTTGGACCAACTTTGATCCAATTCTTTACACTAAATCATTTGGGCAACTTGACTAGTAGATAATTTAGGGTTTATTTACATCAATAACAAGTTTATGGGGGTTTTAAACCGAAACCTATTTATGTTGATTCTTTGATAACTAAAATGAATGGATACTAGATTATAAATCCTTGCATAATTTTGAATAAAACATTGCCCTTGATTGCATGAAAACTTGTCTAGATTAAGATTTGTGTTTGTTGGGTTCTTGATAAATGTTCTTCGTGATCTTCATTATTTGAGTGTTTGATCTGTTTTTCTGTGAAAATTTTTATGTTTTGTGTAAATTTTTAACTTTGATTTTGTTTTAGTTTAAACCTTTGTTTTGGTTTTTCTTAGATCAAACCTTGGTTTTTGGTTCGGTTCATAGTTGAACTAGTGTCTTTGGGTTAACCCGTTTGGTTTTGTTTTGGGTCAAGTACTTAAAGCTCTACTTGTTTAGGTAACTTTTTGTTAAGGATTTTTGTAGCCTAATGGGGTGTTTGACAAATACACCTTTAAGTCCATTTTAATAGTTTTCTAAAGAAAGAAAAGATAGTTTTGCCAAACATGGCCTTACAAAAATAAATAATAATAAAAAACTAAAAAATGATTTTTGCTTATTGTATACAACCCAATCCTTACAAAAAAAATTGCATTTTATTTATAAAAAGAGAAAAAAATATTTTGAGCATTATTTTAGAAAAGGATTTGACCAATATTTCAATAATCATAAAAAATTTAATTTATGAAAATTAATGGTCAATATTCTGGTATAAATGTTGTACCTACCAATAGGCTAGTATTTAAGTACTAGGAGTTGACTAGAAAATTCTCAGAATTATTTTGGATATTCACAAATTTTAATTGGGAGTATTTTTTCATCACAATATATGAGTTGTGGAAAACACTTTCGCATTTTAGGATAGGTGAACCCTATTAGGGCACCTACATGGATTCTTTATAAAAGAATTTACCTAAACATACGAGTTCATAATAAATTCAAAACGTCAAATTTATTCATAAATGTAAATCTTTGTTCTAAGTCATGGACGAGTCACTGATTAGGAATCCATCAACACCTTTAAACCACATCTAGACCACACAATGCAACTTACCTTAGGTAAGGTACTTTAGGAGTGCTAACCAGATCTAACTTATGAGTACCATGCCAAAAACCTTGGCCATAATATTGATACTTTCTCAATATTAAAAAAGAAGCTCTTACAATTATTCAAAGCAGAATGGATAACCTTTGAAGATATCCCCAACATCAATTCTAACCCCTTGTTTAATCATGCTTCTAGTAGTGAGAGAGTAAATGTTGTGGAGTTTGGAAGAAAAAACAGAAGGTTTTAAGGGTAACCATAGATAAGCTATATGACATGTGAGTGAAAGCCGAGTGTTTGCCAATAAAAAAATGAATCGGGTTCAAGAAAGAGTGATAATTTTTATAGGTTTCACGAAGCAATGAGACATATCATCGATGAATGTGAAGAGTTTCACTAGAAGGTGATACAAATGATGACTTGTGGTTTGTTATAAATAAAGAAGGGGGAAAAGGATGATGATGTGGGCAAGATAAGTTTCTAAGGGAAGAAAACAGAGATGTGTATGCTTCAACATACCGAAAGTGGTCTACCGAAGCTTGTCCTGACAAAGCATATTGTTACCTACAATGAGAACTATAATGCACTGCCTTATAATTATAAAAATTCTCCCAATATTAAGGGTATTGCTCATGTTTTTCAAACCAGGATTGATGGATTAACTTGAAGTGGTAGATGTTTTACACCTGAAGAACTAGAAAGGCAACGGAAAGCCAAAGACAAAGAAGTTGTAAATGCTATCAAATATATGGAAATAAACAAACTGAAAGTGATGAAGAAGCTAGTGAATTCCCAAAACTGATGAAGCATAATGAGTATAGTGTGGTAGAGCAGCTAAAGAAAACCCCTGTTAAGATACCTCTGATGTCTCTTATCTTAAGTTCTGAGCCCTACCATAATGCGCTATAAAGAGTGTTAAACGAGGCATTCATGCCCCAAAACATGGCCCAAAGGACTATGAAGCATCTGGTAAGAAGAATCCATGTAACAAATTACCTATACTTCACTAAAGACAAACTTAATGTTGGAGGAACGAGTCATAATAAGCCTATGTACATCAATGTGAGGTGCAAGGATTGTACCATTGGTAAAATATTAGTGGACAATGGTTTAACTTTAAATGTACTGCCAAATCATGTGCTGAATGAAATGCTAGTTGATTCAACGCATATGTTGTCAAGTACCATGACAACTAAGGTTTATATTGATTCCTCAAGGCAAGTGGTGGGCACCATTGAAATAGAGTTGTTCATTATCTCGTAAGTGTTTTTAGTAACCTTGTAAGTGATAGACATTCACCCGTCATACAACATGTTATTAAGAAGGCCTTATATACACGCCACTAGTGTCGTGGCATCATCTTTGCATCCATGTTTGAAGTATATTGTGAATGGAATATTGGTAATAATTAAGGCCGAAAAGACCTTAACAATGGTGTAGAATATGGCAATTCCTTACATAGAAGCAGAAAAGAGCAAAGATATAAATCTCCATACTTTTGAAATTGTTGATAAAACATGGTATTGAGAAAACCAATAATTTTTAAAGCCGCAAGAATGGTGGCTAAATATTTCTTAAAGCATAGACTTCTTTTCCTGTATGATCCTATATTTGGGAATAAGTCTGATAAGGTTAAAGACTGCAAATCAGAGATTTGGGCTCGATTTTAAGCCTGGAACGGAAGATTATAAAAGCACTACTAATATCAAACGTGAAAAAAGGTTGGCCAGGCTAGGAGGAAGGGAACCAGAAGAGGAAGAGATTGGCATCCCCCCGATCCAGGTATCAGCAAGACTTGGTTGCTTATGTAATGCACTCTAAAGATATGATGAATGTCCCTATCCAAAACTTGGCTGTTATAGGCATTAACACATTGGAATAAGATAATAATAAGGTCAAGAGTTACAATGAGAAAGAAAAAGTTGTGGATGGAGAAGAGTTGTTACCACAACTAATTATCCACATCATGGAAGAAATGTCTGCAAAGACCTTCATGCGAAATCTGACAAGTGGCGAAAGGTTCCAAAATTGGATGACCCAAGAGGCTCTTATAGTCTTCAAAAAGTAAATGACAATGTTGTTCTAGTGTTCCTTTTGTGTTTATTCATATGTTTGTCTTTGCTTTCATACCAAGTTGGCAATCTTGACTTAAGATATCAACATATGGTTTTCGTTGTAGTTAAGCCTTTCCTTGTTTTCATACCAAGTTGGCAATCTTGGCTCAAGATGTCAACATATGGTTTTCATTGTAGTTGAGCCTTTTTTTTCAATGAGATCATGTATTTTCACAAATTTCTCTGTCTCTTTATATGTGCAAAATATATACTTATACTGAAACACCTTCTACTTTCAAGAAATTAGAAAGCGGATCGTCCATAAAATTACGAGCACGTTACACTGAGAATGAATGACTAAATTTTGATGAGTACACAATTACAATGAAAGAAAATGAATGGGAAGAATATGATATAAAAGAATTCGCTAGGTTAGTAGAATAATCAGAACGAGATTAGAAACCCGTAAAAAAAGAGTTAGAGACAAATAATGTCAGTATAAGGCAAGATAAAAAAGAATTGAAAATAGGGACTCTAATCACTGTTAGTGAAAGGAAAAACTTGATCTCACTGCTACGCGAGTATGTGGATGTGTTTGTTTGGTCCTACATAAATATGTGTGGTTTAGATATTAACTATAGTACATAAGGTGCCACTAAATGAAAGAGGTATACATGTGAAGTAGAAACTATGAAGAACTCATCTGGATATAGTGATCAAGGTGAAAGCCGAGATAGAAAGGCAATGAGATGATGGTTTTTTTTAGGTGGTTAGGTACCCACAATGGGTATCTATTATAGTAGTAGTTTCTAAAAAAGGCGACAAAATCAGAGTATGTGTAAGCTATAGGGATTTAAATAAAGTAAGCTTGAAAGACAACTTTTTTTTTACCACACATCAATGTACTGATTAATAATACAGTGCGAAGCTTAATATATTCTTTCATGAATAGTTTCTTTGGGTACAATCAGATCAAAATGACCAATAAAGATAAAAAAAAAGAAGACAACCTTTGTTACTTCATGAGGAACCTTTTGTTATAAGGTGATGCCATTTGAATTGATAAACATTGGGGTCACTTATAAAAGGGCAATGGTAACTCTGTTCCACAATATGATGAATAAAAAAAAATCAAAGTGTATATGGATAATATGATTGCTAAATCCAAATAGAGAGAAGACCATTGTCAGAATTTGAAAAAGTTGTTTGAAAGGTTAAGAAGGTATCTGTTGAAGTAGAACCACGTAAAATGCTCATTTGGGGCGCAATCCAGAAAGCTACTAGGATTTGTGGTGAGTAGCTAAGGTATTAAAGTTGACCCTCATAAAGTAAAAGCAATTCAAGCCATGTCAACTCCTTAAATAGAAAAGGAAGTAAGAGGGTTCTTGGGTCATTTGAATTACATTGCTTCCAACTCCTTTGAAAGAAAAATAACAGCTTCTTTGAAAGAAAAATCCTGGGGTATGGAATAAAGAATGCCAAGAAACTTTTGATAAAATCAAGCAGTATTTACAAAATTCACCTTTACCGGTGCCTTTCGTACCTGACAGACTGTTGATTCTATATATAACAACAACAAAAAAAGCAATGTGATGTGTACTTGAATAACATGATGAGTCTGATAGAAAAGAGAGAGCGATCTATTATCAGAGTTAAAAGTTCACAGGTTGCGAGTCCAAATATTCAATGGTGGAGAAGCTTTGTTGTGCACTTGTATGGGCTGCAAAATGACTTCGATAGTAAATGTTATATTACACTACATGGTTGATTTCAAAACTAAATCCATTCGGATATATCTTTATAAAGCCTTATTTATCAAGCAGAATGACAAGATGACAATTGTTGTTGGCTGAGTATAACATAGTGTGTATATAACAAGAAAATTCGTGAAAGGAATTGTTATCGCTGATCATTTGATAGACAATACTATTGAAGATTATGAGCCATTGAATTTTGATTTTCTAGATGAAGATGTGCTGGTAGTAGAAAAATAGAAGAACTAGACTGGTGGACAATGTATTTTAATGAAGTAGTAAATGTATATGGAATAGGGCAATAACAGTGACAATTTCTCCTAACAAAAAGCAATACCCTGTTTCAATTAAGTTGCAATTTGAGTGCACCAATAATACAACTGAGTATGAGATTGCATTCTCATATTAGAAGTTGCATTATAATTGAAGATAAAGAAACTTATTGTTTTTTGAGACTCAATGCTAATAATCTACTAAGTGAAAGAAGAATGGCAGACAAAAGATGAGAAGCCAATGTCATATCAAAAATATTTGTCCAAACTAGCAAAAGAATTTAACGAGATAAAATTCACTCATATAAAAAGTGACAAAAACCAATTTGTTGATGCTTTGGCCACTTTAGCTTTCATAGCCAAAATTGATTATGAGAATAGAGTGCAACCCATAAGCATTTAAGTTTGAAATTCTTCGATTCACTGTTGCTCAGTCGAAGAAGAAACAAATGAGAATCCATAGTATTATGATATCAAATAGTTTATCCAACACCAGAAGTATCTCCCAGGGGTATCCAATACAGATATGAAAACCTTGCAAAGATTAACCATGAACTATTACCTCGATGCATAAGTGTTATACAAGAGGTCGTTTAATGGAACATTATTGAGATGTTTAGATAGGAAAATAATAATAATAAAAAAAAGTGCTCCAAGAAGTTCATGAAGAGATTTGTGCAACTCATGCTAGTGAACATATGATGGCTAGAAAAATACAGAGGTTGGGGTATTTTTGGATGAACATGGAAAATGATTGCATAGAACATGTCAGAAAATGCCATAAATGTTAGGTGTATAGTGATAAGATAAATAAGCATTTAGCTCATCTATTCAATTTGACATTTCCATGGTCATTTGCAAAGTGGGGAATTGATGTAATTGGGTATGTCAATCCAAAAGCTAGCAACAAACATCGGTTTATCTTGGTGGCTATTGACTACTTCACAAAATGGATGGAAGCTAGTTCATAAGCTCATATAACCCGTAAGGTAATGAATAGATTCATTGAACGAGATTTAATCTTTCGATATGAAGCACCTGGAAAGATAATAACTGATAATGCTCAGAATTTCAATAGAAGAATGATAGTAGAGCTTTGCGTAAAATGAAAAATCAAGCACTTAAAATCTTTGACTCAGATTCAATCAAAAAGCTTAATTCTCAACTAATTAAATAAAAAAATAGTGAGGATAATATTTAATAGAAAAAACCCAAGGAGAAAGAAATTTAATGAAAAATTAAAAAATAATACCAAATAAAATAAATAACAATTAAAAGAACAGAGACCGAATTTTAAAGAAAAAAAATCACAGGCGGTGAAATTGAAAAAAAAACATTTATAAAAAACAAGAAAACCCGAGAAAATATCTTAAACCTTGTCAAATTTTAAAAACTCACAACCTGTGAAACCTTGAACCTGAGTCCAATCAAGAAGTTTATTATAAGACAATTTAAAAATATAAATTTTAAAAACTTGTCAAAGAAAAAAATTGACAATCAAAAGAATAAGGATTAAATTTGATAGAAGAAAAACAAAGAAGGATGAAATCATTAAATAAAATCATTTATGATTAAAAAAAAGTTGTCAAGGCTAAAAAATTGACAATGAAAGATTAAATTTGATAGAAAAAAAAAGCAAAAGAGGACGAAATCATAAAACAAAATCAATTGAAAAAATAAATTCCAAATAAAAAAATATAAATCAAAAGAACGAGGACCAAATTTAATAAATTATTCAAGATAAAAAAATCAAAAATAAAAATAAAATGGATCAAATCTAAAGAACCAACAAATTAAAGGGTTGTTCTTGAATTTTTAAGGGTTGACGTGAAAATCTAGGTGGAAAAAGAGAGAAGAAAAAGGAAAAAAGAAATGGCCGGTGATGCCAAACTGCCACGAATCTTAGCACACGCATTGTCTCATCTGATTTGGGGCACTGATATCTTTCAAATGCTGCTTGGGAAGGCAACGTTTGATGGCTGGATGACCCTCTACGCGTCGCCCGAACAACGCCAAGGTTGTCCACCCACTCGGTGCATGCTGTTGCGCTTACGCCAACAAGTCTTTTTTAATTATATTTAATAAATATAATTTACAACAATGCCTCAGGACACCCTTAAAAGTTACAATAAAAACAATGAAAAATAACGAAAAAAGCTATTGGTTGAGAGTTCAATTGTTTTCCTCTTTAAAGTCATCAATGTAATTATATTGTTCCAAAAAAATAAAAAATACAAAAATATCTCTAAATAATAAGTATTATATTATTTTATTTTAGGTTAAGTTAGTAACTTTATTATACAAAGTAAAACAAAATTACTAATCTAAACCCATACAATTGTAAAACACAATCTTATTCTCAAAGCTTAATGCATTGTTTTTTTTTTCTAAGAGTAAATTCATAATTATCTATTATAATGAACAATAATTTGTGTTTGGATGGACATTAACTTCCTTAGGGGTTGGTGGTGTCTGCTTACACCCAACATTATCCCGGCCTTTTCTATTATAGTTGTTTTTACAGAGGAATGTTTTCTAGATTTTATTTTTCTTATTATTTTTTATTTTTTTTGTAACGGGGAGGAATATTGCGATGACTGGTGTTGGAGGGAAGTTGTTTGACGACTGTTTTGTTTTTTTCTCTATAGCATGTGTGTACGTGGCAACTGCCCAATGACTTTAGAGCTGTATTTTATACAGATAGTTTT
>Ga0307509_10007940_pt1 | contig 13692 bp, 16 predicted proteins | sample 10_EM_MG_FD_202245 | JGI IMG/M metagenome (GOLD analysis project Ga0307509, IMG submission 202245) | Populus trichocarpa ectomycorrhiza microbial communities from riparian zone in the Pacific Northwest, United States - 10_EM | ecosystem: Host-associated > Plants > Roots > Unclassified | place...
CGTAGTCGCTGGACAACGCGGTCTATGATATCTTCTTCGTGTGAGCGCAGGAGTTGCCGCATTGTGCCGAGGCTAATAGTACGATCTGAGCGAGGTGAGGATGGGGAGCATGATTCCGGTTCGCTTTCAGTCGTAGGGGTGGCAGGTTGTGGCCTTGGGTTTTCTGGGGATACTGGGGCTAAGCTGGGTTGTCTCTCGTTGCTCTGAGGGGAGTGACTATACTCAGGTATACTGGGTTCGGGTTCCATGCTGCTGCTTCCGGATTCGTTGGTCTCGGCACTTCGTGGGGTACTGGGAGCTGGTTCCGGGTGTAGGCCGTATCGAGTTGGAGCTTGTCGAGTACGTGGATTCTTCCGAATTCCACCTCTTGTTCCACGCCTGCTTAGTGGTGCGGAGGTCCCACCGCGTGTGCTGGCTCTTCTGGGGGCCATCAGGTTTCTTTTCTGGTGTATGTTTCTTGGTCCAGTTAGGTGGAGAGATATAGAAACTACGCGTTGAGATGCAAAAAACGCGGGTGCAAAAACGCGAGCAGTTAATAAAGAACGCGATCTGTGGGAAAGATGAGGGTGTCGAACTGTCGCAGCATGGCAGGCGGTGATCTAGTGGGAGTTCACAGACCCAGTCTCTTTGGGCTATGACCCCGCAATGGCCCAGCAACTGGGAGTACGTTTTGCCGACCATCTCCGAGACACCATTCTCTTTGTCCGAGCCGACCTTTGTGCGCCTTGCCCAATTGGCGATAGGTTGTCCCAACCTACTATTTGTCGAGTACTGTGAGAATTGAAAGCTACCTGGTTGCACACCTCACGTTTGTGGATCACACTTTTCACACTACTACGCACTGTATTAGGTAAACACATACCCATCAATTTTCCCTACCGCTCTTCGACCGTTTAGGCTCCCTTGACTGTCGGCACCGTCTCCGGTTGCTTGACAGACGTCTATTGGTAAACGGGCCCTTAGTGGTTGCAACTACTCGAGTAACGTAAATTTGCTAGGTGTCCCGCTATCAAATTATACCGGAGGACAAAGGTGTATGAGTTTTCGTACTCGTACGACGCAACTGTCGCTGGGGGGATGGTCTCTCCAGCACCCGCGGGGTCCGGATCCAACATAATGCCAGCAACACAACCTACTGACACATGCCGAAGAAAGAATACTGATAAGGCTGCAGAGGCCTTTTACCTTGTAAAACTTAGTCTTCTAGGCCAAAAAATAGAGGAAATAGGTGAGAGTCAAGCACCTCAAAGTGAGTCTTCTCCAGGGAGCAAGTTACCCGGCAAATACAATCGGAACATGGAGTTGCTCGACCTTGGGCTCCGCAATCCTAGCCTAACTCCCATTATTGCCTGGGAAAAATTCCTGGTTCTAAGAGAGACTTGACTTAAGCATGCAGTGACACTATGTAAGGGGCTCATGGAGGCATGGTGGCTTGTGATCGATGCCCTGTGTACTTTATTCCAGATGTGAAGATCTCTTTTTTTGCGCTGGCTGCAATGCGGAAAAACTCTTGCACTTTGGTCCTCCAGTGTACTTGTATTTCTCATCGCGTATGCGGAATCCGGTTGCTGCAAAAGTGCCGGCCAGTATGTGAGTATTATGAGAAATATCAAATGTATGATGGGGTTAATATAAAGTGGGGAAAGAAGCCAATGGTAACAGGTTAGCCGATCGGACTAGGGGACGGAACACTCTGGTTTGATGTTTTTAGTGGTGATAATTGTGGTGCGGGCGACCACAAATGTCACCATAATATGAGAGGAGTGAGTTGTGATTTTAAAAGGTTACTTTGGGCATAATATAAAGCTAGGGTGAAAGAGTTTCAAAAACCTGCAGAGTGTTTATTACAACTATCGTGAGCTGATACCTGGGTAAGAGCTATGAGGAAAAACTGTAAGAGCACATAGTAGAGGCCCTGTCAAATGTAGGGAACTGAGTAGAAGCTTGACCCAGACAGTGTTCCCAACGGGCCAGGCAGTGGATAGGCTGGCCTATAGGCTGTAGGCTGGGCCAAGGCAGGCCACTACGGCAAATGGCCTAGGCTAATATAGGCTAAATTGGGCTGGCCTATGAAAGCCTACCAGGCCTGACAGGTGCCTATAGGCCACGTAATTTTATTTAAGAATAGATTGTGTTAAGGGCAATTTGATTCCCCATATTTTTTAATTTTCTGATCTTTTATTTCTTTCTCTATCATCCTCGGTTATTTTTTTCCAAATCACGCACAATGAGTGATATTCAAGCAACTCAAAATAGTCTTGAGAATTCACCTTCAGGCTCACCAGCCCAGTCCTATCTGACTATTTTTCCCTCTGATTCAGCTTCCTCTGCTGGAATTCCCCAAAGTTCCAATCTACCAGCCCTTGTCCTTGCCGCTTCAAGGAGTACAGGTATATTTCCCCTACAGCTACTTCATACAAGTCAGGACTCACTAAATCAATATTCACACTCAGTTCATGTGTCTGGAATAAGCACAATTAGTGATCTGACAGATACGCCCTCCAGTCTTTTAACGCACACACTGGACAGCATAGAAGATAATCAACAAGCTATTTCACCCCCGCAACATTTTCTTCCTGTGAAAAAAGGTCGCAAGAGTTAGATCTGGGCTCCAATTTATGGTGAAGAGTATCTTGCAGGAGGCAAATGGCGCTGGAGATGTAATCATTGTATGTATCCACCTTCCTAATACTTGTAGATTCAAAGCACTCTATCAAGCATTATGTACTAAACAAACTGCATGGCAATAATGGGTCTCTCGCGCCATTCCGCCAAAACATTCAGTGATTCATCTACTAGAAACATCAGTCACTATTTAGCAGATGACCATGGAATAACAAAAGAACACCAAGATGGACGTATCTCACAAGCTAGCTCCCGCATTGATGAGGCATTTGGATGAATATCCCAACCACGCAAGATTCAATTCAATAAAAAAATATTCAAACAACTTCTTATATGATGGATAATTATCAGCAATATCAGCTTTCGGCAGGTAGAAATAGGTGCATTTAGAGTACTTCTGGCATACCTCTGTACTTGTGTCTGTTTCTCTTTATTTTAACACAGCTTTTATTACCCAATGATAATACTTTGCTAACACAATACACAGTGAGAATATCTAATAGACTCAATCACATACGGCAATTCCAAGTAAATTACCAAAGACTGGATCCACTATCCCGTCCGTGATCTTCGAACTCTATCTTAATGGGCAATTGGTAATTAAACCAAGCCTTGCCGGAGCTAGAATGGTAAACTTTACCTTTGACCTATGGACTTCTCCAAACCACAAAGCATTTTTAGGGATTGTTGGCCTTTGGGTAGGAGAAGATAGTAAATTGCATGGAACACTAATAGGACTCCGGCGATTTCATGGCGTTCATACCGGCATTAACCAAGCTGAACACTTTAGGAAGGTAATAAAGTTTTATGAACTTGAGACAAAGCTTGGATATTTTACTCTTGATTATGCATCTAATAATGACACAGCTTTGGTTCAAATTGCAGCATACTTGGCACAAGGGAACATCAAGTTAACTTCACTGGAAAGACAGTTATGTTGTTTTGACAATGGAATTAACCTCGTGGTTAATGCATTATTATGGGGTGTCAATACAGAGGTATTGGAAGGACTGGGCAATTTTGATGCTCCGGAAGATGAAAAGCAGGAAATCCAGAAGCTGCTTAAGTGGAGAAAGCAAGGTTCAATGGGAAAGTTGAGAAATATTTGTGTGTGGATTTGTCGAACACCTTAGCGCCGCGATAGTTTTAAACGTAAGGTTCAATCACATGGGGCTGTCAGTAGTGAAGCCAATTTACCAATTGTTGGTTCTATTACCTGGTAGAGTGGGGACTATGATAGCTTGAAGCCTGCATTTCTACTAAAGAAACCTCTACAAGAATTTGTAGCAGCAGCAATCAGAAATGAGCGTGGTATTCGATCTGAATACAACTTGGAGTCAGCACGGCTAGATGAGCTTACACTAGCTGAATGGGATGAACCTCAAGCAATCATAGAAATACTGGAAGCATTTGAGGCTTGGAGTTTAAGGCTACAAGGCAAATGTTCTAATGGTTCTCTCTATGATATATTTCCGGCAATGGATGACCTGCTCTCATCACTTGACCATGCTCGAATTCAGTATAGTTTGGATACTCACAGCCCTCACTTGAGAACCAGTATTGATACTACATGGGTATTGCTTAACAAGTATAGACAATCACGCTAATCTTTGATATAAGTGTTGACCTGATTTTTTAATATAGATACCATACTCTGACTGAACTGGCTCCCGTCCACTATGCTGCTGTCTCCCTCGATTCAGATATGAAATTTGAATTCTCTGAATTCCAATGGGCTGAACGACCAGACTGGATCAAACATGCAAAGGATACAACCATATCAATCTGGCAGGAAGAATTTAAGGCATCTAGCCGTGTCACCTCCGCTCTATTGTCCATATCACAGGATGCAATTAATACTGGGAACCTCTATTGCGCAAATGAAAACGTGCTAGACTTGGAGCCAAACGCCATGATAAATTTGAGCGATTTCATGAACTAGAGGAGCAGTTCCATGGGAGTGGGCTACTTGATTACTGGGTTAATAAACATCAAGCTCCTGACTCATGACTCGTGACCTGGAGGCTATGGCAATTGATATCTTATCAATCCCGGCAATGTCCTCGGAGAGCCGGAGTGTGTATTTAGCACGTGAGTCCTTGTAGTAATTCATGGTCATAGATATTTCAAGTGATTTATTTCTATTCTAGTTCGAAATTACTTCTATCAGATTGCCGGAATCGTTTAGGAGATGATATCATTGAGGCATGTGAATGTTTAAAAGCTTGGCAGAAGGAGTGATTTCTTATTGATGAAGAGATCATGGCAGTGGAAACTATGTTGAATGATTTGGGGGAGGTTTCTTAGTAGTGGATTATGTTCTTTTGATTCTTATTTCTTGGTTTTCTTTCCCACACAGCGGCAGCCTAGATTAGTGTCAACTCTAGTCACAGTTCATAAGATATTTGAACCACCACATGAGCAGCCCTTCAAATCAGATTATAATTGCTAATTAGTCTAGTATCTCTAGTATATTCTCGTACTTTTTGCTAACAAAGCGAAATTGTTCTCGCATTTTTAATGTTTATTGTAACTGTGCAGATTAACACTGGCAACCGGATGAGGTTATTAAGTGTCAAATTTATGAAGTTTCACAGCATAATTGAAATACCACATAAGCAGCCTTTCTAATGGGCTCATACTAGCTAATTAGTCTCGTATCTCTAGTATATTCTAGTACTTTTTGCTAATAAAGCGAAATTGTGCTGGTATTTTTAATGTTTTATTGTAACTATAGAGGTTAACAGGCAGCCCTGGTGAGGTTACTAAGTATCAACTTTACTGAAGTTTCACAGCACAATTGAAATACCACATAAGCAGCCTTTCCAATGGGCTTATACTAGCTAATTAGTCTAGTATCTCTAGTATATTGTACTATTTTTCGCTAACAAAATGAAATTGTTCTAGTATTTTTAATGTTTTATTGTAACTGTGCAGGTTAACCGGCCTGCCCTTGTAAGGTCATTAAGTATCAACTTTACTGAAGTTTGACAGCACAATTGAAATACCACATAAGCAGCCTTTCCAATGAGCTCATCCTAGTTAATTAGTCTAGTATCGCTAGTATATTCTCGTATTTTTTGCTAATAAAGCGAAATTGTTCTTCTATTTTTAATGTTCTTTTCTAACTCGGCAGATTAATCCAGCAGCCTCCAGAACTCAATGTAGGGTTGGGAGAACCCGTTGCCAATTGGGCAAAGCGTATTAGCGCTTCTAGAGATCGACCACACTGTCTCGGGGGACAGCGGAAAAAGGTATGGCCGGTTGCCAGGGCACTGCGGGGTCATAGCTCGTCCATGGGGGGCCGTGGGCCTCACCACCTTTACATACCTCAGTTCCATCGTTCCTCCTAGCTTTGAGTCACCACCCTTCCTTCACCTCGTGTTCCTATACATTCAATTGCTCGTGTTCTTTATTGCCCACCACCCCCCCTGAGACAATCCTAATACGCCCTCTTTGTCACATTGGGCCACATCGGCGGTAACGATCTCCCATGGCACCGGCTGCGGCAACTTCTCCAACACTTCTGACAGCAAACTGATAGATCCTTGGAGGATAGCAAGTTTGGTGCAGGATTTCCTTTGGCGTTGTTCTTCTTAGGTTCTCTTATTTATTTCCTTCTTGTTTTTCACCTAGTTACTCTTAATATACTTGCCTGGCTTTGGAAAATTGGCAACCTTTTCTAAAGTCATTCAACACAATTGAACCAGGACATAACCAACCCTTCTTCTGAAATCATTCTTATTAAGTGGTCTCGTGTTTAGAGTATATTCTAGTATTTTTACCAACAAAGCGAAATTGTTCTTGTATTTTTAATGGTTCAATTTGAGATATAGTGTAGGTTAGGCCATCCTCGGCATTATAGGCCATACAGGCCAGGCCAGCCTAGGCTGTATAGGCTGAATATAGGCCAGGCCGGCCTAGGCTTTATAGGTTGTATAGGGCAGGCCGGCCTATCGGGTACCATGTGCAAGGCCTATATGACATATAGGCCGGACCAGGCCCATCTAGGCTCCGCCATTACTAGGCCTACAGGCTTGGGCTAGGCTAGATCTTCAAAAATGGCAACAGGCCAGGCCCAGCTTTACTGAAACCTGGCCCGCCTGGCCCGTGGCGAACACCGGACCCAGACGAGACTGAATAATACATGCAATAGTGGCTCCTCCTTGCCATATTTGGACATAGGACTAAGCTATAAATCTTTATTAATACCAGATTCCGAATACCCGATAAAATTAGAAGTACTTCCATTTTCATCGCGTATTCAGAATCAGGTAATATTAAAGATTTATGTCTTAAATCTATGACCAAACATGGCTGGTCGTAATTTCTACTCCATACATCATGTATTTTCATCTATAATCTATAAGAAGATAGTTTAAGACATTTGTCACTTTAAAGCCTTCTGATTGGCTAAGTTTCAGTTTTGCTTTTTGAGGAGTAGGTATCGGCCAAATCCTAGGACTCTGATTGGTTGAAAGGTTGCATGAGAGATCATATGAGATATCAATGTTGAGAGAGGTCAATGATATCATACATGGCACTAGATCTTATCGAAAGGTCAATGATATCATACATTATACTATATCATTTCGAAATGTCAGTGATATGATATATAGAATTCAAGATATATTTTATCAAAAGGTCAATGATATCATACATAGTACTATATCTTATTGAAAGGTCTGAGTCAATGATATCATACAGGATACTATATCTTCTAAAAAGGTTAATAATGCTTTACATAGTACTATATCTTATTGAAAAATCCATGATACAATAGTTGGTACAATATCTGATCGCAAGATCAAATGGATCAGACATGGTACCATATCTTATTAAAAGGTCTGAGTCAATGATATCAGAGATAGTACTATATCTTATTAAAAGGGCTGAGTCAATGATATCATACAGGATACTATATCTTCTAAAAACGTTAATAATGCTTTACATAGTAATATATCTTATCAAAAGGTCCATGATACAATAGTTGGTACAATATCTGATCGCAAGATCAAAGATATCAGACATGGTACGATATCTTATTAAAAGGTCTGACTTAATGATATCATACAGGATACTATATCTACTAGAAAGGTAAATAATACTTTACATAGTAATATATCTTAACGAAAGGTCAATGATACGATAGTTGGTACAATATCTGATCGCAAGATCAATGATATGATAAATGGTACTATAGCTTTTTAAAAGGTCTAAGTTGATGATATCATACAAAGTACCATATCCTATTGAAAGGTCAATACTATCATATATAGTACTATATCTTATAGAAAGATCAATGATATGATAGTATTACAATTGAGTTTACAATAGAGGTTAATGATATCAGAATAGTACAATTGATAGTACAAACCTCTTTATGATATCATTGCTCAGACTCATGAATTGATTCCGATAGGTAGCCAATATACTTAAAATCTTTGCTTTCTAACTAATATATATAGGACTAATCTTCCCATCTGGTCTTCATAGGTATTAGACTCTTTTGTGCTATCTTTCTCGATCACAACTACGACAATCCGATTACAAGATTTCTATATTCAACTTCCGAGTTCATTTTACTACCTAATTCTTTCCAACTTTCTAGATTAGTCCTCACAATTCTCTTCTCACTCTCTATGGCTTTCAATTATCATGAGAATAATATTGCTCATATTTGCTGTCTGCTAGAACTTACTCAGAAAAATAATATAACCAACTGTCTTAAGGTTTTTACCTCCTCTCGTAGTTGCATTAACTCTCAGTTCTCTGTATCGGAGGAGATTGTGGATATAGATGATCTACCATGCCAGTTGGTTTGCAATTTTGGTGATTGGCTTCCAGAGCCAACTGAAGGGTCAGTTGGAATATGTACTGGATCATTCTGTGATTTTTCTGAGTCAGTATTGCTCTAAAGGTTACTGTAACAAACATCAATGAGTAATTTCAACTATTTTTCTTTGTTTCTTAAATATATAATATAAATGTACAACCATTATCTTCAAACAAGTCTTGATTATAATCCTATCAGGTTATTTTGATATTTAAGATATAATGAAAATATACAGATGCCCTGGCAATCAAAGTCAGCCTGAGTTTGTCAACGATGCACCTCTGATTGTATCAGCAAATATATTTGTTGTCGGAAGAATAGTATAAACCTATAGAGTACCAGCAGCTGCTAGTTGTTCCGATATTGTTGGCTGGAGAATCGTTGCTGTGAGAACTGGATTTTATGATTCAGAATCATGAGTACGAAAGATGTTTACAATACAATACTTCTTAAAGGACCACCCCTGATCGCAACGATTCATATTTTCTAGCACCTATGGCTTGGTTGAAATTCAGGGCAAACTAGTAGGACGACTTAAAGAGAAGGTTTCTCGGTTCCAGTATTTATCTCGTGGAATCGAAGACTTTACTCTCTTTAGTTTCCAACTGAAATCTGAAAAACCTACCTTACCAGATCGTGCTCAGTATGGAAGCACTTCCGATAAGCCTGGAATGCTGAATAGCTCTACTCAATCTGACCAATCGACAAGCTAGACTGCAAGATCAAAATCTCGAATTCTACAGCATGACCTACTTTCAAGGTCTAACACCTTAGACGATACTACTGCTATATCACCCCTCCCACCAGTTACTTCTTCAACATCAACTGATCTCAAAGCCAAGCTTCCCAAGCTACCAAAATGATCACATACACAAGCCTTCAACTCCGAGCCTCACTCTCAAAATGTTGATAATTCTTCTTCTTCTTCCTCTCTTCCGCCTTTGAATGCGCAGTTTCACACTTCAACTTCCTCAAGTCAACCTTAATTACCTCTTTCTTCTCCTGAAATTATTTCCGATAACGTCTATATTCCTGCCACTCAACCCCTGATTTTTATTTTTAACTATGATTGCTATTAATACTTAGTATCTCAAGTGGTTATTTATTAGATTCTCAGGATCAATGGTTGCTATATATGATTGGTTGCCAGCATGCTAATAGTTGCGATTGGTAGTTTCTATATGTGGTTGCCATGTGTGGTTGCCATGTGTGGTTGCCAAGGGTGGTTGCCAAGGGTGGTTGCCATGAACTATATACCTACCTCTCTAGTCTCTTTCTAGCTTTTTCTCTCATTCTGCTATTTTCCTCTCTCATTCTTCCTCGCCTACCTCTACCATCGTACAACTACATCTTTCCCAACTCCCACTCCACAGTACTCTTCTACTAATACCAACCATAGGAAGAGGTTTTATTCCCCTTATTTTTATCTTATTATTACTACTATCTGAATTTTTTCTTTTTGCATTTAGCAATACATACTTAGTGCTCATTTAGTACATGTAATGGGCGCTTTGCAGTATTAGTTTTATCCTTAAAGAATTAATTTTGTTTGGCTAGTTATACTTTATTAGCTCTTATTTCACCTTCTTAGTAGAATTTTGCTTATTATATTATTATTTTGTAGTCAAGAAAAATAGGCATGCCGAATTTCTTCGGAGTGCTGGAACTTGGGCAAATAAAAACTCAGACTTTTTCCAACTACTTCCATAAACCTACCAAAGAGCTCCTCGCATGCAACTCTATACCATTCTGCAGAACCAATTTTCCACCCAGAGTTCTATTCCCCAAAACCTTTTGTCTAATCTCATCTTGCTTGCCAATTCTTCCTGGAACCAAGAACCGTATAAGACTATCTTTGCACCTTTTCTTCGTTTTATTCAAAACCTTCAAAACAATACAAGCCTAGTGTTCGTTACGGGGCAGGGCGGGTTTTCACTCATCAGGCCCCGCCCTTGCACAGAGCCGGGGGGGTATTTGTGAGGTAATCCCCGCCCCGCCCCCGTCCGGAGCCCACCCACACTCATTCCCTGGACGGGCCCTGTTTGTTACCACCTATTTTTAACGGGGACCCGTCTGGGGTATGAGTGGGGCGGGGGCCTGAGCGGGGACAGGGGCAGGGAATGCCGAAAAAGACACCCCGCCCCAGGCGGTTGAGCTGGATGGGGCGGGAAAAGGGTTGGGGCCCACATTTTTCGGAGCCCCGTCCGCCCCGTCCACCCCGTAACGAACTGTACACAAGCCAGTACAGACAAAGGCGAGCCCTTTTGTCCTTCAATCTTTACCTTAGCTTACCCCCTGACAAAAGAGCCAACGAGTTGTTATCCTCCCTTCCTGCTATTGCTCTTTCAAAAATGTCTAAACCTGAGATATATCCTCCATCCAACGACCTGATTTATGCAAGTAAGCAAATCCGAGCACTCTGGCAGGATCATCTTTTTCATGGAAAACAGCCAGATTCTAGATTGAGAACATCAGCAACAATAATACCTTGCATTCCGTGCGTCTGACACACCTGACGCCGGAAGGCTAATCGCGAATCAGGACGCAACGTCGGATCAACGTTGTGTCCTGACTTTACTACTTGGCGCCATCCGTCCTGACGCCATCCGGACTCGGACCCCAACGTCCTGTGCGTCCTGACTGCGTCTGGTGCTCCGCTACTCCGTCCTGACACCACCTCATCTAGGACTCTCCCGTCCTGCCATCGCCTGATCTACGACTCTCCCGCCCTGAAGATGTCTGATCTAGGACACTCCCCCCCTGACGACGTTGAATCTAAGACTCTCGCGCCCAGATGCCGGTTCCTTCGCACCGAACGGCAGGGCTTGGTGGATCTTACCACCTCTCGCCCCGATTGTTTCTGCTCCTGCCTCCCTCCTGCGGATCCCACGATCCTGATCTCTCCCTTCCTGGCGTCTGGTCTGTTCTTCCTGATCTTACCCCCTATACATGCCGCGTCCTGATCCAATCGTGACTCTATCAGAGGTCGCCTTGTGATCTCTGATGCATCGTGAACTAAGTCTAATGCGATCCTGGTGCTACGCCCAGAGGCTTTTCGTAAAGCTGTCATCATGAGTTATACCGTATCCTGATCGCGTGTCACTAATTCTACTCTGAATCCTTGATTTTGCTTGATGTCCTCGTTATTAATACCAGGTTCCTGCGGGTACCCTTCCCACATGTGAAAGCGACGACCGCATCCGAATATTTATTACAGCTATGCTACACTTTCTCAATCTCCTAACTGCACGCATCATTACTGCCACCTTGCCCCTGCTCCATATCCGACGGCTCGCTATGCACAGCAGCCTCCTCTTGTGAGTCTAGATCTTCAAGGCTGGGCGCGAGTTGTCGCAAAGTAGTAGGAGTCCCGGTATTGTCCAAAGTTAGCCCCATGGCCACCTCCTCTGAGCCGTCCGGGGTCTGTGGATCGGAATCGAGAAAGCTCAGGAGTCGCGTTGCTGTCTGGCTGATATCGAAGGACGAGACCGTTTCTTGTGAATCGAATTGGTTACCCGGGGGGCCACCAGGGCCCCGATTCCCAGGGTGCTGGGAGTTTGACTCTGAATCCGTGGAGTCGAGCATGTGGGGGCGAGTCGGGCCGTCTGGCTGAAATCGAAAGACGTGACAGTTTCTTGTGAATGGAATGGGTTACCCAGTGGGGCCACCAGGGCCCCGATTCCCAGGTTGCCGGGAGTTTGACTCTGAATTCGTGGAGTTGCGCGTGTGGGCGTCCGACTCGAAATCTGACTCTGTACCTCCGCAGCGACTGCAGCCCAATCGTGAGTAAACCCTTCGCGCCGATCTTCCCGGAACCTATGCTCCAGCTGCATCTTGGCTTTGATGGTCTCGCGAATGTTCTTGAGAATCATAGTCTGTACCCAGTCTGGGGCCCACGTCTGGTGCTGGCGGCCAAAAAGATCTTCCGAGCTCAATGTCATGTTAGCATCTGAGCCGGAACGAGAGGACACTGGGTTTGGGGTCAAGCTCACCTGCAACGGCCTTCGGCTTGAAGTCGCATGTTTCAAGATGCACCCCCGTTTGCCATGCTCGGAGAGTATGGCACAGTATGGCACAGGTTAAGCAAACCATGATGCCATTGATGCGACCAAGAAAATCAGGTTCGGAAATCCCAAACATTTTCTTGCCCTTGAAGTACTTTCCCCATATTGCCTCAGGGATCTGGGGCGCGAGGAATTGATTTGTTATTTGCTGGGTCATGTTTATACGTATTAGTTGTGGCCAGGCTCACTACCTAGCGCACACTTATCTCATACCCCCTCGGGGAGCACATAAATCTATCCCTCTCAAGCAGGTAGTCCACTCTACGCGCAATCGGCGTCTGGTCTTCTGGGAGATCGTAAAAATTTCCAATTCGATCCTTTAAGTGGAAAACAAACTGGGATCTTACTGCAGAGTGTCTCGCGCGTATCTGTCACATTTAGTAAGCACCCCCGGCGGCGTGCATAATGTTTAAGTATCAGCGTCGACTTACTAATTTTAAGCTTGCATCCGATACTTCAATATTTCCTGCGTCGGATATGTCAACCAGAGCCTTCAGCCAAGATCTGTGGACCTCAGACATCAAAGTAGCAGGTGCTGGAATAGGATTAACAAACAGGGTGTACCGGAGAATGGGAGTCTTGGCTCGCGTTATTAGGTCTGCCTCGGCTCCCAGGGGTATATTTCGCCGTGATTTAGTAACCGGCAAGATGTGCTCATGTCGTGGCGTACTCGGATCGGCGGGAGGACTTGAGCTTCTGACTGCAGACGTAGTGGCAGTGTGGGTGGCCAGCGGCGATGAATACGGTGGTAGACTGGAAGATGTGAACATCAGTGGAGTGTACGCACTACCTTGGATTATACGTCGTGGAGCAGCTGGGGTGGGCCTGACTGGCTCTACCCCCTGCGATCCGGAGATGGTGGAAACTCGCACAGTCGAAACCCGGCTTTTTGCTTGTCGTCTTTCCGCAGTTCATGAGCGCCAACGAGTCCCTGGTGCAGTGTCGTCATCTGGAATATCATTGTCTTCTGCGTCTGGTTCTGTGTCTGATTCACTTTGATCAGATCTGCGCGAGTTCTTGTACTCATCGCTGCTATCATAGCTAAGACAAACTGTCTCAATTTGTGGTGGTGCGTCAGTCTCCCCCAAATGTTCAGTATACGCCGTTGTCTGTAATGTACTCCTTCTAGGGCGCTTCGTAGGTCGTGATGGAAGACGTCTTATGATT
>Ga0307509_10007941_pt1 | contig 13688 bp, 14 predicted proteins | sample 10_EM_MG_FD_202245 | JGI IMG/M metagenome (GOLD analysis project Ga0307509, IMG submission 202245) | Populus trichocarpa ectomycorrhiza microbial communities from riparian zone in the Pacific Northwest, United States - 10_EM | ecosystem: Host-associated > Plants > Roots > Unclassified | place...
CGGGCGTCGCGTGGCCGGGAATGACGGCGTTGTTCAGGCCGTCCATGCCCATCGAGATCGCGCCGCTGCGCTTCACGTTGGCCTTGTCGATCAGCAGCACGCGCAGCTTCGGGTTGCGCTCCTTGGCCTTCACCGCGGCCATCGGGCCACCGGTGCCGCCGCCGATGACGACGAGGTCGAACTCCATGTCTATGGTCTTCATGTGTCGCTCCTTAGGTGCGGTCGATGCGAAGGCGGTACTGGAAGGCATCGCCGCGGTAGTAGAGAAATTCGAAATCGATGGGCTGGTCATCGGCATACGTCAGCCGTTCGATGCGCAACAGCGGCGAGGCCTCGGCGATGCGCAGCTGGCGCGCGAGGAACTCGTCGGCCGAGATCGCTTCGATCTGGACGTCGGCATGTGTGAGGTGCAGGCCGAAGTCGTTCTCGAGGATCACGAAGATGTCGCGCGTCGGCAGGTCTTCTTGCGCAAGGCGCTCGCCGAGCGCGAGCGGGAAGTAGCTCTGGTCGACCGAGATCGGTTCGCGGTTCAGATAGCGCAGGCGCTGGATCTCGTAGACCGCATCGCCGAGCGCGAGCTGCAGGCGGCGCGCGACCACGTCGCTGGCCGGCACCTGCCGCATGCTGAGCACCTGCGAGAAGGTCTCGTAGCCCGATGGGCCCATCGCCTCGCCGAAGCCCTGCAGGCGCGACAGGTTCTGGAAGGCCTTGGGTTTGGCGACGAAGCTGCCCTTGCCCGGAACCTTGAAGATCAGGCCTTCCTTTTGCAGATCGCCGAGCGCTTGGCGGATCGTGATGCGGCTGACCGAGAAGGCCTCCATCATCTGGCTCTCGGAGGGCATCTGCGAGTGCGGCGCGTAGGTGCCGTCGAGCACGCGCCGGCGCACGATCTCGCGGATCTGCGTGTGCATCGGGACCGACGACATCGGCACCACCTGCACCTCGGTACGCTCCGTTTCCGGTGACTTGCGAGCTGGGCTCATCGTGGCAGACCAAACTTGTTATGACAAGTCATGTCTAGCAGGTCGCGTGCCAGCTTGCGAGGGCGTCCAATGCGCCGTGTCGTCAGAGGCAGCGCGGTGCGCGAAGACCAAAGCCCGCCCACTCATCGTGCAAGACGAGCGCACCGTTCGGAGGCTCTTGCACTGGTTTGCATCGATGCGTCACCGGGACGGCGCTGTCCGATCCAATGCCCAAGCAGCTACCGCACCCCACGCAAGTTCTTGGGGCGCCGATAGATCAACGTCGCTGGTTCGTCGCATCGAGTGCGTGTCGTAGTCCGCGGAATCAAGTCTGAGTTCCTCGACCCAGTCCTCGAGGACCCGAACGTACTGCCGCGTCCCCAAATGGGGCGAGTCGCGGACGCGACTCGGGAACACGAAGTCCTCGGACACTCAGTCGCGCTTGCTTGATTCACTTCTGCACAGCTTCGTGGATCTCAACGCAACAGCCAGAACAGCGCCGAAACGATCACGTGGACGGCCATCGCCGCAAGGAGGACGCGGGCCGCGGGAAGGAGGCTCGAACGCCCGGCAGGCCCGGTGCCGCACGGCACAAAGCCAGCGCGTTCGAGGAGACCGAAGACCTCGTCACTGCCGCCGCGACAGGAGAAGGTCATCTTGCGTGGGTAGTCCGCCCGGTTGTGCACGATGCGCACGCCGGCGTCGTACCAGGTCACCTTTAGGCGTTCGATGGAGACGACCTCATCGGGCGCGAAACTGTAGCGGCGGAAACAGCGCAGGAAGAAACGACCTCCAGTGCACGCAGAAGCCTGGCTTGCTGCCGCCACTGGCCAAAGGTCATGCCGGTTTCCTTCACGAACAGTCGCTGGACAGTCTTCACGTCCACCGCCAGTCGCCGTGCCCAGTCCAGCAGCGTAGAGGCGTCGTCCAGTTGCCGTTGCAACTGTTCGCAGATGGGACGCAGCCGAGGGTCGGATGGCATCTGGAGGTGCAGCGGCAAGACCGGCAATGCCTTCAATTCGTCCAGGATCAGGCGCATTGCGCGGCCATCGCGCGTGCCGGGTGCGTAGGGTTGACGTACCTCGACGGCGGCCCGGATGAGCTCGCGCAGCAACGGTGATACGCCCACCGCCTGCGTCTCGCCCAGCAGCATGGGCGCTGCGTCAGGCGCGACCAGCAGGCTGCGCATGTGGACCTTCCCGATGCAGCGGATCTCGTGGTTAACGTTGATCTTTTGGACGGCTCGTGAAGGTCAAGTTTCAAGGTGGCGCGGTCACTGACTGGTCTCGGTAACCGCTGACATTGACCCGCCAAATTCGAACGTTCGCACCCCAGTCTGAAGCGGCCGATCCAAATGGAGGTGCGTTCATCAACTCATGACACGACCGCTCTCTGACTCAGCGGCGGTACGGGTTGTCGGGGCGACGGTCGTAGCGGTTGGGCACGCCGTCGCCATCGCGGTCGCGGTCATAGCGGTTGGGCACGCCGTCGCGGTCTCGGTCATGAACGTAGCGTGGCGAATTGGCATGTGGAGGCACCACCACGCACGCGCTGAGGCTGGTCAAGGCTGCCGCGCTTAAGGCGATGAGACAAAGACGCTTGAACATGGTTCTTCTCCTTTGGTGCGTGCCACTGTGCACGCCGATGTGAAAAGGCGGAATGCGTCCGCAGAGCAAAGCTGTGTAGGACGAAGACCGCTGTCACCGTGGTCCTTTTGCGATCGGACCCGCCAGCAGAGCTGTTGGGTCTTCCGCGGGTGATCGATCGTCAGCAGGCGGGCAAGTGGCTCGTTCAATCCCGCCCGTGATGGTCACCGTGCGGCGAACGGTCCCACCCGTGATGACGACGTTCCCATTCGCGGCGTTGCCACTCACGATGTCGCCACTCCCTGTCACGCTCGGCCTCGTACCGATACGACGACCGCCAAGGGCGCTCGTAGACCACCACGGGAGGAGTCTCGTAGACCGGACGAGCTTGAACGTAGACCGGCTCGGCCCGGATGAACGGATGCGGCAGAGGCGGCGGCATGAGAACAGGCAAGCCCGGCAGACCCGGAAGACCGATCGAGACGTGTACGTCGGGTCTGGCTTGCGCGACCGATGCGGTGCCGAGCACGGCGCCGATCAGCACGGCGGAAGCGATGAGTCTCTGGAAGAAGGGGCGCTTCATGGTGGCTCCTTGTGTTGCGGTGAGGTCATCTTGCGCGACCCCCCGTGAACGCCACCTGAACGAACGCGAGATTTCTCAGCCCGCCCGCAGGACGATGTCGACTCTGGCCCCGCCGAGGTCAGAACGGGTCAGGACCAGCTCGCCGTCGTGGCTGGCAACGAGGTCGTTGACGACCGCCAGGCCCACACCGTGGCCCGGGACCTTTTCGTCGCCACGCACGTGCAGCTGCAGGATAGCGCGCGTGTCGTCGAAACCCGGACCATCGTCATCGACGCGGACATGCAGCGAATTCCCTTCCCGGCGTGCGCTGACCGCAATTTGCGTTCGTGCCCACTTCGCGGCGTTGTCCAGGACGTTTCCGAACATCTCGAAGGCATCGCCTTCATCCACCCGCCAGGCGAGGTCGGACGGGATGTCGAACGAAAACTCGAGGCGCTTGTCGGCATAGACCTTGATCAATGAATCGCGGATCCGATTCAAGACCGGACCGATGGGCAGCCAAGGTACGAAGCGCGAGGCACCACTGGCCGCCGCTCGTGCCAGTTGGTGCTGCACGATGTCGTCCATGCGGGCGACTTGTTCGCTCACGATGCCGGGCAGGCGCGCCGGCTCGCCGAGCGCGGTACGGAGCACGGCCAGCGGCGTCTTCAGACTGTGCGCGAGAAAGCTCAACTCCTCCTTGTACCTTGTCTGACGCAGGCGTTCTTGGTTGATCAGGGTGTTGATGTTGCTGGTCAGCGCCGTGATCTCGGCCGGATACTGGCCTTCGATCTCGGTCTGGTCACCGTGCTCGATGCCGCGTATCTCGTGGGCAACCCGGCGCAACGGCGCCAGGCCCCAGCCGAGCAGCAGCGTCTGCGATACGAGGAGCAGCGCCGCAGCACCGCTCAGCCATGTCCACAACGTGCGCTGGAACACACCGACCTCCCGATCGAACTCGGCCTTGTCCTCGACCACGGACAGCACCAACGGCGCGGTCTGCGCGCGCTCGGTCCAGTTCACGCTGTAGCCGATGGCAAGGTAGTCGCGGCCGCCGGAGGCGACGATCTCCGAGCGCCATTGGCCGATCGCAACGTCGCGCAGAAAGGGTGGTTGGATTCCTACGCTGGAAGGAGACTGCCAGTCTTCGCGCCGCACGACGTTGACGATGTTGGCGTACAGGCCCGATCCGGGCAACGACAGCCGTGGCTCGGGAAACGATGGCGGGAGGACCAACGCGCCATGCTCGTCGAGTTCGGCACCGGCGAGCAGCAGATACACCGTGCCTTGCAACTGCGCGAACCGTGCGGTGCGCACACTCTGCTCATGGGCGCGCTGAACCGCCCAGCCCGCGCTCGCCACGAAGGCGATCAGCACCACCGTGGCGCCGACCATCAGGCGCCCGCGTATCGAGTCGGGCCACCTCATGCGAGGGTGAACCGGTAGCCCCGTCCGCGCAAGGTTTCGATCGGCGACAGCGTGCCGCCCGGGTCGAGCTTGCGGCGCAACCGACCGATCAACACCTCCACGACGTTGCTGTCGCGGTCTTGGTCGTGGGGGTACAGGTAGTCCGACAACTCCTGCTTCGTCACGATCCGGGCTCGCTCGCGCACCAAGTGCTCCAGCAGCCGGTATTCGAAGGCGGTCAGCTCGATCGCGTTGCCGTCCAGTCGCACACTCTGCGCCGAGAAATCGATGGCGATGGGGCCCAGCGTCAGCACGTCCGACGTGGCCTTCATCGAGCGCCGCAGCAGCGCCTTGATGCGCGCTGCGAGTTCGGGGTATTCGAAGGGCTTGACCAAATAGTCGTCCGCCCCCGCTTCGAGGCCCACGACCTTGTCCTGCCAGCTGCCACGCGCCGTGAGAATGAGGATGGGGATGGCGCGGCCGTCCGCTCGCAGGGCCTTGACGACGTTGAGACCGCCCAGTTTCGGAAGCCCTAGATCGACGATCGCCAGATCGACCGGATATTCGCGCGCCTGGAACAGTCCGTCCTCGCCGTCGGCGGCCTGGTCGACCCGATAGCCGTCGGCTTCCAGTTGGCGCGCCAGCCCGAGTCGCAAAGGTGCCTCATCCTCGACCAGCAACAAGCGCATTTCGGGCTCCCGCGGCTCAGCCGATGACTCGCCCACTCGCAGCGTCGATCAGGATCACTCTGACCTCACCTTGCGCAGTGAGTACCTTCACCCGCCACACCGGACGATGATCTGCTTCGGTCTTGTCGACCGACAGCACGCGGCCACTGGCGACGCGTTGCGCTGCCGCTGCGGCCTCGTCCCGGCTGATGTCGGCCCAGGCAGGGGCGGCCACCACGATCAACAGTGCGCACAGCGGCTTGATAAGGACGTTCATGAGGAAGCAAATCCGGGCTCGGCCCCTATCGTCCCACAGGATCCACCGATAGCGTTGCAGCCACGAGGAACGAAACGAGGGCAATGCGCTTCACAAGTCATTCTTGAAGTTGGCGATGAGCGCATCTTGGGGGCCCTATCGTGAACCCAGGCTGAACGGAGTCGACGCTGAACCGCGTCTCCCGCCGTACGAAGCCAAGTCAGCCAACGGTTCAGTTGCTCCCCGACAGCCGCCCTATTGCAATCTTCAGCCCGTAGATCAGGAATGGCGCGATGAGAGATGCCACTACCTCTTTGACGATCTTCGGATTGAACGGCCACGTGGATGCTGCGAGAACTTGGCTCTCATAGGCGCCGAGAACGACCATCGGGTTGTAGAGGCCGGCGATATCGTCTTGTCCGCCTTCGGCGAGCTTTCTCTTCAGCTCGCTGCGGGCCTGCAACCAATGTTGGTGAACGACGGCCAATTCACGCTGCTGCGCGGCGACCAAGGCCTTGTGAATACTCCATACCGAGGTGAAGAACAGCGTCAGCGAAACGACGATCAGGATCGAATAGATGACGAGCGAGCGAACTGAGTGCAAGGTCTCGTAGGACTGGAAGATCAGACTCAGGCAAATGCCACCGACGAAAGTAAGCGCTACGGTCTGACCCCAACGCGCCATCGGCGCCAGCAGCTGGCGATCGAATAAATCCAGTTGCAGGCCGGCGCGAACCATGCGCGTGAGTCGCCGCGTTCGCTGTAGACCGTCGTAGATCGCAAGCGCCATCAGACTGAATAGAACGATGTCGGCCGTGATGAGGTAGAGCCGCATCCATGTCCCTGCGACCAGCCAGGAACTGGTGACCCAAAGAGAAAACGCCGCGCCAAGCAACAGCGCGATCAATTCGCCGCGCCTGTTGGCGACATAGACCTCGTCGACGATTTCGGGTTGGCTGCAAAGGGGCCGTAGCGCATCGATAGCCAGCGCAGAGCGACTTTGCAACCACGGATAGATCCCAAGGATGTACGCAATCATTGTTGGCTCGAGTCCCAGCTTCCAGAGACCACGTGGACCAACCATTGCAATGCCGCCTTGCGAGAAGACGGCCGATGCCAATAGCAGCGCCAGCAGGAGGACGACAACGGCCGCGAAGGCGTGCCGTGACAGACCCACGTAGGCGACAAGCTGGTCGACGAGCGACTGAGGTTTCGTGTTCATCGGGGCCCAGCGATCGAGTGATGCTCCGATCATGGCGCAAGCAGTGGATCTGCCATTCGTCGGAGCTCGATGTGCATCCTGCTGAGCTAACGCACGATCGACCTCTTCAAGGCCTGTCGTTCAGGGCTGCGTGACAGTCGGAATGCGAGGGACTTTGTCTTTTTGCAACTTGGCGGCGAGCGACACGACCAATGCTTGGGCGAGACACATCGGTGCGGCGAGTGATCGAGAAAAAGTGTACTCGTGCTCGGGCACCGAGAACAAGACTCGCGCACTTTTCGCCAGAGGCGACAGCGTCGAGTCGGTAATGGCAAGAATGGGGATGCCGCGGCCCGCCACGTATTCGGCCACGTCGACGGTCTCTCTGGCATAGAACCGGAATGACACGGCGATGAGAAGATCGCGAGGTGTCATGACTTTGGCCATGTGCGTCGCCAGCCCGCCGCTTGCGTCCAGCAACACCGTGCGCTTTCCGAGCATCGTCAGCACGTAGCGCAGCAGTTCGACCACCGGCTCTGACCGAAGCTGTCCGATCAAGAAGATCGTGTCGGCCTTGTCCATCAGGGTTACCGCCTTGCCCAAGGCCTCATTGGAAATGTCGGAAAGCAGTTCCTGAAGCGAGACGATGTCTCTTAGCACAAGCTCACGCAGGAACGACAGGTTGCCTTCGGCTTTGCCTCCGACCAGTTCGCTTTCCAGGGCCTTGATGCGCGCTTCGAATCCCGGTGCTGCAGTGGACAGCCGTCGCTGAAAGACCTCCTGCAACTCCTTGAAGCCCGTGTATCCGAGAGACTGCGCAAAGCGCACGAAGCTCGAGGCGTGGATGCCGCAGGTCTCGGCGATCGACTTGACCGACCTGATTTCAGGGGTCGAGACTGGCGGCAAGTTTCCGAAGTCGTCTGCTGAACTGGCACCTCTGCTGCAAAAGCACGGGCTGGATTTGGTCTCTGGCTGGTACTCCGGAACCATGCTCGATGCTGATCTCGAGAGCGAAAAGGCGAAGGCGCTGCCGCAGCTCACGATGTTTCGCGAGCTGGGTGCCGCTTGCATCGTTTTCGGTGAGACTGCCGGCACGATCCAGAACCGACAAGACGTGCCGTTGGCGAGACGGCGAGTCATCGACGATGACGCGATGCGCACCTACGGGCGCAAGCTCACCGCCTTTGCCGAGTTCTGCGCCGAATCCGGCGTTCCGCTGGCGTTCCATCATCACATGGGGACGGTTATCGAAAGCGAGCATGACATCGATCGGCTCATGGCGGCGACAGGTCAGGCCGTTCACCTTCGCAACATGAGCGCAACGCCGCACTTCACGGGGCAGATGGCGATCACGAATTCGGCGCCGCACGAGTTCGACATCGCGCGCTTCGTGCTCGGCGCCGAGTATTCGTCCGTCTGCGCATTCCAGCCTTCGAGGTCCGCGCCCGGCCAGGGCATCGGCCCGGTCTTCATGGTTCTGCGCACCGGGGCGGGGCAACTCGTCAACATCGAAGTCAACAACAACGCCGGCTACGGCTATGACGTGCGATGCGAGCTCGTGTGCGAGCACGGTGCGATTGCACTGCGGGCACCCGGTCATACCGAAACGCATCTGAACCTCGGCGCGACCACCGACTACGCCCCCGATTGGCGGCTGCGGTTCGAGCGGGCCTATCGTCTGCAGGATCTCGCCTGGCTGCGCTCGATCGAGTCCGGTGTTCCGGCGGGCGCGAGCGCCTGGGATGGCTACGTCGCGTCGTATACGGCCGAACGAGCGGTCGAGGCATTGCAAGGCGGTCGCGAAGTCGAGATTCGCTACGCAGAGATGCCGGCGGTCTATGGCACGAGGGGATGAGTCCCGTCCAGACGTTCGGGCGATGTGAAAGCCGCGCGCTCACGCGCGCAACAACGCCGTCAATGGTCAGGCGACTGCAGCGAGCACGCGCATGAGCTTGCCGCTCGCGCCGCGCCGCGCGGGCTCGCCGGCGTGGCAGCGAATCGCCACGCCCGGCGCGCCTTGCGCCGTGAGAAAGTCCGCGAGCACCGCGCGCGCCCGGCGCAGCGCGGCCTGACCCGGCGCGCCGCCGAGCGCGGTGCGCAGCAGCACCGCGTTTGGGCCGGTCTGCACGAGCTGGAAGTCGAACAGCTCGGCGCGTTCCTCGAGCACCGTGGTCAGCGCCAGCGGCAGCACAGGCGTGGCGGCATGGCCCACGCGACTGAGTCGCAGCGCATCGTCGCAGCGGCCCTGCACCTCGATCACCGGCAGGCCGCTGCCGCACGCGCAGCGCGCGGAGTGCAGCGTGACCTTGTCCCCCAGGTCGTAGCGGATCAGCGGCTGCACCCGGTTGGCGAGGTTCGTCAGCAAGGTCGTCGCGGGGACGTGATCGCAGGGCACGGCCTGGCCGCGCGCGTCGACCGGCTCGAGGATCACCCAGTCGCTGTTCAGGTGCAGATGCCCCAGCGGACACGACGACGCGATGGACAGGAACTCGGACGCGCCATAGCTGTCGGCCACCGGGCAGCCGAAGGCCTGCGCGACGATGAGGCGCATCGCGCTCGAGAGCATCTCGCCACCGGTCCAGATCTCGCGTGGTGCGATGTCGAGCCGGCCGGCGATGCGCTCCTCGGCCAGCAGCACCACGGCGCTCGGGTAGGTGGCGACGATGGTCGGGGCCAGCGCCTGCAGCTCCGCGGCGAGGCTCGCGGCCGGCTGCAGGAACGACACGCTGTGCAGGCGCGGCGCGAGCGGTGGGTTGAGGCGCCGCAGCCGCGCCATCGACACCGTGCTCGCGAAGTGGCCGCCGGTCGCGCCGACGAAGGCGATGCGCTCGCCGAGCATCCACGGGTCCAGCAGGCGCTGCCACGGCCGCAGCAGCGGCCGGCGCCAGGCCTCGAGCGCGTCGTAGACCGCCATGCTGCCGGCGTCCTGCACGAACACCCCCGCCGCGCCGCCGCTGCTGCCGGAGCTCTCCCAGACCGTGTAGCGCCCGAGGTAGGGCTCGCCGATGCGCTGCGGGTCGGCGGTGAAGCGGCGCAGCGCAGCCAGCCGCAGGGCCGGGTCGGTGACCCAGTCGTCGAAGCGCTGCATCAGCTCGGCGCGGTGCGTGATCGGCAGCTCCTGCAGCCGCACGTGCGCCGGGTCGCGCCCCTTCAGCACGGCGCGGTAGAACACCGAGTCGCGCGCGGCCGCGCCGAGCAGGTCTGCGAGCCGCGTCGCGCGCAGGGCATCCAGGGACTGCGGCGAAGCGTGCGTCGCCGCCGCGACATCGGCCGCGACGCGCGCCGATTGCCACACGTCGAACGCGGGCACTTCGGCGGCTCGCCGGGATGTCATCGCTGCTCCTGATCGCTGATTCGGTGTCTGTTCACTTTAGGCGCGGCGCGGGTTGCATGCCAGAGGACTGATCTAGCGCAAACCCGCGCGATCGCGTCTGCTTACAGTCGCCGCAACGTTCAGTCGCCGACTGGAGAAAAATCAACGACATGACTGACCCCCTATGACCACGCGTCATCTCGACAAACTGCTCGAGCCGCGCTCCGTCGTCGTCATCGGCGCCTCCGACCGCGCCGGCAGCGTCGGCGCCACGGTCTGGCGCAACCTGCGCGCGGGCCGCTTCGCCGGGCCGATCGCCGCGGTCAACCCGCACCACACGACGCTCGATGGCCAGGCCGTCTTCGCCAGCGTCGCCGAGCTGCCGAGCGCGCCCGACCTGGCCGTGATCTGCACGCCGCCCGAGACTGTGGCCGGGCTGATAGCGGCACTCGGCGCACTCGGCACGCGCGCCGCGATCGTGATGACGGCCGGCCTCAGCGCCGTGCAGAAGCAGGCGCTGCGCGACGCCGCGCGGCCGACGCTGCTGCGCCTGCTCGGCCCGAACTGCCTCGGCCTGCTCTCGCCGCACCTGGGCCTGAACGCGAGCTTCGCGCACACCGACGCGCTCGCCGGCAACCTCGCCTTCGTCTCGCAATCGGGCGCGCTCGTCACCGCGGTGCTCGACTGGGCCAAGTCGCGCCAGATCGGCTTCTCGCACATGGTGTCGCTCGGCGAGCACGTCGACGTGGACTTCGGCGACCTGCTCGACCACCTCGGCAGCGATGGCCGCACGCGCGCGATCCTGCTCTACATCGAGTCGATCGAGTCGCCGCGCAAGTTCATGTCGGCCGCGCGCGCCGCGGCGCGAAACAAGCCGGTGATCGTCGTCAAGGCCGGCCGCGCCGGCAAGGGCGTGCAGGCCGCGGCCTCGCACACCGGCGCGCTGGCCGGCTCGGACGTGGTGTTCGACGCGGCGGTCCGGCGCGCCGGCATGCTGCGCGTGGACACGCTGCAAGACCTGTTCATGGCGGCCGAGACGCTGGCGCGGTTTCGCGGCACGCCCAGCGGCCGCCTGACGCTGATGACCAACGGCGGCGGCGCCGCGGTGCTGGCCGCCGACGCGGCCGCGCTCGCCGGCATCGAACTCGACGACCTCGGCGACACGCTGCGCGCCCGGCTCGACGCGGTCCTGCCGCCGACTTGGTCGCACGCGAACCCGATCGACATCATCGGCGACGCGCCAACAACACGCTACACCGACACCCTCGAGGCGCTGCTCGCCGACCGCGACACCGGCAGTGTGCTGTTCCTGCATGCGCCCACCGCGATCGTGCGCAGCGACGACATCGCCCGCGCCTGCGCGCCGCTGGTGCGGCCGGTTGCCACGCGCGTGATGTCGTGCTGGCTCGGCGACGCGGCCGTGGCCGAGGCGCGCCGCATCTTCGAAGGCGCCGGTGTCGCCGACTACCAGACGCCGGAAGAAGCGATCCGCGCGTTCGCGATGCTCCAACGCTACCGCAGCAACCAGGCGCTGCTGCTCGAGGCGCCGACCGCGAGCGAGAACGGCGTGCCGGACCTCGCCAGCGCGCGCGCGACGATCCAGGCCGCCTTGGCCGATGGCCGCGACTGGCTCGACGAGCGCGAGGCCAAGACCGTGCTGAAGGCCTACGGCATCCCGATCGTGCCGACCCAGGCCGTCGGCGCGTCGGCCGACGAGGCGGTGGCCGCGGCGCGCCAGATCGGCTTTCCGGTCGCGCTGAAGATCCTGTCGCCGGACATCGGCCACAAGTCCGATGCCGGCGGCGTGCGCCTGAACCTGCGCGACGAAGCCGAGCTGCGCGTGGCCGTCGACACGATGCTCGCGCAGGTGCGCGCGGCGCTGCCGCAGGCGCGGCTGCGCGGCTTCACGGTGCAGGCCATGGTGCATCGGCCGATGGCGCAGGAGCTGATCGTCGGCGCCAGCGTCGACCCGAGCTTCGGCCCGGTGTTGCTGTTCGGGCAGGGCGGCACGGCCGTCGAAGTGTGGGCCGATCACGCGGTCGCGCTGCCGCCGCTGAACCGCGTGCTGGCGCACGAGCTGATCTCGCGCACACGCGTGGCGAAGCTGCTCGCCGGCTACCGCAACCATCCGCCGGCGCAGCTCGACGCGATCGCCGACGTGCTGATCGCGCTGTCGCAGATGCTGGCCGATCTGCCCGAGCTCGCCGAGCTCGACATCAACCCGCTGCTCGCCGACGCGCACGGCGTGATCGCGCTCGATGCGCGCCTGCGCGTGAGCCGCACGCCCGGCGCCGGCACCGAGCGTTTCGCGATCCGGCCTTACCCCGCCGAGCTCGCCGAGACCGTGGCGTGGAACGGGCGCGAGTTGCTGCTGCGGCCGATCCGCCCCGAGGACGAGGCGATCCACCGCGCTTTCGTCGAGCAGCTCAGCCCCGAGGACTTGCGGCTGCGCTTCTTCAACGTGCGCCGCAGCCTGCCGCACAGCGAACTCGCGCGGATGGTGCAGATCGACTACGCACGCGAGATGGCCTTCATCGCGCTGGCGCCGGACGCCGAGGGCAGGCTCGAGACGCTGGGCGTGGTGCGCGCAATCGCCGACCCCGACAACGTCGAGGCCGAGTTCGCGGTCATCGTGCGCTCGGACCTCAAGGGCCACGGCCTCGGCGACCTGCTGATGGCCAAGATCCTGCGCTACCTGGCGCACGCCGGCACGCAGCGCGTGATCGGCGACGTGCTGCACGAGAACCGGCCGATGCGTGACCTCGCGGAGCGCCTCGGCTTTCGCGTCGACACGGCCCGCAGCGACGACTTCGCGCTGCGCTATCGGCTCGAGCTGGCGGCGGCCGGCGTGGCGGGCGCTTGACGGGCGCGTACCAGCAGCACCGGCACCGGCGACATGCGCAAAATCCGCTCGGCATCGCTGCCGAGCAGCCAGCGCGCCGCGCCGCGCCGGCCGTGGGTGCCGATGACGATCAGGTCGGCGGACCAGGCGGTCGCCTCGTCGATCACCAGATCGCACACGCGCGCCCTGAAACCGTCGCGCAGCACCGTGTCGACGCCGATGCCGGCAGCCTCGACCTGGGTCCGCGCGGTCACCAGGGTCTTCTGCCCGCCCTCGCGCATCAGCGGGATCATGTTGGCCGCAGCGTCGGCGAAGGCGTCGGCCTCCATCGCGAAGTTCATCGTGTCGACGACGTTGATCAGGCGCATGCGCGCGCCCGTCCGCCGGGCCAGCGCGATGGCCTCGGTGAGGCCGCGCTGCGAGGTCGGGCTGCCGTCGACGGGAACGAGAATGCGCTGGTACATGAGCTGCTCCTGCCTCGCCGCGCACATCGGGGCGATGGGCCAGTTTGCCGGGCACGCGGCGACTCGGCTTGATGCCCGTCAAGCCCTGAGCCGGTGCGACCATCGTCGCGTATCGGCGTAAGAGGCGTTACCGCGTTGACGCGCATCAAGCCTGCCGCGCCCGCGGGCCCGATAGTGCGGCAAGATCCCGTAAGCAAGGAACCGTGATGTCAAAGCCAAGTCCGTTCGCGCTGCTCGACGCCTGGTGGCGTGCCGCCAACTACCTGTCGGTCGGCCAGGTCTACCTGATGGACAACCCCTTGCTGCGCGAGCCGCTCACGCTCGCGCACATCAAGCCGCGCCTGCTCGGGCACTGGGGCACGACGCCGGGGCTGAACTTCATCTACGCCCACATGAACCGCGCGATCAAGGCGCGTGCGCTCGATGC
>Ga0307509_10007942_pt1 | contig 13688 bp, 9 predicted proteins | sample 10_EM_MG_FD_202245 | JGI IMG/M metagenome (GOLD analysis project Ga0307509, IMG submission 202245) | Populus trichocarpa ectomycorrhiza microbial communities from riparian zone in the Pacific Northwest, United States - 10_EM | ecosystem: Host-associated > Plants > Roots > Unclassified | place...
GACACCGAGTCCGCGCGCGTACTCGAGTCCGCGAATCGCGTGTCCTGCGTCGCCCCGTCCTTGCGGACCGTGTGGAACGTGCGCCCCAGGCCGTCGATCCAGCTATCGATCCACACGCCATCGGCCGACCCGTCGCTGGTCGCCGAATGGACCACGCGATGCCCTCCGGCGATCGAGTAGGACATCGATGCGAAGGTGCTGTCGGCGTAGATCGTCAGTATCGGTCGCCCCAGCGGATCGAAGTTGTAGCTCGTCGTCGCACCATTCGCATCGGTCGTCAGCGACACGAGCCCGGTGGCCAGGTCCACGTCGTAGAGCGTGACCAGCGGCGTGGGGAGCGGGCCGACCGTGACCCTCGTGGGAAACAGGCCGTAGGTGTTGTCGTAGGTGGTCGCGGTCGTGGTCCCCGCGGGACTCGTCGTGAGGTCGAGTAGCCCGGTCTTCGTGTAGTGATACGTCGTGATCAGGTACGACTGACCGTCTGACTGGCCGGTCTTCGTGAGATCTCCGAGCGCGCCGACGGCGCCTGGGGCGGCGCTGTCGTAGGTGAACGCCATCGACGACTTCTGGATCCACTGGGTCTCGAGCTGCGAGACGGTCGTCGAGATCGGCTTGTCGACGATATACGCGCCGTAGTTCGGCGTCGCCGTCGGTGTCGCCACGGTCTTGGCGTACGTGGCCGTCGGAACCTCGACGGTGGCCGTGACGTTGCCGTACGCATCGAACGTCGGCGTCGTGGTGCCCATCAGGCTGCAACTACCGCTGGTGCACGCGTAGGCCGCGCGCGCGAATCGGTTGCACGTATACGGCGCCGCCGCGCCAGGATCGACGTAGTCGACGGCCTCCTGCGCGAACGCCACGCCGTGCAGATCGAACGTGTCCACCTCGTACGGACGGGGCCCGCACCGCTCGTCGATGGTGCACGGGGGGGCGCCCTCCAGCTGCTTGCAGTTGGTGGTGGTGTGTTTCGCCAGATGGTCCTGGGTGGCCTGCGTGGCGAACCCGACCATCCGGTGCAGGACGTTCGAGTAGTTCGCGCGGTCGAACGCGTACGTGATCCGCTCGGACACGGCGGGCGTGTTGGCGTGGTCGCCGATCGTCACCGCGCTGACCACGCGGGGCAGTGCGCCGAGCGGGAGGTAGTCGCGATGACCGATCAGTGGGGCGTATTCGACGTCGGTCGTGCCGCCGACTCCGTTGTCGATGTGGGTCAGGCGATCCGACGCTCGGTGGAGGACGATCTGGGGACTGTCTCCCATCATCAGCGACGTCAGCGTGAGCGATCCGGTTGCGGGATCGATTCCCGTCCGCCATCGCCACGGCTCGAAGTCGTAGCTCGCGGCGATCGCCGGCTGGAGGTCCGTGGTCTCCGTCCATGCCCCGCCCGGCGTCGGCGGTGCGTTCGTGACGACGATGAGCGGTGTGGTGGGCCCGCCTTGGTCCGTGCGGGCGGAGACCAGGATCAGGTCATCGCGACCGTCGCCGTTGACGTCGAGGAACCGGACGAGCGACGCGTTTTCGAACGGACTCTCGCTGTCGCAGATGCTCGCCGGCGACGCCGAGCTCCAGCCGCCAAACCCGTCGGTCGAATAGATGGTGAGATCGAGACACGAGCCATCGGAGCGCGAGCCCACGTGGACGAGGTCGACCAGGCCATCACCGTCGACATCTGCGAACTTCAGACGTCGCATGTCGCGGAAGTACGGAACGGATGTGCCATTCACCGTCGCGACAAACCCGCCGTTGCCGTCGTTGATCAGCGTCCGGATCTTGCCGGTCAGCGCCGCTGGCTCGCCCGGGTCGACCTCGGCATACACGAAGTCGGTCAAGCCGTCTCCATTGACGTCGGTCGACTGGATATCGACCACGTCCGGCGAGGTGAACGCCGCGGACCCGGAGGTGAAGTACTCGAGAACGGTGGGAGGCGTCGACTCCGGGATCCTCCCGGTGTACGACCCATCGCCGTTGGACATCAGGATTTCGATGGCGACCCCAGGGTTGAGCCAGACGAAGTGCACGAAGTCCGTCGCGCCATCGCCGTCGAGATCGACCGGCCGCCAGTTCTGAAGGTCGACCGACCCGTAGGAAGCGATTGCTCCCTGGCTGTTCCAGGGCTGGTCGTATACCGCGGTGAACGTGCCGGTGCCGGTCGACAGGTACGTGTACACGCCGAGGGTCCCGGCGTCGTTCTTCGAGATCAGCACGAGATCGGCCTTGCCGTCCGGTTTGCCGTCTGGGCCACCGGCGTCGACGAGCCTGAAGCGCGACGTGTCGGGCTCCTCGGCGGTCGCCTCGAACGCAGACGACACCGGGGTCCCCGTCCCGCTCGGAACGACGATGATCTGGTACCACTTGGTGTGCTGGCAGATGCTCCCCTTTGCGCACGTGTCGTAGTAGTGCACGTAGACGAGATCCGCGACGCCGTCGCCGGTGACGTCACCCGATATCCAGTTGTGGAGATCCACCGAGCTGCTCGGGCTCGGCAGATCGGTGAGGGTGTACTGCGGGACCGAGAGGTCGTCGACGACGCACAGGATGTCACTGCGGCCATCGCCGTCGAGGTCGGCGACGAGCGGCTGACATTTGGAAACCGTGGAGACTCCGGTAGGTGTGTCGAACTGGCCATCGCCATGACCGCGCACCCAGCTTTGCGTCGTGCTCACCAACAGGTCCGCCTTGCCATCTCCGTCGAAGTCGCCCGTCGAGACGTTCTCGAGCCCCGGTGCGGTGAACGCAGGCTTCAGAGCGAACCTCGTGGCGTTGTTCCCGGTCAGATCGGGGCCGTCGACATATCCTCGGTCCGAGATCGACAATCCGATCGACACCACATCCGAGGCACCGGGGACCGCCGACGCGAACATCACGTCGGCTCGGCCGTCCCCGTTGAAGTCCGCGGTGACGAGCTCGTTCACATCGCCGACGACGTTTCTCCACCCGGTCGTCTGGGCCAGCTGCCAGGCAAACGTGCCGTCTCCATTGGAGATCCCCATCGACAACGTCCACCCACCGACCTCGAGAGTGGCCACCACCAGATCGGCACGACCATCTCCGTTGAAGTCGCCGGCGGCGATGTGGCGGCCAACGAACGTCGCCCCACTCCTTCCGTCAAGCAGCTCGATCTGGGAAGTCGCCCAGATCCCCGGTGCGAGCACGCGCTTCGTGAACAGCCTCACCGCCCCGTTGTCGTCGAACATGCACGCGATATCGGCGTGGCCATCGCCGTCGAAGTCGCCGACCGCGCAAGCATCGAGGTCCGTCTGCCAGGTCATGTTCCCGGTCGCCGCGCGTGTGAACGTGCCATCGCCGTTCGAGATCAGCTGGATCCAGTTGCCGGTGTCGTAGACGAGGAGGTCGTCGCGGCGATCGCCGTCGAGATCGACGACCCATACGTGCACGGTGCAGCTCGTCGGCGCCGGCGTGACAGTGAAGCCCAGGTCAAGCGAGCTCGCGATCGCCGGACCATGGCCGGTTCGAGTCTCGAGGATGCCGTTGAAGGACATCGCGCTGCAGGAGTGCGGATTCGAGACCGATGGCATCGGCCCCCTGATCGCCCAGCTCATCCAGTCATCGCGCCCATCCCCGTCGAAGTCGCCCGTGACCGTTCCGAACGGCGGGATGTACCCGGTCAGCGGATCCTCGACCTCGGGGTTCGTGGCCACGTCGCCGACAAACCGATGCGGATACGGGGCGGCGCCTTGCGTCAGCAGCGATGTCACGTCGGGCGTGGCTGCGGTCGGATAGGCAACGCTCGGCCCTGTGGTCATCGTCGCGGTGGCGAACGTGATCGCCGGCAACGCTGTGCCACCCTTGATCGTCCCGGAGGCGTCGAGCGTGACGTCGTTTCCGTACTGCTGCACCGACGATAGCAGCGAGCTCCCGCTGACCATGCTTGCGGTATACGCGAGCTGGTACGCGCGAAGCGGCTTGCCGTTCATCGACACCGCGATCGACTTCAACCGGTCGGTGAGCGGCGCGCCGCCGGCGACGGCCACCGGATCGGTGCGCGTCTCACGATATAGCTTGATCTTCATCCCGGCGGCGGTCTTCGTATTGCCGTAGGTGATCGTGTCGATCACGCACGGGCCCGGGCAGGCATAGGCGTAGTCGACGTGATTGCCGTGGACGTCGGTTACCTTCTGGATCACGAACGTCCTGCCGTTGTCGAAGGTCGCGTAGGCGCTACGCGTTCCGTCGCGGTCCCAGATCGTCCAGCCGGTCGCCGAATCCTTGCGGATGCGCACGAAGCTCTCGATCTTCGTCGAGTAGTAGCCGGTGCTCGATCCGAACGCGGTGACGGCCGTACTGCAACTCGGGCTCAGGCTACCCGCCGCGCACGGCATCAGCTCCATGCCATCGAGCAGGTACAGATCGCTCGGGTCGTTGTTCGGCAGGCCGTGTGTTCGAGACACGCGCTCGATCGTGGAGCCGCCGGCCAGCATCCAGCCGCGCCCGACGAACCCGTTGCCCCGATCCGAGGCGTACCGAAGCGAAAGCCGCGGTGTGATCGAGTGGAATGGCGGAGCCTCGATGTCCACCGCCTGGGCGTACTGGCCGAGTGGATCGACGTCGGCACGGGCGAGCGGTGAACAGAGCATGACGGTGGCGACGAGCAACGCTTGGCGCACGGATGACATGGAAATCCTCATTGCCGGAGCTCGCACGTGGGGCCGTGCGAGTCGTCGGCAAGCAAACGCGACAGTTGTCGCAGTGGATGTCGAGCTAGAGACGCGGCGCTGTGGCTACTGACAGCTGCTGATCCAGCCGGAGTCGTGGCACGCGGTGGGGCAGTGCGAGTTGCAGATGTTCAGGGCTTGCGTGTGTGTCAGTGGCCCGCAGCGAGGCGTGTCGTAGTCAATCTCGTACCCGTTCGAGCATGTGAGCTCGCCCCCGCTGCAACACCCGCCGTCGCCGTCGCCGCTACCGCGGAGATCTTGATCTGACGAGCTCGTCGTCGGATCCGGATCGGACAGCTGCGTCGCACAAGCGACGAGCGTGATGGCAAAACCGAAAAGGATGGACACGATCTTGATGCGGGACATCGGCGGCTCCTGGCTGAGGGATGGAAGTTTCGTGGGGGATATCCCCACTCCGGCTAGGAGGGACGACGTCACGCTGGTCGCATCGAAATCGACCAGGCAGCGAACGCCCGCATCAGTGATGTGCGCGTAGCCACGCGTCGATCCCATCCAGGAAGCGCTGCTGGAACGCACGGTAGCGGGGCGACAGCGGGTCGGAGTCCAGAAACGACGCCTTGTACGCCGCGACGTCCAGGCGAGCCGAGCGCGCGAGCTCGAGCGCTCGCATGTGGTCGGCATGGTTGCCGCTCCACAGCGCGGTCGCGAGCCAGAACCGCGCCTTGCCGCGGTGACCTCCGAGGCCGTGAGCGCCGCGGTTTGATCGGTGCGCTCCGGCGCAGCTGGATCCTCACTCGCGGCCACCGCCTTGCGATTGGCGTCCTGCAGGTCCTCCCGCTGGTGATTCATTGGGGGCTCACGTTTGTCATGCCTGTCGTGAGCAGGCGCTTCGTGGTCTACGTCGAGCTCGGCCGCGCGGTGCTGCTCGGCTCGTTCCTGGCCACGATGACCAGCGTCGTCTATCACCACCTGCGCGCCGAAAAAGATCCTGGCGCTGCCGAGATCGCAACGGCGTTTGATTGATCGCCCCGCGTCGGCGATTCCAGCCGGACTGTGCTGGACCGATGGCACACGACTGGCCCGGCAACGTGCGCGAGCTGATGAACGTGCTCGAAACCGCGCTGATCCTCGGCGGCGGTCACTCGCTCGAGCTGCCGGAGGAGTTCGCCCGGCGGACGGCGCGCAAGCCGAACGACGCGACGCGTTCGCGGTTCGAGACCGCCGTGCGTGAGGCGATCGAGGCGTCGTTACGGGCGACGCGCGGCAAGATCTACGGAACCGATGGGTCCGCGGCGCGCCTGGGACTCAAGCCGGGGACCTTGCAGAGCAAGATGCGGAGGCTCGGGATCCGTCGGGAAGACTTTTGCGAGCGAGCCGATCACCTGGATCGCCAGAGGTAGTGACCGAAGCGACCATGACCGGAACGGTTGTGGGATCCCAGCGCGAGATCGCTTGGTCACGGCAAGTGGCCGAGGGTGATCTGGGTGTCGTAGGCGATCGAGTGCCGGGATAGCGACCAGCGGTAGCCGGTGGGGCGACCGGCAGCGTCGGTGACGAGGATGATCTCGCCTGCACCGAGGCCGCTGCGGTGGTCGCGGTTGCGGGCGTCGGCGGCGCCGTGGCCCGAGTGCGACGAGTCGATGACGGCGATCGCGAGCTCGCCGCGGCGTGCGCCGAGGCGAGGTGGGCGATCGACGATCATGACGTGTCCGGTATTGCGCGAGTGCTTCGCGGGCGGCTCGAGCCACGCGATGAGGTCGCCGGGGACGAGGTCGGCGGCGCGCTTGACCGGGGTCCACGGTGGACGTGGCGCGGCGAAGAAGGCTTCGAAGTTCTTGGCGAGCGGGCGGCGGACGGTGGCGTCGACGAGCGTCTGCAGCGCCTCGGGCGCGGCGCGCGCCAGCGCGTATCCGACGAAGCCAGAACAGTCGTAGTCGAAGACACCGGCGGCTTCGGACACGCGGCTGCGGTGGGTATAGTGACTCTCGACGACGGCGCCGAGCTCGCGATGGGCCTCGGCGAGCAACGCTTCGCGCAGGCTCGACGGTGCGCTGGCGGGTGGTGAGACCGGTGGAAGGGCATCCGCCGGATCTTCTGGATCGTCCTCGCTGGTTTCTTCGGGGTCTGGCGGCGGGGCCGGGCTTGCGAGATGACACGCAGTGACGGTTGCCGCCAGTGCAAGCATGCATGTTGGAGTCATGGGCTATCCATGGTGATGCTCGCAGGTTGTATCGGGATGCGCACGCGGTGCCGTTCCCGAGATCGACGCCGTGCGGGGCCGCTGCGTCCGTGCCGGCGGCTTGACGCGCTGCGGGCGACAGCGTAAGCAGAAGGCTCGGGCCGGGTCCTCGTCGTGCCGGAGTTTGCCGTCGAGGAAGGGGCCAGATGGAGGCTGCCCGACCTCCAGACAGGACGCGTACGTCCATGTTGTTGAGCATCACGACCACGCATCAGCCGGCGACGGACCTTGGGTATCTGCTGGGGAAGCACCCCGAGCGACTGCAGAGCTTCGAGCTCGCCTATGGCGACGTGCACGTGTTCTATCCGGAGGCAAGCGTGGAGCGCTGCACCGCGTGCTTGCTGCTGGACATCGATCCGGTGGGGCTGGCGCGCAAGCATCGCCGCGGGGCGGAAGATGCAACGCTCGCGCGGTACGTGAACGATCGGCCGTATGTGGCGTCGTCGTTCATGAGCGTGGCGATCTCTCGCGTGTTTGCCAGTGCGCTGGGGGGAGTCTCGAGGGAGCGGCCGGAGCTGGCGGAGACGGCGATTCCGCTCGTGGTGGAGATCGCGGCGGTGCCGAGCCGCGGCGGCGAGCCATTCCTGCGCGCGCTGTTCGAGCCGCTGGGCTACGAGGTGACGACGGAGCGTGCGTTGCTCGACGAGGAGTTCCCGGCGTGGGGGCACGGGCCGTATCTGGGGGTGACGCTGCGGCGGACGGCGCGGCTGGCGGAGGTGCTGGGACACGTATACGTGCTGCTGCCGGTGCTCGATAACTACAAGCACTACTGGGTCGGCGAGGCGGAGCTGGAGAAGCTGCTCGACCACGGGGCGGGGTGGCTGGCGGCGCACCCGGCGCGCGATGAGATCGTGCGGCGATACCTGAAACATCAGCGCGGGCTGACGCGCGCAGCGCTCGAGCGGTTGCTCGCAGACGACGAGACGGATGTCGACGAGGCGGAGCAGGCCAAGGAGCGCGAGGAGCAGGCGATCGAGGAGCGCGTGTCGCTGAACGAGGCGCGGCTGGTGGCGGTGTGCGGCGAGCTCGAGGCGGCGGGGGCGCGCAGCGTGATCGATCTGGGCTGCGGCGAGGGCCGGCTGCTGGTGCGGCTGGCGCGGGCGAAGCAGGTGACGAAGCTGGTCGGGGTCGATGTGTCGCCGCGCGCGCTGGAGATGGCGCGCGAGCGGCTGCGGATCGACGAGGCGCCGGAGCGGCAACGCGAACGGGTGGCGGTGTTTCAGGCGTCGCTCGTGTATCGCGACGCGCGGTTTGCAGGGTTCGACGCGGCGTGCGCGGTCGAGGTGATCGAGCACCTCGAGCCGTCGCGGATCGGTGCGTTCGAGCGCGTGGTGTTCGAGTATGCGAGGCCGGCGACGGTGATCGTGACGACTCCGAATGTGGAATACAATGCAAAGTTCGCATCACTGCCGGCGGGGGCGATGCGGCATCGCGACCATCGCTTCGAGTGGACGCGGGTGGAGTTCGAGCGCTGGGCGCGGGCGGTGGCGGAGCGCCATGGCTATGGGGTGCGGTTCGCGGCGATCGGCGAGGTCGATGTGGAGCTCGGGGCGCCGACGCAGATGGGAGTGTTCACGCGATGAAGATCTCGATTCCGGAGCCTTCGCTGGTGGTGCTGATCGGCGCATCGGGCAGCGGCAAGTCGACGTTCGCGAGCAAGCACTTCTTGCCGACCGAGATCATCTCGTCGGATGCGTGCCGCGGGCTGGTATCGGACGACGAGGGCTCGCTCGAGGCGACCGAGGACGCGTTCGAGGTCGTGCACTTCCTGGCGCGCAAGCGGCTCGCGCGACTCAAGCTGGCGGTGATCGACGCGACGAACGTGCAGGCGCCGGGGCGCAAGTCGCTGCTGGCGGTCGCGCGCGAGCATGACTGCATGGCGGTGGCGATCGTGCTCGACCTGCCGCCGAAGCTGTGTCACGAGCGCAACCAGTCGCGGCCCGACCGGCAGTTCGGGTTCCAGGTGGTGCGCCGGCACGCATCGGAGCTGCGGCAGTCGTTGCGCGGTCTGCAGCGCGAGGGGTTTCGTCACGTCGCGGTGCTCGACTCGGTCGAGGCGATCGAGCAGGCGACGGTCGAGCGCGCGCGGCTATGGACCGACCGCCGCGACGACTGCGGTCCCTTCGACATCATCGGTGACGTGCACGGCTGCTTCGACGAGCTGGTCGAGCTATTGCGCGTGCTGGGCTACGAGGTCGACGAGGCCGCGGCGACGGCGACGCCGCCGGCGGGCCGCCGGGCGATCTTCCTCGGCGATGTGGTCGACCGCGGGCCGGGCATCGCGCGGGTGCTCGCGCTGGTGATGAACATGACGCGTGCAGGGGCGGCGCTGTGCATCCCGGGCAACCACGAGACCAAGCTGTTGCGGAAGCTGCAGGGCCGCGACGTCAAGGTCAGCCACGGCCTGGGCGAGACGCTCGACCAGCTGGGGCGCGAGCCGGCGGAGTTCTCGCAGCAGGTGGCGATGTTCATCGACGGGCTGGTCAGCCACTACGTGCTCGACGGCGGCAAGCTGGTGGTCGCGCACGCCGGGATGAAGGCGGCGCTGCAGGGCCGCGCGTCGGCGCGTGTGCGCGAGTTCGCGCTGTACGGCGAGACCACCGGCGAGGTCGACGAGTTCGGCCTGCCGGTGCGCGCGAACTGGGCAGCGGACTACCGCGGCACGGCGATGGTGGTGTACGGCCACACGCCGGTGCCCGAGGCGGAGTGGCTCAACCGCACGATCTGCATCGACACCGGCTGCGTGTACGGCGGCAAGCTGACGGCGCTGCGATATCCGGAGAAGGAGCTCGTGCAGGTGCCGGCGCGCCGGGTGCACTACGCGCCGAGCAAGCCGCTGCAGCTCGCGTCGGCGGCGTCGCAGCGCGCGTATGGCGATCTGCTCGATATCGACGACGTCCAGGGCAAGCGGATCATCGCGACGCGGGTGCACCACACGGTCACCGTGCGCGAGGACAATGCGGCCGCGGCGCTCGAGGTGATGAGCCGGTTCGCAGTCGATCCGCGCTGGTTGATCTACTTGCCGCCCACGATGTCGCCGACGGAGACCTGCCGCGACGGCGACCGCCTCGAGCACCCGGCGGAGGCGTTCGCGTACTACCGCCGCGAGGGCCTCGATCGCGTGATCTGCGAGCAGAAGCACATGGGGTCGCGGGCGGTGGTCGTCGTGTGTCGCGACGAGGCGGCGGCGGTGGCGCGGTTCGGCATCGCCGGCGGGCTCGGGGCGATCTACACGCGCACAGGGCGGCCGTTCTTCTCCGAGGCGGCCACCGAGCGCGCGGTGCTGGAGCGGGTCGCGGCGGCGATGGCGCGCGCCACGCTGTGGGACGAGCTGGCGACGAGCTGGGTGTGCCTCGACGTCGAGCTGATGCCGTGGTCGGCCAAGGCGCAGGAGCTGCTGCGCAGCCAGTACGCCGCGGTCGGCGCGACGGCGCGGCGCGGGCTCGGTCGCGCGGTCGCGGCGCTCGATGCGTTTACGGCACGCACCGGCGAGCCACACGCGGTGGCGGAGCGCTACCGTGCGCGCGCCGGGGCCGCCGAGGCGTTCGTCGCGGCGTATCGCGGCTATTGCTGGCCGGTCGAGTCGATCGACGATCTCGAGATCGCGCCGTTTCATCTGCTCGCGAGCGAGGCCCGCGTCCATGTCGACCGCGATCACGTCTGGCATATGCAGACGCTCGCGACGCTGTGCGCGGCGGATGCGGGGCTGCTGCGCGCGACACCGCACCAGCTCGTCGCGCTCGGCGATGAGGCGAGCGAGCGCGCGGCCACGACATGGTGGGAGCAGATCACGGCGGCGGGCGGCGAGGGCATGGTGGTCAAGCCGTTGTCCTGGCTCGCGCGCGGGCCGCGCGGGCTGGTGCAGCCGGCGGTGAAGTGCCGCGGCCGCGAGTATCTGCGGATCATCTACGGCCCCGATTACACGGCGCCGGAGCACCTCGAGCGCCTGCGCACCCGCGGCGTCGGCGCCAAGCGTTCGCTCGCGCTTCGCGAGTACGCGCTCGGCCTCGAGGCGCTGCATCGCTTCGTCGAGAACGAGCCGCTGTACCGCGTGCACGAATGCGTGTTCGCCGTGCTTGCGCTCGAGAGCGAGCCGGTCGATCCGCGGCTGTGAAGCGGGCCTCGTGCGACGAGCTACGCCTCGCGGACGAGCACGACGGAGATGTCGTCTTGCAGGCCGCCGGCGGGGAGGCGGACGAGCTCGATGAGGGCGTGTGCCGCGGTGGCGAGGTCGGGGCCAGACGCGATGCGAGCGATGTCGGTGGGCCGGGCGTAGCGGACCAGGCCGTCGGAGGCGACGAGCAAGGTGCGGTCGCCGAGCGGCGCCGCGGCGATGGCGAGCGGACGGCTGCCGGCGCCGAGCAGAGGCTTGCGGGTCTGGTCCGCGGTGAGCTCGTCGATCTGGCCGTCTCGCAGCAGCCAGGCGGCGGAGTCGCCGACGCTGGCACCGCGGATGGCGTGCCGGGTGACGGAGAGGATGACGGCGGTGGTCTGGCCGTGGCCGAGGCGAGGCGGATCGCGATCGAGCTGGGACAGCAGCGCCGGCCACGGTGGCGCGGCTGCGGCGGGGTTGCCAGTCGCGCCCGTGCCGGTGGCGGCCGCGCCCGCGGCGGCGATGCGGGCGGCGTCGATCACGGCCTGTGCGGCGAGGGCGCCGTTGGTGGTGCCGCCGGCGCCGTCAGCGAGCGCGACGACGAGGCCGCCAGCGATCTCGAGGACGGCGGCGCGGTCCTGCCCGGCGCCGCGCACGGCCGCGATCGCCACGGCGTGCAGGAAGGGATTCACCACGACCGAGCGTAGCAGCTCGCCCCGGCGCCGGACGCGCGGCTACTTCGCCGGCGGTGCCGCGGCCGGGGCCGGGGGGAGGGCCGGGGGGAGGATGGGGGCGACTTCGTGGCCGTTGTGCCAGATGGTGACGAGCTGGCGGGTGTTGCGGATGTCGGCGAGGGGGTCGGCGGCGAGGACGAGGAAGTCGGCGCGCTTGCCGGGCTCGAGGGTGCCGCGGTCGGTGGCCTTGATGACGGCGGCGCTGTGCTGGGTGGCGGCGACGAGGGCGTCCATCGGGGACAGGCCGGCGCGGACCATGAGCTCGAGCTCGTGGTGCTCGCCCCAGCCGGCGATGCGCTCGGGGTTGGCGCCGGAGTCGGTGCCGAACGCGATCTGGACACCGGCGTCGTGGAGGGCCTTGAGGTTGTGGGAGGCAGTGGCGAATGCAGTCTTTTCTTTGGGGACGTTGGGATTGGCGGCGACCTTGTCGCGGTATGCCTGCGTCTGAAACATCTGGAGTAGCTCGGGGGAGACGGCGTGGGTGAAGAACTCGTCGTGCATGACCTCGGGTTGCTCGGCGAGGAGGAAGAATGACTCGTCGACGTTGAGGGTGGGGATGTAGAACACGCCGCGCTTCTTGAGTGCGGCGGTGAGCTCGGCGTCCACGGGCTGGTCGCGGACGCTGTGGGCGAGGACGTCGACGCCGGCGGCGACGAGGGCCTTGGCGTCGGCGAGGTAGAACACGTGGGCGGCGACGCGAATGCCGTGCTTGTGGCACTCGTCGATCACGGCGGTGTAGACGTCGGGCGGCAGCTTGGTGAACTTGCCGAAGTTGTCGTCGACCCAGATCTTGACGACGTCGACGTGGTGGCCGGCCATGTCGCGGACGAAGCCGCGGGCCTGATCGGCGGTGGTGGGACGGTAGACCTGGTCGGGGGCGACGGGCTGCGGCGGGACGCCACCGGGCGGGCCGATGCCGCGGCCGGCGGTGAACAGCGAGGCGCCGGGGACACCACCTTTGCGCTGCTGGTCACGGATGTCGTAGACGAGATCGCGATTGAGGCCGAGTGTGACGACGGAGGTGACGCCGTACTGTTCGTACTTGACGAGGGCAGCCTCGACGGCCTCGCGGGTGTAGGCATCGGCGCGGTTGGCGGTGCCGGCGACGAGGCCGGCATGGCTGTGGGCGCTGATCAGGCCGGGGATGATGGTGCGGCCATGGACGTCGATGACGCGGGCGCCCTTGGGGCGCGCGAGCTTGCCGGTGGTTCCGACGGCGGTGATGCGCTCGCCGTTGACGATGAGCGCGGCGTTGTCGCGCGCCGGCTTGCCGGTGCCGTCGATCAGTCGCGCGCCCTCGAGGATCACGGGATCGGCGCGCGCCGCGCTGGCCAGTGCGAGGCCGAGAACGAGGAACAGCGCAATCGGTCGTGCGTCACGCATGGGGCCCTCCGGCGGCGATTGTCGGGGGCGGCGTGAGGAGATCAAGAGTAATCGCGCCGCGGCGGCGACTCCCGCGTGTGCTGTGGCGCGGAATGCCACGCGCCGATCGGTCGCGGCGTCGGTAAACCGTGGGGAGCATTACGCCGCGTATTCGCGTGCTGGCAGTTCACCAGGGCGGATTGGGCGGGCGGCGGTGCTCGGCGAACTCGCGCAGCCACGGGTGGCCCCAGACGGCGGTCGCGTAGGCGGCGAGCTCGTCGGGGACCGGCTCGTGGGTGGCGATCAGCCGCATCAGCGCGAAGCCGAGCTCGACATCGACGACGCCGAAGCGGTCGCCGAAGATCGGGCCGGTGGGGCGCGCGCTGCACAGCTGGCCGATGACGCGGACGAGGTCGTCGGCGCTGCGCTGGGCCTCGGGCGACATCGCCGGCGGGGCCGGGGCACCGGGGTAGAAGATGCGCTCGGTGGGGCGCTCGCGCTGGAGCGCGGCGTGCTCGATGCGCAGCCACATCATGAGCTGGCGGGTACGGGCGCGATCGCGTGGGTCGGTGGGGAACACCGACGGGGCGGGGAACATCTCTTCGAGGTATTCGATGATGGGGAGT
>Ga0307509_10007943_pt1 | contig 13687 bp, 9 predicted proteins | sample 10_EM_MG_FD_202245 | JGI IMG/M metagenome (GOLD analysis project Ga0307509, IMG submission 202245) | Populus trichocarpa ectomycorrhiza microbial communities from riparian zone in the Pacific Northwest, United States - 10_EM | ecosystem: Host-associated > Plants > Roots > Unclassified | place...
CAGGCCCTCGAGCTTGAACTTGCCATCTCCGCCGCTGAACGCCTGGCGCTGCGCGCGCCAGAACACGTTGCCACGGACCACGACGCGGACGTTCGCCGACGCGACCGGGGCACCGCTCGCATCGGTGACCACGCCGGTGATCGTGCCGCCCGGCTCGAGCACGAGCTTCACGCCGGTCTTTGGACTCGCGCCGTCGAGTGCGATCGGCGTGCTGGTCGTCGGTCCGTAGGTCGTGTGGGTCGCGGTCAGCCGCCACGTGCCGGCGGAGAGCGCCGCGAGCTCGAACGTGCCGTCGGCGTTGCTGACCACACCATCGCGTCGCGGATCGACCACGGGAAACGGCTCCGATGCCGCCGTCGCGACGACCCGCGCACCCCCGACCGGCTTGCCCGCGCCATCGACGACCACGCCGCGCACCGCGGCGCCCTTCGCGAGGACGAGCGCGACGCGCACCGGCGCCTTCGGATCGCCGGACGTGCCGAGCATCATCGCGGCGGGCGCGAAGCCCGGTGCGCTCGCGACGAGCGGTGCCCACTCCGCGCCGACATGCGCGAATGTCGCGATGCCCTTCGCATCGGTGGTCGCGTGCCACATCACGGTCGCGCGCAACTCGACGCTCGCGTTCGCGATCGGCGCGGTCCCATCCGTGACCGCGACCTCGACGCTGCCGCCGGCGTGCAGGCGCAGCGTGATCGGCTCGGGCTTCGCGCCGAGGCGGACCCGCACCGGCCCGGCGTAGCCGGCTTCGGCCCGCGCCTCGACCGCATAGCCGCGCGCGATCAGACCCTCGAACACGAACGCGCCGCTCGCATCCGACTTCACGACCTTCGGCGGGTTCGCATCGATGCCGACCTCGGCGCCGGCGACCGGCTGCTCGTGCTCGTCGATCACCTGGCCCTCGAGCCGGAACGTGCCGGCCGGATCGTCGTCGTGCGCGGCCTCCGGCATCCGCGCGCTACTCGCCGGTGCGGGTGCGGCAGGGGCGGGTGCGACGACCACGGCCGGTTTCGCCGGTGGAGGCGGCGTTGCCGGCGCATGACGCCGGGTCACGAAATAGATCACGGCCGCTGCCGCCGCGACGAGCACGGCCACTCCCACAAATCTCAGCTTCACGCCCTTACAACGCGCCAGGGGGCGGAGCGTGACCGCGGATCAGCGCTTGATCTCGATCCCGCGTGCCGCGAGCTGTTTCACCGACGCGAGCCCCGCCTTCGACAGCTTGGTCTCGGCGAGGCCGAGCAGGTGCAGGTCCGGCAGCCCGGCGAGCGGCGCGGGATCGGTCAACTGCGTCGCGGTGAGGTCGAGCGCGACCACCGACGTGAACTTCGTGATCGCCGGCAGGTTCGGGTCACCGAGCTCGAGCCCGACGAGCGACAGCGTGCGCAAGCGCGGCCACGCGTCGACCTCGAGCAGCTCGTGGCTCATCCGGGTGTCGCCGATCGTCAGCTCCTCGAGGTGGCGCATCCCGCGGAGCACCTCGAGCGAGCGCTCCGACACGTTGGTCTGGCCGACGTGGAGCACGCGCAACTTCTTCAGCGCCGCGTACGCGGCGAACTGGTCATCGTTCAACCACGTGTCCTCGAGGTAGAGCCGCTCGAGCGCGCCGAGCTTGCCGATCAGCTCGAGCTTCTCGGTCCGGGTCCTCGCGAGGACGACCGTGCGCAGCTCGGCGAGCTTCGCGATCCGCTCGATCGTGGCCCCGCCGATCTTCGTCGTGCCCAGGCCGAGCGCGACGAGGCGCGGGAGCTGATCGAGGAGCTGGAGCCCGGTGTCGGTGACCCTGGTGCTCGACAGATAGAGCTCGACGAGCTTCGCGCCGGGCACGGCATCGAGCCCCTCGTCGCCGACCGGTGTGCCGTCGAGCCGCAGCATGCGGAGCTCGGGGAACGCGAGGAACGCGCGCGCCGACGCGTCGTCGACCGGCGTGTCGGCGAGGTCGACCTCGTGCAGGTCGGTGCGGGCCGCGAGCTTCTGGATCGCGGCGAGCGTGATCGGTGTGGTGCCGAGCCGGACCTCGCGCAGCTTCGGCAGCGCCGCGATCGCGATGACGAGCTTGTCGTGGACCTTCGCGTCGGCGAGGCCGATCTCGACGAGGTTCGGCGCGTTCGCGAGCCACGCGACGTCCGCGTCGGTCGGCTTGTACTCCGAGGAGAGCGCGCTCGCGTCGAACCGGACGAGCCCGGGGGCGTAGCCGGCGAGCGTCGCGAGCTCCTTGCCGACCAGCGTCTGCGGGATGAACAGCTCGTGCAGCGCGAGCGGCCGGATCGCGGCGATCGTCTTCGCGGCGATCTTGGTCTTGCCGAGGTCGAGGATCTCGAGTTTCGCCAGCGCGCCGAGCTGGGCGCCGCCGGCGTCGGTCACGCGCGTGCCTGCGAGATCGAGCGCGCGCAGCTCGGTCAGCTTGGCGATCGCGGGGAGCGCGAGATCGCCGATCGCGCAGCTCTCGAGGTCGAGCACCTCGAGCTGCGGCTCGCGCACGGCGAGCGCAGTGATCGCGGCGTCGTCGACCGCGGTGCGCTGGAGATAGATCCGGGTGAGTGCGAGGTGGAGCTCGCCGAGCGCGGCGGCGTCCGTCGGCGTGTCGTCGAGCACGAGCGCGGTGAGGTCGGGCAGCTCGCGGAGCTTGCCGAGCGGCAGCGCCGGCTGCGAGCGCAGCGACAATCCGGGGACATGCTCGCTGCGCAGCGCGACGATCAGCTTCGCGAACGTCGGCTCGTCGAGCTCGCGGATCGGCTCGACGAACCACGGCGTCGCGATCGGTGCGGCAGGCGGATGATCGGGGAGCTCGCCGACCTGGACGATGCCCTCGCTCGTCCAGGTCATCACCTTGACCGGGACGGGCCACACGGACACCGGCGTCACCGGCGTCACCGGCGGGGCAGGCGGTGGAGGCGCGGGCGGTCGCGGCGGCGCGGGGTGCGCGCAGGCGGCGATCAGGAGGAGGGCAAACGCGCGCACGGGACCAAGACAGCCCGAGCTTCGCACGGTTGCGGCCTCACGGGTCAGTGTTCGATCACGCCCTCGCCCTTGACCGCGCGGCACTGCTCGACCCGGTTCGTGCCGAAGCTCGTCGAGATGAAGTAGATGATCGACGCGGCGACGAGCGGTCCCACGTAGTACTTCGTGAAGTTGTGGAGGTCGCCGGTCGACGACGTCTGCTCGATGATGAAGCCGCCGCCCGCCGCCGCGAGCGCGGCCGCGCCGCCGATCGCATCGAGCGTCGGGAGCACGTCGCTGTCGGTGCACTTGACCGAGCTCGGATCCGCGGCCGGCTCCGACCGGTAGCCGACCGGTCCTCGCACGCCCACGAACGAGCAGCCGGTGGCACAGATGATCGCGAGCAAAGATCTCACGTCGAGATCGTAGCCGGCGCCCTCACGGACTTCCAGAAATCGGCTCCGCCCCCTCGATGATCTGCTGCGCCCGGACGTGAGGCCGCGCGATCTCGCCGGTCTCGGGAAACTTCATCGCGAACGGCACCGGCATCTCGATCACCTCGATCCAGCGCCCGCCGCGGTTGCGCGCGAGCTCGCCGGCGAGTGCGGCGAGCTCGAACACCGCCGGCCAGTACATCGCGTCGGCGTCCTTGTCGAGGTGCTTCTTGCGGCGGTCCGCTTCGATCATCTTCAACGTCGTCGAGAGATCGCTGACCCCGACGGTGCCGCGCAGTGAGTGCGCGAGGTCGCTGAACGCGACGTCGACGATCGCCGCGACGCTCGCGGGCTGCGCCGGCTGGACGACCTTGTCACCGGTGCGATCGGCGATGTGGCCTCCCGCGCGCGAGATCGCATCCGAGAGGAACCCCGGGGGTGGCGCGGCCGGTGCGTAGCGAACCTCGCCCTTGCCGCCGTACTTCGCCTCGAGCACCTGCTTCGCATCGAGCACGCGCGCGATCGCGATCAACGTCGACAGCGACGGGATGCGCCCCATCTGTGCCTGGCCGCGCTCGTCCTCGATCAGGATGATCGCGCCGCCGTTCGGCTGCGGCCGGATCCGATCGACCTTGTGAACGCGTGACCACACGCGTGCAGTGTATCGTCTTCGACGGGGCGCGCTACCTGCTGGAGGGCGCCATCGCCGCCGCCGCCAGGTACAGGCCGGCGGCGAGGACCAGGGCAGCGGTCGAGCCGTAGACCCGCAACGCGAGCACCGCGACGATCCCACCTGCCACCGACGCTGCGCCGTTGATCGCCCACAAGCTCGCGATCCGACTCGCCGGCTCGCCGTGGTGCGCGAGGAGTACCGGGAACGGACCGCCGATCGCGAGCCCGGCGGGAGCGAGGAACGCCGCGATCAGCAGCAGGCGGACGGCGTCGCTCGAGACCGCGTCGAGCCATCCGAGGTTCTGCACGAGGAGTGCGGTCGCGGCGATCGCGACGCCGGCCACCGTGCATGCCCACGCGACGCCCCGCGCGCGCCGTCGCCACCGGTCGCCGAACAGCAAGGCGCCGGCGGCGCTCCACGCGAGCGTGCAGAACAGGACGAACGAGACCGCGTAGAGCGTCCCGCCGGCGGCCAGCGTGAACCGCTGGATCAGCGCGAGCTCGACGCACAGAAAGGCGGCGCCGAGACCGGTCGCGACCGCGGCCGGCCGCAGGAACGAACGGTCGTCGCGGCGGCGCTCGATCATCAGGACGACCACGAGGACGATCGCGCCCGCCAGCACCCACAACCGGCCCGGTTCTGCGAGGGCCGTCGCCACCAGCCCCCGGGTGTTCTGAAAGAAGTAGGGACGCTCGTCGTGGACCGGCGTCAGGTCGTCGCGACCGGTAGCGCCGAGCCGCTCCGGATCGAGCAGCTGGACCGCGCGCTCCGGCGGATCCCCAGGACCCCACAAGAGCTCCGCCGGATCGACATCGAGGCCGTCGGCCACCTCCAGCGGCATCGGCGACGTCCGCACGACGATCATGTACCGGTAGGCCGTCCCCGGCCGTGGATCGTGCAGCACGACGATGCCTTCGAGCGCGCGCGAGCGAGGGACGCCCAGCGCCTCGATCACCGTGAGCAGCTGGCGATACGCATTTCCCGGATCGCTGTGGATGAGCACCAGCACACCGGTCGGCGTCAGGCGACTCAGATACAGCCGCACCGCCTCGACCGTATAGAGGTGCGCCTCCATCCCGGCCGGCTGCGCGTGCGCGTTGCCGGTCAGCGCCAGCGCGAGCTCGATGAGATCGTAACGCTCGGTGGTGTCGGTCAGGTAGCGGCGCGCATCCTCGACGAACAGGCGAACGCCCGGCTGGTGATACACGTCGCCGGCGAAGTGCTTCCAGCGCGCGAGCAGGTCGGGGATCGCGGGACTGACCTCCACCGCGTCGACGCGGGACGCGCCGTAGCGCTTCGCGAGCCACACGCTCGGCCCCATGCCGGCGGCGAGCACCAGCACGCGATCGGGGTGGAGCGCGCGATACGGCAGCGCCATGAGCAGGCCCCACGTGCTCTCGAACGCGCCCGCCTTCGCCAGCGTTTCTTCCACCATGTACGTCGGGCTCATGCCGTCGGTGAACACGCCGAGGCGCTGGCCGCGTTCCCCGGGGACGGTGTGCACGTCGAGGCGGCCGAGCGGACTCCAGGCCGAATCGACGACGTCGCGCGGCGACCTGCCTGCCTCGACGATCGCCTTCTCGGAGTGCGGATCGGATCCGAGCAGGACCTCGAGCGGCCCGTCGGGGAGGTAGCCCGCGCGTCCGATCACCAGCAAGCTCGCATGTGCCGCGGCGATCAGCGCGATCACGGCGATCCGCCGGCGTTCGACGAGCACGAGCGCTAGCCCGCAGGCGATCAGGCCGAGCACCAGCATGATCTCCGTCGGGGAGAGCGGACCGAGGAGTCGCGGCGCCACCAGACACCCACTCGCCGCCGCGAACAGATCGAGCGCATAGGTCGCGCGTGCCCGGTCGCTGCCCCGCGAGGCATATGCGCCGGAGACCAGCATGCCCGCGAACGCGAACGGCGCGAGCGACCCGACCACGAGGCCCGGCAACGCCACCCCACCGATCGCGGTCGCGGCCAGACCGCCCAGCGCTGCGGCGAGCCCGGGCGCCGCGAGGCGCGGCTCTGTCGCGCGTGGGAAGCGCAACCGAACCGCCGCGCCGATCGCGAGGCCGAGCAGCGCGATCGACAGCGCGGTCGAGGTCGCGTGCGAGCTGCCGACGTAGGCGAACAGCCGGGTGGACGTGACCTCGAGGATCAACACCAAGAACGTGACGATCGCGATCGTCGCACGCATCGAGGTGAGTGACTGGCCTCGCCCGTTACGATTGGATTCCACCTCAACCGACTGTGCGACGCACACGACCGAGGCCAGTCGCGTCAATAGTACAACGGCCTAGGGCAGGAAGCGCGCGCGTTGTTCGGGGGATGGCAGCTCGCACGCATCGACCTTGCCCCAGATCCGGTAGCGAATCCGGGCGATGAGGCGGTAACCGAGATCGAGCACAAACCCTGGAAACCACCGGAACGCGTGCCCCCACGACCACGGCGCTCGAAGATGAGAAGCGAGATGAAGGAAGGCTTTCGAGCGCAAGTGCGCACGATCGTGCTCGACCAGGACGACCGTATCGAGGTTGGCGGGAATGGTCGGGTACTTCGCGCGCAACGCGGCGGCGGTCTCGCCCTGGAGCGGCGCGAACTTGAGATCGTGATCACGCTCGTGGGCGAGGATGAACTTCACAGAGCGGTGGCAGAGGCCACACTCGCCGTCGTAGAGCACGACCGGATCCATGCGTGGATGATACCCGGCGCTAGCGCTGGCGGTAGCCGCGGTACATCCCGCGCGACACGAGAAAGTCGCGGATCTGCGCGCGGTACTGCGGCTCCTCGCTGCGGAGATCGAGACCGGCGACCGCGGCGGGGTTCGCGTTCGCCCACGCGCTGATCGGGTCGACGACGCGGAAGCCGGACGCGGTGCACTCGGTGCCCATCGGCCACTCCGAGACGTCGATCGTCGGCAGCTCGATCGGCGGCGCCCAGTCGCCCTTCGCGAGGCGCTCCATGTCGATGCAATCGTCGAGCGGGTTCGCGGCTTCGGAGCGCGTGGTGAGACGATCGAGCTTGAACGCGTTCTGCAGCGTCTTGAGCGGCGACGTGTGATCGTACTGGACCGTCGAGTGATAGTTCTGCTTCGCGTACGGGCCCATCACCATCGCGGGCACGCGGAAGCCGAGCTGGTCGAAGCCCTGATCGGCGAGGTCATCCTGGGTCTGCGGCGGCGACACGTGATCGTAGAACCCGCCGTGCTCGTCGTAGGTGATGACGAACAGGATGTTCTTCCACTGCGGTGACTCGGCGAGCGCCTGGTAGACCGACGCGATCAGCTCCTGGCCGTTGATCGGATGGATCGGTGGGTGGTCGTCGTTCATCGCGAACGCGGGATCGATGTACGTGACCGGCGGCAGCGTGCCGGCCTTCGCGTCGACGAAGAACTGCGACATCCTCTTCACCTTGGTGGTGAGGTCGCCGAGGTTGTTGATCGCGGCGACGACGGGGATGTTGCCGTAGTAGTAGGCCCAGTCGACGTTCTTCGCCTGGAGGTTGAGATAGATCGACGGCTGATCGAGGTTCGACGGGAGGTCGTTGGTCTGAAGGCCGAACGACGAGCCGGCGTGCCAGTAGAACCGGTTCGGCCAGGTCGGCCCCATCACCGAGCAGAACCAGCGATCGCACACGGTGTACGCGTCGGCGAGCGCGTAGCTCACGGGCACATCCTCGCGCGTGAGGTACTGCATCGGATCGATCGCGCCCGGGTGCTCCATCTGGTGCGTCGTGACGAAGCCGTCGTTCGCGCCGTTGTTCCACTGGATGTGCGACGCGTCCCAGCCGTGCGCCGGATCCGGATCGCACAGGTGATCGCGCTGGGCCTGGAACAGCTGGATCGGATTCCCCATGAGATCGGGGTTGGTGGTGGTGAGCACCGGTCCGTCTCCGGCCAGCCCCTCGAGCGTCACGCGCGAGCCGAAGAAGTGATCGTAGCTGCGGTTCTCCATCATCATGTACACGTACGTCGTGATGCCGACCGGGCCGTCGTCACTGCTGCAGGCCGGGAGGATGCGCGTCAGCCCGGCGGCGCCGGCGAGGCCACCGATCCGCTTGATCGCGTCGCGTCGGTTGATCATGTCGCGCACTGTAGCAGCGCCAACTCCGCGAGCCCTGGCAAACCGGTGACGGGGCATTCTTGGCACGGTGACGCGACGGTGACATCACGCACGGTCTAGAAATCCGAGAGCGCGCGCTCGATCGGATCGCAATAGGCGTGGCGATCGTTCGGCGCCATGCCCTCGATCGCGAGCCCGTCGCGGCACTCGTGCAACGCGGTGATCAGCGTCGCGCACAGGACCTCCGGCGACTCCGGCGGGAAGCCCCACTGCGGCAGCATGATGTCGACCAGCGCCTTCGCCCCGGCCGGATCGACCTTCGCGACCCGGCAGACCTGGGCCTGGAAGTCGATCATCGCGATCGACACGCTCTGCTGCGACGGCGGCGGTGGCGTCGGCCGGCGCGTCATGATGATCGCCACCGCGGCAACCGTCCCGGCGACGCCGATCGTCTTCGCGATCGACCGGATCGCGAACGAGCGCTTCCACAGCGAGGTCGGCATCGCGTAGCCGAAGATGAAGCCGGCCGCCGCACCACCGGCGTGCGCCCAGTTGTTCGCGTGGACCGCGAAGCCGAACACGATCGTGTAGACGAACCACTTGATCATGTCGTTGCGGATCAACCGGCCCCGGTTCGTCCCGAGGCGTTGCCCCCAGCCCGCGGCCGCGCCGATCAGGCCGCACACCCCGCCCGACGCGCCGGCGGTCAGCGTATCGGGTTGCGCGAGCGCGCTGACGACGAACCCTGCGATGCCGGTGACGATGAAGATGAAGAGCAGGTTCATCCGTCCCCAGATCTGTTCGATCTGCGGACCGACCGTCGCGATCGCGAGCAGGTTGAACGCGATGTGCCAGAACCCGATGTGGAGGAACATCGCCGTGAGCGCGCGCCAGTACTCGTCGGGACGGCCGCGGTACCAGAACGCACCGAAGTCGAGCAGCAGGCCCGGCTTCGGCGCCGCCAGGCCACCGCCCTGGGCGACCCACACGCGCGCGAACGTCGCCATGAGGATCAACGCGAGCACCGTGCTGAGCGAGATCGCCTCGGGCATCAGGATCCCGAACCGGCGCAGCATCTGGACCGAGCGCGAGCTGACCCGCGCGCCGCAGGCGGTGCACTTCTTCGCGTCGCGATCCTGGACCGCGCCGCACTCGTCGCACGTCTTGTGCTCGTACTTGATGTGATCGACCTTCTGCGCGAGCCGGTTGCGGTCGCGGTTGCGGCGGTCGTGCCAGCGAATCAACTTCCACCGGACCTGCGTCGGGTTCATGCCGATGCGGCCGGCGAGCTTCGCCACCTTGTCGATCCAATCGGGATGCGAATCACTCACGCGCGGTTGATACTAGCGCCATGTATCGGACCTCGGGTCGGGCCTGTCCTACTTGCGATAACCCGGCGCTCCGCGAGTTCGGCGAGCGCCTCGTCTGCGACGAGTGCAGCGGCATGCTGCTCACCGCCGAGGACCTCGCGAAGTCGATCAACGAGCTCGACGGCCGCGAAGACGTGGCGGTGACCTCGGACGCGGAGCCCGGCGGCAAGCGCTGCCCGCGCTGCGACGGCGAGCTCGAGCTCGCGACCGTCACCGTCGGCAAGATGCGGCTCTACGGCCGGTTGTTCCACTGCGCGCGCGACGGCGTGTGGGTCCCTCAGCCGGTGCTCGCCGGTGCCTTCGCGCTCGCGAGCCGGAACGCGCACGCCGGCAGCGCGCACAACACCCGGGCCTACGGCGGCGTCAGCGGCGGCACGACCTCGGGCCTCGCGATCAGCCACTGGTACGAGTCGCGGCCGCGCGTCCACACGCTGTTCGTCAGCGCGTTCAAGGACCGCACGCTCGGCTGTCCCGCGTGCAAGGACACCCGGCTCGAGTTCCGCGGCGATCGCTGGGCGTGCAACGCATGCGGCGGCTGCTTCGTCGAGGACGCCGCGCTGTCCGCGATGGTGACGCAGATGACGAACCAACCGTGGGAGGTGCCCGCGATCAAGGGCGGCCCCGGCGAGCGCGCGTGCCCGGTGTGCAAGGAGCCGATGCTCGTCGAGGTCCTCGAGGCCGTCACGATCGATCGTTGCGCAGGTCACGGTGTGTACTTCGATCCCGACGAGCTCCAGACCGCGCTCGCCCACGCCGCGGAGCCTCATCACGTCGGCAGCCTGCTCAAGCGCCTGTTTCACCGTCACGGCAAGCCGGAGGACTGATCCACCTACACCGGGGCTCACCGGGGCCTTACGGACGGACGCGCGCGCGATCGCTAGGATGGTCTCATGCGTCTCGTCCTCTGTTCGTTGGTCGCGACCACCGGCTGCTCGTTCGTCTACAACCCGAGCAACCTCGATCTCCGCAACGACTCGAACACCGCCGATGTCGAGATCGTCGCCGACGTCGATCCGACGATGCTGAAGCTGACGGATGCGTATCCGCCGGCGATCTACGAAGGCGCGGGCACCGGCGGCGCGCGCCCCGCGCTCGTCGTGATCTACGGCAAGCAGATCGCACCCGACGCGGTCGTCACGATCACGCCCGACAACGCGGTGAAGATCGTCGGTACGACGGTCGCCGGCGATCACAACTTCCTCGCGCTCGCGCTCGAGGTCGACGACGACGGGATCGACAACGACGGCGAGCTCGTCCCGCTGTCGATCGCGATCGCGCAGTCCGGTGGCGCGTATCACGACGTGCTCGACGCGAAGGTCTCGGTCGCGCACCTCGACGCGCTGTTCGCGGTGCCGGCGGGCGCCCTGAAGCCGCTCTACTCGCAGGTCGCGCTCCCCGGCAACTGGACGCTCGGCGCAGGCCCGCACGTCGCGCTGCGCGCAGTGGGATCGATCGCGATCGCCGGCGTGGTCACCGCGGACGCGGTCGGCACGACGCCGGGCCCGGGCGGCTGTGCCGGCGGTGGGATCGGCGCGGACGGCGCATCGCAGAACAGCGAGGGCCGGAACTGTACCGGCCGCGGGCGCGCGGTCGCCCCCGGCCTGCTCAACGGCGGCGGCGGCGGCGGTGCGGGCTTCGTCGTCAAAGGCGATCCGGGCGCGGCGAGCGGCGGCGACGGCGGCGATGCGTTCGGGACCAAGCAGCTCCCGAGCTTCGCCGACGCGGTGCCGTCCGGCGGCGGTGGCGGTGCGAAGAACACGGGCATCGGCGGCGGCGCGGGTGGTGGCGGTGGCGGCGCCGTCGAGGTCACCGCGGGCGGCGATGTCACGATCCCGATGGGGATCAGCGCGCACGGCGGCAAGGGCGCGGACGGCTCGAGCGGCGGCGGCGGGGGCGGTGGCGACGGGGGTGCGATCGTCGTCCGCGCCGGCGGCACGGCGACGGTCGGCACGCTCGTCGTCGCGCGCGGCGAGCCCGGCGCGGGCGGTGCGGCCGGCGGCGCGGGCTCGGCCGGACGCACGCGGGTCGACGCGACGACGATGATCGCCGCCGACTACCACGGGCCGATGTTTCTGGCGCCGCCGCAGGTCTCGCTCGAGCAGAACACCACGCTCGCGATCCGCGGCGATGTCGGCGACCAGACGCTCGTCGGTCAGGTCTACGATCGCGACGACGCGGCGGTGCCGCACGGCGACTTCTCGCCGCAGATCGGCGGCAACGGTCAGGCGTCGCCGACGTTCGGGCTCCGGGCCGGTTACAACAAGGTCTGCGTCAGTGTCGCCGGTGGCAACGCGTTCACGCTGCCCGAATCGACGACCTGTACCGAGCTCGCGTTCCTACCGCACTAACGCGCGACCTCGCGCAGGTTCGAGACCAGCGCGCGGCTCTGCGTCAGGATCTCGTCGCCCTTCGGCGCGGAACGGACCAGCGACAGGATCTCCCCCTCCGCGACGGTGAGGGTCGAGAACGTGGTGCGATCGGTCATCCCGATGACGTAGGTGCCGAGGTCCTGACTGCCGGCGACGAGGATCTGGTTTGCCGCGTCGTAGGCGACGCTGCGCGCGTACGCGAGCTTGGTCTCGACCGTGCTCGCGTCACCGGTCGCGATGTCGACCTCGCGCAGGCCCGCGCCGCCGTCGGCGATCACGGCGTGGGCGCCCGTGGCGTCGAGCGCGAAGTCGTCGAGGCCACCGGTGTAGATCGATCGGCGGTCGGTCACGCCGGTCGCCGGATCGAGCTTCACGATCTCGTAGCGTTCGGGCTCGCCGGCGAGCCGCAGCGCGACGTAGCAGGGCGGTGCGAGATCGCGCGCGCAGCGAGCGGCGAGGCTCGTTCCGGCCGGATGCGTCCACAGCACCTCGCCGGTCTTCAACGAGCGAGCAACGAGCTTGCGGCCACCGGTGTCGCGCTCGGCGACGATCAGGATGTCGCCGGCCAGCGTCGCGTTCGCCGGCTCGCCGTCGATCTTGACCGGCAGCGGCACCGTGCTGTCGAGCATGCGCGCCTCGATCGCGTGGGTCGCCGGGTTGCGCGTGAGCTGCGCACCCTCGGCGGTCCAGCCGACCTCGCCGGAGACCTGCGACGGCTCGTAGTCGTGGACCCGCAAGGGCTCGCGCTGGATCACCCGCACGCGGGTCACGGGATCGATCTCGACGTACAGCATGCGCCCGCCGCCGGTGAGGATCCGCCCGGCGAACCCGCGGTCGAGCGCGTGGACGACCCGCGCCGTGCCGACCCCGCTCTCCGTCAGCGGCGCCGCGTAGATCCGCCGATCGGACGCCATGCCGTAGACGATCTCGTCATCGTTCGCGAACGCGACCGACGTGGGATCGGCGAGCTTGCCCGAGCGCCACGTCTTGCCGCTGACGACGTCGATCACGACGAGGTGGCCGTCGAACTTGCCGGTCATCACGTAGGCGACGCGCCGCCGCGACGGCGAGATCGCCCACGTCTCGCTGCGCGAGCCGTCGAGTTGCCACGCGTGGAGCGTGGTCTTGCCGACCGCGAGCGCGAGGACGCCCGCGCCACCCGCGCCGGGACGCACCACGAGATCGCCTCCGGCGACCGAGCCGATCCATGCGCCGGCCGGGGGATCGAGCTCCGCGGTCGGCGCCTCCGGGCGCGTGTAGTCCCAGCGATAGATGTCGCTGCTGCCGAGCATCGACCAGCGCACCACGTTCTCGCCGACGGTCTCGATCCGGGTCACCCATGTCCGGACCCCGAGCTTCGGCATCACCGACGTCCACACGCGCTTGCCGTCGAGCTCGCGGACCTCGATCCGGTCCGACGCGAGTGCGAGGTGACCGCCCGGCGACAGCGCGAGCTCGGTGCGCAACGGGATGGTCGCGATCGCACGATCCTTCGGCGCTGCCGGCGCGAGCAGCCACCACACGGCGAGGCCCGCGACCGCCGCCGCGACGATGGCCACGGCCGCGACGACGATCGGCCAGCGCCGCGTGCGCTTCACCGGTGCGAGGGGCGGCGGCGCGATCGCCTGCTCGAGCGCGGCGACGAGCGCGTCGACACTCGGCCACCGCTTGTCGCGCTCGCTCGCGAGCCCGCACACCAGGATCTGGCGGACGGCATCGGGGACCTCGGTACGAAACGGCGCAGGGCGCACGCGATCGGTCGCGAGCACCTCGTCGAGGATCGCGATGTTGTGCATCTCGTCGCTCGGTAGCTCGAATGGGCGCTCGCCGTAGATCGCCTCGTAAGCGACGACGC
>Ga0307509_10007944_pt1 | contig 13685 bp, 13 predicted proteins | sample 10_EM_MG_FD_202245 | JGI IMG/M metagenome (GOLD analysis project Ga0307509, IMG submission 202245) | Populus trichocarpa ectomycorrhiza microbial communities from riparian zone in the Pacific Northwest, United States - 10_EM | ecosystem: Host-associated > Plants > Roots > Unclassified | place...
GATTGGTTAATGTTTCTATGACTCACGATTGTGAGTCATAATGATGTAATGACTTTTGCGCGTGACTCACATTATGAGTCACGAGTTTTACGCAGGTGGCGTGCTTTGCGCACCTGACATGTTTTATGTTTTATGATTGGCTTATGGCATGTTGCGCAGTGACTCATAGGAGTCATCTGATGGATTTCGGGTATGACTCATAGATATGAGTCACCAGGGTCAGTGTTGTTGCGGGAAGAGGCCTATATAAAGGATCGCGACGGGCCGTAGATATAGGATCTTCACGCGACCATCTAAGTACTTTCTTACAATATAACTTTACCTTTACCTTTAGCTTTACCTTTACCTCTCGCTTGTATGCAAGCAATCGAGCTCTTAGCGTCAGAGCAACCAAGACTTTATTAAGATATAAAGAAGTTCCCTCTACATCTCTCCCCAATAAGATATTGGTGTGAGATACGAAGACTATACGATAGTCTACCAAGGAAGAAGAGATTATAAGTTAATCTCGGAAAGAAGAACACTCTCTCGGATATTCAAGAACGATCAAGACTATAAGGATAGTCTAATAAGAACCACGCAAGTAATTTGTTACCTGTTGCATCATTAACCACACCAGGGTAGGATTGTTACAACAACGGTGTTTGTTCATACATGAGAGTTGGGAAAAAGAGCGGAGGTTGTATGCAGTGATGTTTGTTCCTGCATTTTGTTAGCATGAGATTTCGGAAAAGTAGGGAAAGGAGGAGACAGGGGCACATCCTTTCCTGATAGGAAAGGATGATAGATACTTATCCTTTTGTCCTTAGTTAGATGGTTGTTGTTGAGTGTCGTGGATGCGAGAGACTGTTGTTGTTAGTAAAGAGATTTTTCCCCTTTCCTGAGTGCGATCGTTTAGGTGTGAGTTCCTTGGCATTTCGTTCCGATCCCTGTTTCGTTCCGTCGTCGCCATACTGTCGTCGCCGTCGATCCTAGTTTAATAGTTCCTCCTTTCCATCCACACAACGACATTGGAAATTCCTAAAACTCATTACCTCATTCCCCTGTTGGCGATTTCTGTTGGAATCTTTGCTGCTCACCACATACAGATTTATGGACAGAAAACTCCTACAATGAGTACAACTACACATCGAACAGCTATCGGAAAAGTTAGTTCCAAACTACGTTCATTTGATGGCTTTTTCATAACAGTTAGCATCAAACCGATTTCCCATGATCCTATATACCTAGTTTACCACTGATCAACTAGTCAGAAACATCTTAAGTATAAGGTGTGACAACATCAAACATACTAGCGCAGCTGCAACCCACATCACACCTGTGATACCAATTGAACACTCCTTCCTCAGCCTATCATGGTATCCACAGTGAAGTACAATAACCGCCCCTCTCGGTAAAATCAATACCACCTCGGCTCAACATCAGAGGAGATTCAGCAAAGAGGTTAGAATAAAAGAAATGCGATGAGAGATTTAGCATGCACATGGCATATGACAGAAAGGGAACTTAGAAGTTGAGGAGGATAAAAGGATTCCTGTTTTCCCATTTGTTCCTAGTTTTTTGATCATCCATCAGATGTTCACTTTCTTGTCACTCTATCTTCTGTACAGTCATGTCTGCAAAGTCCTTGTACGGTACCTGACAACCATACTGCATAACAAGTTTAAAAAATTGACAATATAAAAGCTTAGGAAATTATTTATCAACAGATTATGTGAATCAATATAGATAAAGTTATCTTGCTTTTATTTATGGTAATTTTTTATCAATAGTAGGAGTTGAGAGAATATGATATATTACTTAGGTAAAATAACTTTATGAATATAGAAGCAATTTATATGTATTTTTTGAATTTTGCATGACTGTAAAAATTAAATTTAGTAGGTGTTTAGAAGTATAAATAAGAAGATAATGGATGTTTTTTACACTGTCACAAATCGTGACTAAGCAAGGCAGATACCACATGACTAATAGTTATTAGTCATAAGGTACGTTTATGTTTTCACGCTATGCAGTCAGTTGACTCATAGTTTTCACATGACTTGCACTTGCGTGTTATTGTTATATTATGATTGATTGATGTTCCTATGACTCACGATGGTGAGTTAAAATGATGTAATGACTTTCGCGGGTGACTCACATTATGAGTCACGAGTTTCACGCAGGTGACGCGCTTTGCGCATCTGACATGTTTTATGTTTTATGATTGGTTTACGGCATGTTGGGCAGTGACTCATAGGTGTCATCTGATGTATTTCGGGCATGACTCATTATGAGTCAAAGGACCGCGTGACTCAAGTTATGAGTCACCAGGGTTAGGGTTGTTGGCGTGAAGAGTCTATATAAGTAGGAGACTCGGTAACAGTAGTTAGACACGAACCATCTGCCCTACACCTCCGGCGATTGAAATCTCAACACCAGGGAAATCATTGTGGGATCCACCACCATCCCCTCTCCTCCCCCTTGATGGCTTCTGCCTAGGGGAGTGATGCTACCTCCTCGCCTCCTCCTCCTGGCCTCTTGGCCCCCCCTCCTTGGTGTCCTTGCCTTCGTTCATCGTTCACCCCCGCTCATCAAGTTTGTTGCTCCCACTTTTTCCCCGTATCACGTTTGCACCTGGCTTAGGTTTTGCACGGTCGGCAACCCCTCTCGCTTCGTTTACTGTCGGCGCTGCTGTCTTCCAAGCCCTTTGCGAAGTACTCCACCGTTTCGATTATGTGTACCCAGTCGCGGAACACTTCGGGTAGTAACCTCACCCCCTCAGCTTTCGCCTTGCTCTGGGAAAAGTATCGGCCACGGTTGCTCTAGTCAGTCATATCTAGCAGTTGGGTCTACCCCTCCTTCCTCCTCTCCGGTTTTCGTCCCGTTGCTCGGTTACAGCTACACCCCGCTCCCTCAGCTGGTACCTTACTACAAGGTGGCTCCTCTCGCCCCCACAGCTACCACAGTCGGATCCTCGGTTACCCTCTTCTATGGTATAGCACTACCTCCTTCGTCAATGTCAACGCCTTGGGCTCAGAGTAATTGTTTCCGTCCCTACCGCATGTGTGCTAGTTTTGGCCGGCCCCTTTGGAGTATTTTTTTTCTTCCTCTATTTGGTTTCCTTTCTAGTGGTTATCCCTTCCTTCTAGCATTTAGGCTAGATGTAACAATCCTACTCGGGTGGAGATTAGTGGTGCAACCGGTAACGAATTACTTCACCGTGGATCTTGAACTATTGTTATAGTTCTAGTTCGTTTAAGTATCTGAGAGTGTTATTCTTTCCGAGATTAACTTATAATCTCGTCCTTCGTATTTAGACTACACTATAGTCTTCGTATCTCACTCCAATATCTTATTGGGGAGAGATGGCGAGGGAACCTCTTCGTATCGTGAGTGCTCTTACGCTAAGAGCTAGGTTGCTTGTATACAAGCGAGAGGTAATGGTAAAGGTAAAGGTAAAGTTATATTGTAAGAAAGTACTTAGATGGTAGCGTGAAGAGCTCTAACTACTGTGACCAAGTCTGCTACTTATAGACTCTTCACGCCATAACCCTAACCCTGGTGACTCATAACTCGAGTCACGCGGTCCTATGACTCATAATGAGTCATGCCCGAAATCCATCAGATAACTCCTATGAGTCACTGCGCAACATGCCGTAAACCAATCATAAAACATAAAACAGGTCAGGTGCGCAAAGCGCGTCACCTGTGTGAAACTCGTGACTCATAATGTGAGTCACGCGCGAAAGTCATTACATCATTATGACTCACAATCGTGAGTCATAGAAACATCAAACAATCATAACATAACGATGACACGCAAGTGCAAGTCATGTGAGAACTATGAGTCAACTGACTGCATAGCGTGAAACATAATTATGACTCACAATCGTGAGTCATAGAAACATAAAAACATCAACCAATCATAACATAACGATAACACGCAAGTGCGAGTCATGTGAGAACTATGAGTCAACTGACTGAATAGCGTGAAACATAATTATGACTCACAATCGTGAGTCATAGAAACATACCTTATGACTAATAACTATTAGTCATGTGAAATCTGCCTTGCTTAGTCACGATTGGTGACACTAGATTTACTTTGTTATGATCAGGGAATCTATGGCAAGGGTTGTCCTATTGTTTCCTGCTTTCCTGTTGTTTTCCAACCTTGTCTGTGTGTGCGTGAAGGAGGGGTGAGGATTCTTCGGGTGAGATGTGCGGTCTGTTCCATCCCAGAGGGACTTGGGATAATGGCTTGTTCCCTGGGGCCAGTAGTATAGTTTTGTTTACGCCATAGGTAGCGCTGCACCTGAGTTCTTGTACTTTTTTCTTTTTTCTTTTTTCTTTTTTTTTGAATCATTTGATTATTGTTTATGGGTAGAAAATCCCACAGGCAGCTTACGCTATAGCATAGAAAAAACCCCCAACTACCTCTGGGAAAAAGCCAACCCCCCAAGTCCCTCTGGTATGAAACCAACCGCACATCTCGCCCCCAACAAGAAACCCATGACTAGCTAAGAAGATAGACGAAAGGAATCAAATCAAAGAACAAGCAGGAAGAGTCAGGAAAACCCATGGCACGATCATCCAAACAAAAGAAAGACCAAAAGCAAACGTAGCGGAGACCACTTTCAATTTCCGCACACACAGTGCGGGGGGGGCCAGGCTTGGCATGATCGAAGTCCTGGGGAGGCCGGGAGGGGCCAGCTATTTTGGCCGCACCTCGAAAAAGAGGAAGGAGATAGTGCAATACCATCCTCCCAGAGGCAGGCCGTGATGGACCGTCGCCATAGTCCGAATGGTGAAGAAGTAGTTATGGATACCAGCCCGGTAGTTGTGGGTACCAGCCAGAAAGCTGAAGTAGCAGTAGGGTGCCAGCCAATCCGACCGTGAAAGGAAGAGGAGAAAGAGGGGTAGACCCAACTCTGTGCCGTAGAAACTATCGGTAATCGCGTTCTGGTCTTGACTGGGCAGCCTCTTAAAGATAAAGAGAGTAGAGAAATCGACCGTGGCCTGTTAAAAGGTTTTCTCTTACTGCAAACCGTGTACCCGGCCGTCTGTAACATCGGCAGTGAGGAGAGTGTTGCCCACCGTGCAAATGCCCTAAGCGAGGCAGGGCAAAAGCGGGGTAGGGTGAGGAAACATCATCAAAGAAGACGAAATCCATCACCCAGAGTGAAGAAAGCCCAAAGGGATAAACCTAAGAGGAGGGGAGTGTAGAGGAGGTATGACTCCACCCCCTAGAGCGAGCTCATGGCGGGGGGTGGAGAAAAGAAAAGTGGTGATAATCTCGTTCTGTTGAGATTTCAATCGCCGGGTATGTAGAGGAGATGGAGGATGTGTAGAGGAGACGGAGGATGAGTAGAGGAGACGGAGGATGAGGAGACGGAGGATGGAGTTCTTGTACTTTAACAACGAATACATGATATAAAAAGAACAAAGAAAAAAAAAAGAAAAAAAGGTCAGTGTAGTCAGCCTCCTCCTGTTCCGCTTCTTTCAATTGTTCAGCACAACAGCCTCGAGAGCTGGGATGTGTTTCTCTCCTTGTTTAATTCCTTTGCTTCGGCTATGCACCCCCCTGATATTGTTTGCCTTCAAGATCCTTGTTTTGGACTCTCTGGCCTTGCTTCCTTTGGTGGTTTTAAGTCGTTTTGCCCCCGCCACTCCCGCGGCTCTAAGCCGAAGGTTGCTTTTTATGTTTCTAGTAGTTTTTTGTTCTATGCTACGGTTCTTCGTAGGTTTTTTGACAGGCCGGACGTTGTCGCCCTTGACTTGTTCGTGGTTGACCTCTTTGGTAGATCCTTTACCCAATTTCATATTCTAAATTTGTACAACCTTTCGTCCCAGCGCAGCAGTGTTAGGACCATTCCTGCACATTTCTCTTTTCCTGATGATGGTTTCCCCCTTTTGGTTGTTGGTGATTTCAACATCCACCACCCCCTAGCTGATCCACTCAGGTCCTACTCTCGTAGGGATCTGGCAGCTTCTTTTCCATACTTCTCCTGGGCGGCAGACCTGGGCTTTGAGCTCCTCAACCTGCCCGTGGGGTTTACTCGTTTCCCTTGGAACTGTGCTACCCGCCCCTCTGTGATTGATCTTGCATTTGCATCGCCGCTTTTGTTTCCATTTTTTCGCTCTTGGGATACTTCCCTTCCATCCACTGGCTCAGATCACCTTGTGATTGCTCTCATCTTTGCTCACCTGATTTCTACCCCTCCCCCCCCTGTCCCCAACTGGTCCCTAACCGACTGGGAGTCTCTCTCTCCTGCCCTAGGTGGTTTACCTATTCCCGCTCCTGCTTCCTTCCTGACAAAAGCTTACCTGGAAGCCTGGTTCGACATACAACTTACTCGCATCACTACCCTCCTTTCCTCTCACACTCCGCTCAAGAGACCCTCACAAGGCTACAAGCCCTGGTGGTCTCCCATCCTCTCAGTCCTTCGGTGGGAGTTTCACTCAGCCTCCCGCCGCTCTCATTCCTCTGCCTCCCACTCCGATAGGGCTGCTGCCCGCCTTTCCAAGCAGGGCTACTTCAAGGCCATTAAAGCTGGGAAGAAGGCCTACTGGAAGACCCTCCTCGCCTCAGCTACCGCCCGCTCAATCTGGGCTGTAAGATAGCAGCCTGCTCTCCCGCCACCCGCTTCCCCAATCTCCCGCGTCCTTTGTCTTCCAAAGAAATGAACCAGGCCCTTCTGGACCTCTGTTTTCCACCCCGCCGCAGCGCTTCCCTCCGTTCGATGCTCCTCCCCTATGGTGACAGTCCGCAGCTCACCAAGGAGGATATCTCCCTGACTCTCCTCAAGTGTTCACCCTCCTCGGCCCCCGGGCCCGATAGCATCCCGTACTCGGTTTGGAAGTCGGTTCACCGTCTCTCCCCAGGCATTTTGGTGTCCCTCCTCGCCCCCCTCCTGCGTTTTGGCCATCACCCCTCCTCCCTGAAGAAAGCTAATGGGGTCGTTGTTGACAAGCCTGGCAAAATGTCCTATGACTCCCCGGCTTCCTTCAGGATTATCGTGCTCCTCCAAACTGTCTCCAAGATGGTGGATATAATAGTCGCCTCCGGCCTTGCCCCCATCGGCAGGTACACCGGCCTCCTGCACCGCAACCAGTGCGGGTCGGTCCCCTCCCTATCGTCGTTTGACACCTGCCCCACTCTGACGGACATGGTCCGTACCCTCCAGTGCCCATGTCGCAAAGTCTCCTCGCTCTTCCTTGATATTAAGGGTAGGTTCGACAATGTTGACTCCAGGATCCTCTGCCCATACCTCCGACGCAAAGGGGTCAATCACTACCTAGTTGCCTGGGTCTGGTCCTTCCTGTCCGACAGCTCATGCCGTTTGCTTTTCCAGGGTTCGCCCCCCTGTTTTTTCCCGTCTCAGTTGGTACCCCTCATGGCTCTGCAGTGTCTCCCCTGCTATTTGTTATCTACATCTCACACCTCCATATCCCGGTTCCAAAAGGTTTGGTTATCTCATATGGGGATGATTTTTCTCTCACTATGTCCTCCCCCTCCTATCGCTCTAACTCCAGGACACTGCAAAATGTCTTCCAACGTCTGAAGGCAGTCGCCCACTCGAGGCGTGTTGACTTCTCAGTTCCCAAGACGGGGCTTATACACTGGCGTACCCCCATGCAAAGGCACCCCCCATCTGCCGACAAGCCTCTTCTGGTGGCTCTCGACGGCCAACTCTTTCACCCCTCGCCTAAACGCAGATGGCTCGGGTACTCGTTGGTCCCCAACCTCGCCTCCTCCGGCCCTGTTCTCCCGCCGTCTCGCCCTTTCCCAAGCGACCTGTGCAGCGATTAGACACCTCTCCTCCTATGGCTCGGGGGTCTCCCCCCAACTCTGCCACCGTCTTGCTTTCTCCCTCCTCTTTCCTATCCTCTCCTATGGTGGGGATCTTTTCGTTCCCTCCAAAGGTGTCCTCTCCAAGATGGAAGTCCATTGGAGACAGCTCCAATGCTGGGTTTCAAACTGTTTCCTTGCTACGCCCACCCCGATCCTTTCCGCCGAGCCCTGCCTGCCCCACCTCTCTTTCCTGCTTCCCCAAAAGAGGCGCAAGGCCGCCCTTCGGCTAGTGTGCTCCCCACCTCAGATTAACCCTGCATCCACCCGCCTGTGCAGGTCCTTTCCCTCCCTCCTTAAGCTTCGTGCTCCTGACTCTCATCGTTCTCTTTCTACGCGACTGGACCCCAAGTTATGCCGCTCAATTGGAAAACACCACGCCCCTCTCCCCCGACTAGGACCCACCTCCCTGTGGATGCCATGGCTCACCTTACCCTTCCCCTTCTTAGGGGTCTCTCGTTCGCCCCTCTTATAACCTCTGCACTCCTTCCGGACCTTCCTTCTCTCCCTCCTGACAGCCTCATGAAGGCCGCTTACTCCTCCCTTAAGGCCAAGCCCGGTCTTCTCATCCTCGATGCCAGGCTCCTCGATCATCCTCCCCCGACGTACTACTCCTTCCCCCTTTCGCTTACAGCTCACTCGTTTATGGGTCTAGGGAAATTCATGGCCTGCCGCATTCATCAGATGAGGGCCCAGAAGCGTTACCTTGACGCTCACCCCTCCTGGTCGTCCCCTGATGCCTCCAGCCTCTGGCCTCTCTGTGGCGAAGAACAAGAAACCTTGAGCCACGCCATACTTCGCTGCTCAGCGAAAGCCGCCGCCAGGTCGCGCCACGTCCAAGGCATGGCCTCAGTCAGTCCTGACGTTCCTCTTTCGTCCTCGGTCTCCCTCCTCTCCTCCCTCGCTGCCTACATCAAGGCTACTGCAACGAACTACCCGCCGGACATGTTCCCCTCTCTGCCACCTTCACCGGCCTCGATAGTCTTCCCCTCCCTCCCAGCTTCCCCCCTCCCTGTGGGTCTCCTCTCCACTTCTCCACCTCGCTCCGTTTAGGTTTGCTTTTGCGGTTGGACGTTCGTTTTCTTTCCTTCAGTAGCGAACTAGTTGTTTAGCTAGTAGCGTATTAGTACTTTCCTTTGTCAACTGTGTGTTGGTGCCGCGTCGAGTACTTGACGCACTTGGAGATGATTGTGTGACTTTTCCTATGTCATAAGTTTATTTTGGAATTAAGGTTTTGATTACGCCAGAGCTAGCGCTGCATGCGAGTTCTTGTACGTTTTTTTTTTCTTTTTTTCTTTTTCTTTTCTTTTTTTAGAATCATATGATTATTGTTTTAGGGTACAAAATCTTGCATGCAGCTCACGCTATGGCATAAAAAGAACCCCCAACTACCCCTGGGAAAAAGCAAACCCCCCAAGTCCCTCTGGTATGGAACCAACCGCACATCTCGCCCCCAACAAGAAACCCTTGACTAGCTAAAAAGATAGCTGAAAGGAACCAAATCAAAGCACAAGCAGGAAGAGTGAGGAAAACCCATGGCACGATCATCCGAACAAAGGAACAACAAAAAGTAAACGTAACGGAGACCACGTGGAAAATTCCGCACACTCAGTGCGGGGAGTGCCAGGCTCGGAATGATAGAAGTCCTGGGAAGGCCAAAGGCGCCATTTATTTTGGCCACAGACTCGAAAAAGAGGAAGGAGATAGTGCAATACCATCCCCCCAGAGGCAGGCCGTGAGGGACCGTAGTCATAGTCCGAATGGTGAAGCAGTAGTTATGGATACCAGCCAGGTAGTTGTGGGTACCAGCCAAAAAGGTGGACAAGCTGTAGGGTCCCAGACGATCCAACCGTGTGGGGAGCAGGAGAAAGAGGGGTAGACGCAACTCTGTGCCGCAGAAACTCTCGGAAAACGTGTTCGTGTCTTGACTAGGCAGCCTCTTAAAGTGAAAGAGAGTAGAGAAATCGACCGTGGCCTGTTGCAGTGTTTTCTCTTACTGCAAACAGTGTACCCGGCCCTCTGTAAGATGGGCATTTAGAAGTGTGTTGCTGATGGTGCAAATGCTCTAAGCGAGGCAAAGCAAAAGAGGGGTAGAATGAAGAAACATCATCAAAGGAGATGAAATCCATCAACCCAGAGAGAACAAAGCCCAAAGGGGTAAACCTAACGGAAGGGAAGTGTAGAGAAGGTATGACTCCACCGCCTAAAGCTAACTCATAACGGGGTGTGCACTTTGGAAAAGTGGTGATAATCTCGTGGTGTTGAGATTTCAATTGCCGGGTGTGTAGAGGAGATGGAGGATGGAGTTCTTGTACCTTTTTTTTTCTTTTTCTGTTTCTTTTTCTTTTTAGTATCATTTTAGTATTGTTCAAGGTACAAACTCCTGTATGCAGATCGCTCTAAGACAGGAAAAACCTCCACCTACCGTCCATCCCACATCCCTCGTGCTAGAACCCTCTGACCCTGCCCAACACCAAAGTGCCCGGTACTATGGGTAGAAACTACACAAGAGCGTACAGGCCTGAATACAACGAACCCAAAAAACCTCTATAGACGTGCAGCCCATAAGAAAACTCCATACCCCAACAGTGAACAACCAAGGAAACTACAGAAACCTCAAAAAAACTCAAGGAAGAAAAATCCCAGCCGAATCCATAAGCAACCCACCCATAGCCCACGACTGACCATATTCTGCCGCAGCAGGGGAGGGGCCAAGGAGCCTACAGGACAATGCTGTAGGCCAATGATCACACACTAAGAGATACTTATATATGTACCTGGGGCTCTTACGTCCTGGACCCAAGGGCAGACAAGACCACCAAGAGAAAGATCGGTAACCGAAACCAACAGAAACGGAAGTGTGTGTCAGGGCGAAGCAGCGACCGTAGGCCTACCGGAAACGAGACCGGGAGGGAGTGCATGTCACCCGGAGGCGCCAGAGGCGGCAGGCATGAAACCCCTACTCTAGACTCAGGCAAAGGCCACGCACGCAGCCACGACAATCACCCAAGCCCAGAGATCAGCAGAGAACAGAGGCCCAGGGTGAAGAAGCAGGAGGGTGCCAGCCGATCTGACTGTGAGGGGAAGAGGAGAAGGAGGGGTAAACCCAACTCTATGCCGTGGTAACTATCGGTAACCGTGTTCGTGTCTGGACTAGGGAGCCTCTCAAAGAAAAGAGAGAACAGAGAAATTGATCGTAGCCTGTTGAAGTGTTTTCTCTTACTCCAAACCATGTTCCCAGCCATCTGTAACATGGGCGTCGAGCAGAGTGTTGCCGACCGTGCAAATACTCCAAGTGAGGTAGAGCAAAAGCGGGGCAGGGAGAGGAAACACCATCAAAAGAAGACGAAATCCATCAACCCAGAGTGCAGGAAGCCCAAAGGGATAAACCTAAGGGGCGGGAAGTGTAGAGGGGGTATGACTCAACCCCCTAGAGCGCTGTTCTTGTACCTTAACAACCAATACAGGATCTAAAAAAACATAAAAATAAATAAAAATAAATGGTCACAGTAGTTAGCCACGAACCATCTCCCCTACACCTCCGGCGATTGCAATCTCAACACCTGGGAAATCATCGTACCATCCAGCCCCACCCCCTCACCTCCCCCTTGATGGCTTCTGCCTAGGGGAGTGATGGTATCACCCTCCTTGCCCATTGGGGTCTACCCCCTCCTCCACCGGGTTCTTGTTCCCGTTCGTCGTTGACTCCCGCTCATGAAGTTCCGTTTTCCCCCCTTACCCCACACTTTGTTGGCACCTCGCTGAGGTTTTAGACGGTTGGCATTTCCTTCTCTTCGTTCATGGTCGGTGCTGAGCTCTCCAAGCCCTTTGGGAAGTCCCTTTCCATCTCGGCTACGTGGTCCTGTCAGGGAACACTTCGGTTAGTAACTTTAGCATCTTGTCTCAGTTTCGCATTCAGAAAAGCATCGGGCCCGTTTACTCTAGTCTGTCGTCTCAAGCATTGTATTGCCTTCCCCTCCACATCATTCCTCCTCCACCCTCATGGTCCTCATCGCGGTGCTCCATTACAGCTACATCCTCTCCCTGCTCTCCACCTCCTCAGCTGGCACCTTACTGCTCACCTTTCCGCACTCGATCTTCGGTCGCTATACAAAACCCCTCCTTGGTTACGCTCGTCCTTCTGGGCTTCGCTAATCCCGCTTTAGTACACCCTCCGGCGGCCTCTCATTGGTTACACCTCCATCCACCTTTCAATCCTGCCATCGGGCACCGCTACGTCCCCTGGAATCGCTCCAGTGTGCAGGTTGATACTCTTACTTCCTTGATCAGGCTGATACAAGTCACTTATCAGACGTAAATTTCCTTTGTCTTGGGTTCATTTATTCCCTTTGTTTTTATACTTTCTGTAGTAGATGTAGATAAGGGTTCTCCTCTCCTTCCAGCTTGTTTGTTTCCTTTCTGCTTCCTTCGGGTGTACGTGTATGTTGGTAGGATTTAGTCGGGCAATAGGCGAGATCTGGGGTTGGTCTCATACCACAGGGACTTGGCGGTTTGGATTTTTCCTGGGGTGAGGAGTCTATGGTTTTCGTTGGCCATAGGGTTAAAGCTGAATGCTGTCTTTGTACCTCTTCTTCTTTTTTTTCTTTTTTTTTAGTATCATTTTAGTATTGTTTAAGGTACAAACTCCCGTATGCAGATCGCTCTAAGATAGGAAAAACCTCCACCTACAGTCCATCACGCATCCCTTGTGCTAAAACCCTATGACCCTGCCTGACACCAAAGCGTCCGAACTATGGGTAGAAACTACAGAAGAGCGTACAGGCCTGAATACAACGAACCAAAAAACCTCCACAGACGTGCAGCCTATAAGAAAACTCCCCACCCCAACAGTGAACAACCAAGGAAAGTAGAGAAACCTCACAAATCGCAAGGAAGAAAAATCCCAGCCAAACCCAAAAGCAACCCACCCATAGCCCACGACTGACCCTATTCTGCCGCAACAGGGGAGGGGCCAAGGAGCCAACAGGACAATGCCGTAGGCCAATCATCACACACTAAGAGGTACTTATATATGTACCTGGGGCTCTGACGTCCTGGACCCAAGGGCAGACAGGACAACCAAGAGAAAGATCAGTAACCGAAACCAACACAATGGAAGTGAGTGGTAGGGCGAAATAGTGACCGTAGGCCCACCGGAAACGAGACCGGAAGGGAGTACATGTCACCCGGAGGCAACAGAGGCGGCAGGCATGCAACCCCTAACCCAAACCCAGGCAAAAGCCACGCACGCAGCCATGACAATAACCCACACCCAGAGTTCAGAGGTGAACAGAGGCCCAGGGTGTAGAAGCAGTAGGGTGCCAGCCAGAGAGCGAAGCAGTAGGGTCCCAGCGGATCAGACCGTGAGGAGAAGTGGAGATGGAAGGGTAGACCCAAACCGAGAAGTGTGTGGGAAGGCGACCGAAGCGAGATCACGACATTTCAACGATGGAGACCGAACCGGACAGGACTCTCAGGAGATTGTGCAATACCAGAGAGCGGAGCCACCGGGACCACTACTTCACCGATAGCCCGAGACTGCGACCGACCCATTGACGAGGTAAAGGGGTTGCCGACGGTGCTAATGCTCTATGCGAGGCAGAGCACAAGCGGGGTAGAGAGAGGAAACATCATCAAAAGAAGACGAAATCCATCTGCCCAGAGTGAAGAAAGCCCAAAGGGATGAACCTAAGGGTAGGGGAGTGTAGAGGAGGTATTCCTCCACCCCTAGAGCAAGCTCATGGCGGGGGGTGGAGAAAAGAAAAGTGGTGATAATCTCGTGGTGTTGAGATTTCAATCGCCGGGTGTGTAGAGGAGACGGAGGATGGCTGTCTTTGTACCTTTTTTTTTT
>Ga0307509_10007945_pt1 | contig 13683 bp, 16 predicted proteins | sample 10_EM_MG_FD_202245 | JGI IMG/M metagenome (GOLD analysis project Ga0307509, IMG submission 202245) | Populus trichocarpa ectomycorrhiza microbial communities from riparian zone in the Pacific Northwest, United States - 10_EM | ecosystem: Host-associated > Plants > Roots > Unclassified | place...
TGTCTCTCCAACTACATCTGCATGAGCGAAAACCCTTTCCTATCGGTAGCATGTCAGTGGCCGACTGACATGCCCACCGTAGAGATAATATCCATTGGGACTCACTGGCCCAGCGGTGGTTTCGTCTCTACAAGCTACGCAGTCCATCGGCAAATCTACTTGGCTATACTAAGCTTCTAAACCTGACTGCATGCTCCCCCTATATGAAATCTCCTGCTGCTTGACTGCACGGTCGCTACCCACAGTCAACCATGCGGCACCCTCTTAAATCATGACAAGACTCACACCTCTAGAGTCCACTAATAACCCATGGTAATGCTACGGTTCACGGGGTGGCCTGGGACTGGCTTTGGGGTGCTTGTCCTGGAAGCCTTGCAGCTTCCCCGGTCAGCCCTAAGCCCTCTACTGTTAACCATACAACTACCCGGAGGTCTAAGTATGCCCGTAGGTGGTTCCCAGGTGTTATCCAGGTGGCGCCCCAGGAGGCGGTCACCCTTTTCTTTTTTTTTTTTTTTTTATATCATATCTTCGTTGTTAAGGTACAAGAAATCGCATGGAGCGCTAGCTATGGCGAAAACAAAACCAAAAAGCCAAAACGAACTAACATAGGAAACATCCGGAACAATTCTCTTCAACTGGGGTCCGTACCGGTCCCAGGCCCACATACGGGCGCGAAATTAAACCAAGTCTGATAAGAAAAACCCTTTCAAAACCAGCGGATAGCATGAAAAACAACCAAAGTAAACCTAGCTTTCCTGAGACGACATAAAATAACCAAAGGAAACTACATTAGACGAGCGGGAAGAAATTGAGCCAGCGGAGGAAGCCGGGCGAGAAAACATCCCCGGAGGGAAGGCTGTGGCCGTAGACCTGATGAAGCGGGTGAGGGCGCCCAAGAGGGCCGCCGAAGACCATAGGGGAGCGTCGGGGCCGATCTCAGTGACCCCCTGAAGGTGGCGGGTCCTGGCAGGCCTCTTGGCTGGACAGTGGAGGAGGGCGTGCTCGAAGGTCTCAGGGGCCTCTTGGCAGCTGGGGCAGGTGGCCGGGCCGTCATCGTCCCAGGAAGGCTGGGCGCGGAGGTAGCTCTTCTCAGATCTCATCTGGTGGATGCGTCCCGCGTCGAACTTGGAGAGGCCCATAAACGGATGGGGCTTTAGTGAGGGGCGGTAGGCGTATCTTGCTGGATCCGGCGCGGCTTTCTCCCATTCCTCCATCAGGAGGTTCTTGCAGAGGAGCTTAAGCTGCGGGTAGGAGCGGCCCGGTGGGGGGGTCGGGTACGTCTCGCCTAACAGGTGCTGGGAGGTGACCGGGAGGGGAGCGAGGCCGTCGGGGCCGAGGAGGAAGAGCATCGAGTGGGGGAGGGCGTCAAGGGGAAGGTGGGCCCTGTTCTTTGAGGGCGGCCTGGGTTGGAGCCATGGCAGAGGCAGGCGGCTGCCCGCGTTCTTGCGAGAGAGGACCCTGTAATCGGGGGAATGGCGGCTCAGTGAGGGAGTCTGGAGGGCGGCTGGGAGCCTGGCCGCAGCTGGGTTAAGCTCCGGGGGGGAGCACATCACCCTGAGGCAGGCCAGGCAGTGTTTGTACGCGAGGAGGAGATCAAGAGGGGGGAGGCAGGCCTCGACGGCCAGGATGTCGATAGGTGTACACGCGAAGCAATTCGTGGTCCATCTCTGGATTTTGTGCCAAAAGGCTGAGAGCTTCCGCGTCATGTGGGCGGTGGGCTTGAAGGTATCCGCGCCGTAGCTGAGGATGGGGAACAGGAGCGATGATGCCAACCGGTGGCACTGGAGGCGGTCACCCTCACACCCCTTATATATCTTGCGAACAGCATCTGGACGGTTGGACGGCCACAACTCATACGGTGTTGTGGGAGCGTTCCTATGGATCTCATTTTACTAGGAAGCACACAACTACACAGCCTTACCGTGCTGTCGCGCCGTACCAACGCTGGGGCCGCAGTGGGGTGTTAGGAATATCCCTTGAAAGTTACAGGAGGTTCGGACCACTCCTGCTCCGTCAGTAGTCTGTTTCGTACCATACGAAGCGGCCCTATGAACATCTATGAGCCCCACTATCGTGGGATAACTTCCCCCTAAGTCCGCAGATGACTTTGTCGGTGAAGGTAGGGTAACTGGATTACCTCAGTAGGGTAACTGGGTCCCTAAGGTAGGGTGATCATGTTTCCAAGGTAGGGTAACTTCACCCTATTATGCCTTTATTCTCTTCGGGAGTCCGCGCGACCACATATAATGTTACCCCGGAGACCCGTGCAACGTTTACTATGTTTCCTTAACTTTACGCCAACATGTTCTCCGAAGGTTACCCTGCCTAGTAGGGTAACTTTGGCCTACCTAGGTTACCCTGTCTAACCCTATGTCACCAAGTCACTTTGTAGACACTTGTACCAACTCATGTCTACCTGTAGTATGATAAGTATACTGGCCTATCCTCAATATGGTTACCACTTGGTATACCATACGGGCTTGAGTCTAGTCCACTGTAGCTACTTATCTGTAGGGTCGTTACACCAGTACCGACAAGGTTCACTGACGAATCAGCTCTTGCCAACAAAGCCCCGCGGCAGACAAATGTGCATACCCTGCGGGCTGTCTTTGATCTTGTCCTGGTACTATTACAGCTGCTTGCGCAAGAAGGACCGGTAATTGATTGTGCAGATGGCAAAACACGCCTTTGTTTTTCTATTTTCTCGGGCTAAATCACCGCGCATGCTGAGCATGCAGCCTTGCATGGAATAGGCGGTCAGTCATGCCCAAAGTGTGAGGTTCTGGGGAAGGAGCATGGTGTGGAACAGCAGCTGATGTATGTGACCTGGGACTACATGCGATATAGGAAGAAAGCCTTGAGGCATGAGCCGGTAGAAATAGCCTGCATTGTAGCACACTTTCCGCAGTTGGGCATCCAAATAGGAAACACTGTATTCATTGGAGTGGATCGAGTAAGCCCCACAGACCTACACAAACTTAACCTCTTGCACAACATCTACCTTGACTGATTCAAACATATGATGGAATGGGTAGAAGGATTCCTGAAAATGCATAAACGACCACAGGCTGTAACAGGGGCCCTCTGTAGGAAGACTGATCCTAAGATTGCGACCGCACTAAAGACTCAAAGTAGCAGTAAGGATCAAAATAAAGATAAAGATATTTCAAAGTAGAATCAAGTGGTAAAACTTAATATCGTTAAGCGTAAAAGCTTCGCTCAATAAGTTCTCTCAAGGATCGTTGGTTATCAGAATAGGGTGTCTCTCGCTTTAGTTAAGTAGAATAATGTAAACCCGGAGGACACCCGTCAACCATTTTGACCTTTCGCGAGCACCCTGCTCAGCTCAGGGCTGTTGAACTTACCTGCCTAGAGTGAGCTAAGACTCGCAGGCAGTCGGACTGCTCGGATATTAACTATCTCCACAAATAGGAAGCGCTCCCGGCGATGTCTCTCCAGCTCCATCTGCATGAGCCAAAACTCTTTCCTATCGGTAACCTGTCAGTGGCCAACTGACATGCCCACCGTAGAGATAATATCCATTGGGACTCACTGGCCCTGCCGTGGCTTTGTCTATACAAGCTACACAGTCCATGGGCAAATCTACTTAGCTATACTAAGCTTCTAAACCTGACTGCATGCTCCCCCTATATGAAATCTCCTGCTGCTTGACTGCACGGTCGCTACCCACAGTCAACCATGCGGCACCCTCTTAAATCATGACAAGACTCACACCTCTAGAGTCCACTACTAACCCATGGTAATGCTACAGTTCATGGGGTAGCCTGGGACTGGCACTGGGGTGGTTGTCCAGGAAGCCTTGCAGCTTCCCGGGTCAGCCCCAAGCACTCTACTATTAACCATACTACTACCCAGAGGTCTAAGTATGCCCGTAGGTGGTTCCCAGGTGTTATCCAGGTGGCGCCCCAAGAGGTGGTCACCCTCACACCCCTTATATATCCTGCCAACAGCTTCTAGTCGGTTGGATAGCCACAACTCATACGGTGTTGTGGGAGCGTTCCTATGGATCTCACTTGACTAGGAAGCACACAACTACATAGCCATACAGTGCTGTCGCGCCGTACCAATGCTGAGGCCACAGGGGGGTGTTAGGAAGATCCCCTGAAAGTTACAGGAGGTTCGGACGACTCCTGCTCTGTCAGTAGCCTGTTTCGTGCTATACGAAACGGGTCTATGAACATCTATGAGCCCCACTATAGTGGGATAACTTTCCCCTAAGTCCACAGACGACTTTGTTGCTGAAGGTAGGGTAACTGGGGTACCTCAGTAGGGTAACTGGGTCCCCAAGGTAGGGTAACTGAGTCCCCAAGGTAGGGTAATCATGTTCCCAAGGCATGGTAACTTCACCCTGTTATGCCTTTATTGCCTTCTGGAGTCCGCGCAACCATATATAATGTTGCCCCGGAGACCCCTGCAACGTTTACTATGTTCCCTTAACTTTACGTGAACATGCTCTCTGAAGGTTACCCTGTCTAACCCTATGTCACCAAGTCACTTTGTAGACACTTGTACCAGCTCATGCATACCACTAGTATACTTAGTCTACTGGTCTATCCTCACTCTGGTTACCTTTTGGTATACCATATGGGCTTGTGTCTAGTTCACTGTAGCTACCTATCTATAGGGTCGTTACACAGGTGTTTGACGATGCTTGGAAAGAAATTCCTGCTTACTCCGGATTCTGCGTATAGAAAAAGGCCTATCACAAAATCATACAATGGCAGGAAAAGGAGATCCACAATCTTGGCCCTTGTATTTCAGCCGTATAGGCGTCCGCATTGCGAAATCTGAAGAGTTCTCGCTATAATGATTTCAAGAGCACTTTGAAGCGTGTTTGCGCTCTGGCTGACATCTCTCTCATGGCTCAATATTGAAGTCATACCCCAGATACTCTTTCCTACATGGGACGCTACCGACAGACATTTCGCCTGACAAGGGACATTTTTCTCTAGTTCTGTACCTTGAAGGCTACTCGCCCCATCTGCAGATCGCCAGGATTGGGAGCTAAGCCAACTGATGGCAGATCAGCCTGCTAAAGAAGTCCGCCACAGAGCTCGCACTAATCGCCGTCGACAGGCTGATCAAGACAGCGTTGAAAGGTCTGATCAGTGCGCGGATTTGAAACGGCGTGAGAGGCACTTCAACTTTATCAAGATGCCCTTCCTGACTCACTTTGCCTCCCATATACGGCGTTTGGATCCATATCAATGTATTCCACAGAGATCGGTAAACTAGCACATAAGGATGAGATTAAAGATGGCTACAGCAGGTCAAACAAGAATGACGCTGCCCAGCAGATCTTATCGCAATTTGGCCGCCAGCACGTCCTAGGCATAAGCTTTCAGACTATAAAAGCACTTTCAAAAGTTAAAAATCTGATCGTGGTTGAAGATAGTGCAATGGAAATGCCAGCTTTTTCAAGTCACAGTACTCCTCCCCGTGTTCTTAAAGGCTGTATGAAGAACACAAGCATGCTTACCAAACTATGTGCAGCCCTCAATATCTATTATTCTGACGTGATGCAGGAAATTCTAAGTTTTACTATGCAGACTGCTGTGGATGACTCGCAGTTTCCTGCTGACCCTACCGAACGAGGGTTACTCTCTGTAGCTGGATTTGCTCAGCTTGAAATTACGGTAGTGGACATTCAGCAAACTGACATGTTCCACATCCATAGGGCCCGCTGCTCTAGAACAAAGGCATTCTGTAATAGTGGCCCCAGAAATGATATGGTATGAGTCCAGACAGGTAGGGACGTGAACTATGGAGATTTACGAGGACCCGTAGTAGCTCAGTTGCTAGCACCTTTCAATATAAGAAATATTCTCAGTGAAGCAAGAGCTGTCCATCTGTTGGCATTGGTTTGCATACTGGATTCAGTCAATAGTGGTAGATTTCACATTGCGAGCAGACATATTCGAGTCGGCCCTCTTGTCAATGGTCGAGATTTGCTAATAGTTAATATTGGGGTAGTGATTCGACAGGCACAGGTAATTCCTAGCGGGGAGAGGCAATGGATAGTCAATCACAGAATTGATCTGCGAATGTTTAATGAAATATATGAAAATATTTTATCTAATTATGTACAGTATTTATCCAAGTTAAAGCTGGGCACTTAAGGTGGCAGTTCCCATATTGAGTGTTCAGCTTCAGCTCAGCCACAGGAGTACTAGTAGACAATTCGCTGGAGTTTAAGAGAATGTTTTAAATAAATTGAATTGTTCTGCATAAATATAGGGCCAAGTTGAAGCCGTACACTTAAGATAGTAGTGCCCATATTATGTGTCCGGCTTCAACTCAGCTGTGCAGGAGTACAACACAATCTGCTGGTGTTTAAGTCAATATTTTAAATAGGTTTAATTGCTCGGCATGAATATGCGGCCAAGTTGATGCCGTACACTTAAGATGGCAGTTGCCATATTGACTGTCCAGCTTCAACCCGGCCACCAGAGTATTACACAATCCGCTGACATGTAAGAGAATATTTTAAATACGTCGCATTGTTCTGCATGAATATGCAGCCAAGTTCAAGCTGTATACTTTGGATGGCAGTCCCCATATTGAGTGTCTGGCTTCAACTCAACCCCAGGACTAATATACCATACACGGGCATTTAAGGGAATGTTTTAAATTGGTTCGATTGAGTAGCCGGCCAAGTTGAAGCCGGCGACCTAAGCGAGAGATTCCTTTAGAAAGTGTCCAGCTTCAACTCCGCCTCGTGTGTTCTGCCAATAATTGATAATGCTAATTTTTGCTCTTCTGTAGCAAAGCCAACCAATGTAAGCGGTCTCCATAGCCGTCGTGCTAGATGTCTTGTAAACAGTGAGGGAATTATCGAAGTAACAGTTGGGCACGCACTAAGCAAAGAGCAACATATGATGTGAGCAGCCAGGAGCGGACAAATCTAGGTGGCTACAGATGACAGGGGATCTGGGAGGACCGCCGGCTGTGCACAGTTGGTAAGAGTAGGCACGAGGCCTGTAGATGAGAAGATAAGGGGGCGGATACAAAAGGAAGGGGCTGGGAGGGGGTGGGAACGCAAGAGCCGCATCTGACCCTTTGAAGCAGAAGTGGGGCGTCCGACCCTTTAGAGCAAAGGTGGGGCAGCGTCCAACCCTTTTGAGCGAAACTGGGGCAGCGTCCAACCCTTTAGAGCAAAAGTGGGGTGGCGTCCGACCCTATGTAGCGAAGGTGGGCCGCCATCCGACCCTTTGGAGTGAAAGTGGGGTGGCGTCCGACCCTTTAGAGCGAAAGTGGGGGGTCCAACCCTTGGAAGCGAAAGTGGGGCGTCCGACCCTTGGGAGCGAAATTGGGGCCTTTGGAGCGAAAGTGCGGCTTCTGAACCTTTGAAGCGAAAGTGCGGTGTCTGACACTTTGGAGCGAAAGTGCAGCGTCCGACCCTTTGTAGCCAAAGTGTTGCATCTGACCCTTTGCAGCCAAAGTGCGGCATCCGACCCTTTGCAGCCAAAGTGCGGCATCCGACCCTTTGGAGTAAAAGTGGGGACTCCAAGCAGACCAGACGCAAAAGATGAATTGCAAGGAGGGCTCGGGAAATCCGCAAGGACGGGAGACAAAGAGCAGACTAGCTTCGTCCAGCCGCCAGCTCGATATGTCCCGAGAAAAAGGTTTTTTTGCTGATGGAGCGTGTAGTGGCAGTGGCTGATATGGGAAAATGGTGGAAGAAGACTGGAGATCTGTAGGAGTGCGTAGTATGGAAGAGGAGATCAAATTGCCTAGGCATGAGGGACACAGGCGTATTAGAGAAAGCGTTTTCTTTTTTCTTTTTTACTTTTTTTAGACAAGTATGACTGATTGAGTGGGAGTATTGGAAATGCTGCTCGCCACGCTCTTCTGATATCTCCTTTGTTTTTTAGCTAGCTTCCCAGGAAGTGATATAGCTTTGAAAATGTGTTTGAAGTCTGGGATGATTCCAGGTGTATTTGTGGAAAGCCTTTTCTATGTAGGAATGCAGCAATCAGAACAGAGGGAGAAAGGCTGTAACGAAAACGGGAAGGAAAGTGAAATGGTAGTAGAAGAGTTTTCCTCCAAGAGGATACCCCGACAGATAATGATAATTGTTTCTGCATTTTGTTAGCATGAGTTGCCAGGAAAAAGGGGAAAAGCGGGACAAGAAGCAACCTGTTTGAGGGTACCTCCCGATAAGAATAGGAGGAGTTTGTGATAATATATACTGCTGTCTCTGCATTCCTTAGTTGAGATCGTAGACGGGTCTCATTGAGTAAGAAGTTGTTATTATATAATGAAGAGATTTTACATCCCTTCTGTATGCAATCGTGTTAGGTGTGATTTCTCAGCGCGCTTTTCTTTGTTTTGCCATTTTGTTTTGCCATTTTGTTTTGCCGTCTCTCACCCAAGTCTAAAGGATATTGAGAGTGAATTTCTAGCAGAGTTGTAGGAGTCTTTGCCAAGTCACAGTGGAGTTGCTACTGTCTTGGATGCAAGAGATGGCATACAAAGAATTGATTTCTTTTGCTTTTTCATTTTATATATCGTTTCCTTATATCTATTGCATGTCCACATATAATTTCAATTTATTCTGAGTAGTTGTGATTGCATAGGTGGTAAATTTGTACTGGTCCTACTCATGAAGTATCTGAAAACAGGAATGGTAGAGGGCAGTTGATGCAAGTGTATGAGACACCCCCTGAGGGGCCCGTGTACATAGGTAAAAGTACCGTAATGCCCACCCAAATGATCATGAATTGAGTTGATTCGACATATGCCTGCAACAGTTAAAAAAAGGTAAAATATCTTAGTCTTTTCAAAACATTATTCTCTTTTGCCATAAGCTACATCAGTAAAAATAATACCTTCCGTTCTGTGCGTTCTGTGCATCTGACGCACCTGACGCTGGAACGCAAATCGCGAACCAGGACGCAACCACCCTACCACACCACCCATCTGACGCAACCTGACGCAGCACCTGATCCTCAGGACGCACCAGACGCAGCACCTAATACTCAGGACGCTACCTGACGCCAGGCCACATCTTCCAGAGATAAGCGAAGGGTCCCCCCTTTACTTTTTTCTAACCTGGGTCACAATAGATTTCATACCGTCAAACCGTTAAATTTACTACTAGTAATCTTCTATTGTTCTAATATACAGGCCAATTCATAGAAAAACTTGAACACTCAGTCATAAGAACCCTTCTGACCCCTTGCCAAACCCCCCCGTCACCCGATTTCTTTTTTAGGACCATTTAGCACTGTAACTTCAAGTTCATGAATAAAATTCCCAGGGGGCACAGGAAGGAACCTATACCATCATGTAGCTGGCATCGAGCCCAACAATACCCCGCAATCAGATCCAGAATCGGCCCAGTGGTTGTGGAGGAATCTGCCATCGAGTTCAGGGACCTGTAGAAAGACCACTCTCAGAAGGGTTGGCGGATTCATGGGTTTCGATGCGACAGAGACGTACCTTATACCGCCGCGTAGCTGGCGTCGAGCCCAACAACCCTCTGCAATCAGATCCAGAATCGGCCCAGCGGTTATGGAAGAATCAGCCATCGAGTTCTGGGATCGCCAGCACACTATTCAGTACTGTAACTTGATGAATGAAGTTCGTGGGGGAAAGTATCTTATATCATTGTGAAGCCTGTGTCATGGCCAATAACCTCCCACAAAGAGCACCAGAATCCGTCGAGCGGTCGTCGAGTGATCTGCCGTCGAGTAAAATATCGCCAGCTTTATACCTGATATACCCTCCACAGAAGACAGCGAATTCCTGAGTCCTAATGCGACGGAGACGTACCTTATACCGTGGGGAAGCTGGCGTCACGCCTAACAACCTCCCACAAAGAGCATTAAAATCCGTCCTGCAGTTGTGGAGATATCTGCCATCGAGTAAAATATTGCAAGGGCTACTATAAAGATCCTCTCCACAGAAGATAGCGACTTCCTGGGTCTTGATGCGACAGAGACGTCCTTTATACCGCTGCGTAGCTGGCGTCGAGCCCAACAATCTGCCGCAATCGGATTCAGGATCGGAGCGGTGGATGTGGAGGAATCAGCCATCGAGTTCTGGGATCGCCAGAGTATCTATAAAGACAACCCCCACAAGAGTCAGCGATTTCCTGGGTTTTAATGCGACAGAGACGTACCTTATACTGCCGCGTAGCTGGCGTCGAGCCCAACAATCCCCCACAAAGAGCAGCAAAGTCCGTCAACCGGTTGTGGAGTAATCTGCCATTGAGTAAAATATCACCAGGGCTAGTATAAAGATCCTCTCCATAGAAGACAGCGATTTCCTAGTTTTCGATGCGACAGAGACATACATTATACCGTTGGAAAGCTGGCGTCAAGCCCAACAACCTCCTGCAAACGGAATCAAGATCCAACCATCGGTTGTGGAGATATCTGCCATCGAGTAAAATATCGCCAGCTTGATACCTGATACACCCTGCACAGAAGACAGCGATTTCATGAGTTCCGATGTGACAGGGACGTACCTTATACCATTGTGTAGCTGGCATCCAGCCCAATAACCTCCCACAATCAGAATCAGGATCAGAGGGGTGGTTGTGGAGGAATCCGCCATCGAGTTCTGAGATCGCCAGGGTATCTATAAAGACAACTCTCATAAGGGTCAGCGATTTCCTGAGCTTTGATGCTACTGAGACGTTGTTTATACCGCTGTGTAGCTGGCGTCGAGCCCAACAGTCTCCCGCAATCAGATTCAGGATCGGAGCAGTGGTCGTGGAGGAACTTGCCATGGAGTTCTGAGATCGCCAGCACCTCACCCCATTCAGCCCTGTAACTTCATGAATAATATCCCTCTGGGGATGAATCTTATACCGCTGGATAGCTGGCATCGAGTCCAGGAACCTTCAAGTGTCGGATTCAGGATTGATTGTCTGGCTGTGGTGGAGTGTTGCAGCTGTGGCCCAGGAGTGTGGATGTTGAGTGTTGTGATGAAAAGAGTGTCGCATCGCATCCAGTTTGAGGCTAAGTGCCGAGAAACCACCAGGCACTATGCTAGACTTGAGCGTATTATGGCTATTACTCACTTTCAGACTGGAGTGAGCTGGCATTTTCGCTCATTCAAAGATGATGTTCTGAAAATAGAACTCTGAGTGCCAGTATGACTCAGACATGGGGTCTTTAGCTCAAATTTAAGATTAAGGCTATGATAGCTTTCTCACCAGGCGCCAGCACTAACTATATTTTCTTTGCCAAGAAATACTCCTTGCTCACATCCAGGCTAGAAGACAAAGAAGCCTGAAAGGAGAATCAGGGGTAGTAGTGAATCCTGATGTGCGATGGTGTTGAGGTTTAAGTCAGGATGCATGGGAGGCAGGGTTGCTTGGTTGGATGTGTCCGGACGGAACCCAGTGGAAGCAAGGGTCTCCGGACACACCTGACACAACAAGATATGGCATATGGGTACAGGACGCACAGGACGCACCGGACGCAGGGTCCAGGCGGGGAGCGTCAGGACGCAACACTACTGTATCTGACGCTGGCCACCTTTTTGCTGATGTAACAGGTTCTACAAACCATGCCTCCCATTAAAACCCACGAAGCATCATATAAGCCAAGATAGGCAGCACCGGCACTATACTTTGGCGCAGGCTGGACATATCAATGAATTGTGGATGACTAAAATCTTTGTATTAGCACAGTCCGGGACATATATCATGCCCCTGTGACTCCCAAAAAGAGAAAGGGTCAGCCCTTCTCTATTGACTCCCCCACTCCGAGAACCCTTATTGCTACAGCAACCAGGGATTCCACCCACTGCCAGATGGCCTTCACCCACATTGCCGATATCTGCAGGGTTCAGGCTCAGGCTTGTGAGCACACCCTGTAGCAAGCCTTTGCTCTCGAAGGGTACTACCACCGCAAAGCCTACAAGAAGCTGTTTGTTAAGGCTGAACAGAAGGAGAAATAGTTTCGCTTTGCCCTCATGCATCGCCATTGGACCCCAGAGGACTGGCACCGGGTTATCTGGACTGACGAGCGCTATATTTTGCTTTCTGGCACTCATGCGACTATCTAGATAACCCAGTGCCAAGGGAAAGCATATGAGAAGTCTTGTTTGACTCCAAAATTTCAAAAAAGAAATGCAGTGATGATCTAGGAGGGTATACTGGGAAGGAAAAGGACTCACTTAGTTCTTTGGCAGCATGATCATTCGGGCACAATAACTGCAGAAAGTTATTGTGCCCATGTGCTGACCCCGGTACTCTGGCCTTTCTGGTACTGTGAAAGCCAGAATGCCAAGCAGTGGCTCTGGGTTATGGAAGATGAGGCCTCCACTCACCAGGCACGATATACCCAAGCAGTTCACCGTGAGTATCAAATACTCAAGTTGGAGTTTGCCCCCTGCTCCCCTGATTTGAACCTTATCGAGACCATGTGGGGGCTGCTTGAGGATAGGCTCAATACCCGGCGTCCTCGAATTACAGAAAAAAATGAAATGATGATGGCTATTCAAGAGGAATGGAATCACATTACAGAGGAGAGGATTCTGGCATTTGTTAATACAATGCCAGAGAGGATTCAAGCAGTTATTGCTGCCAATGGAGGGCATACACGGTGGTAGACTTAGTTTATAATTTTTAATTTTTAACTTTTAATTTTTTCGTATTTTTATTATTATTTATAATACATTTATTTCTACTTCAACTTTGATTATCGTGAACTTGCTTTGTTTCTCCCCCCTCTGTGTGTTTATTTCTGCCCAATTAGACCCCTTGTCAACCCCCTGCTACCCCCCTGTCTCAGCCCTGCCTTAACCTTGTTACCAACAGCATTATACCACCCCTGTTTTCGGGTACTTCATGAGCGGGACGAGTAGTAGTAGTAGGGTTGCCCTTGCGTTGTCGGATTTGTCTTTTAGCACCCGGACTTTACTTTCATAAAAGATCTCTCCACCATGAGCGAATGTGGGAAACCGCGACCGGCAACAGGCATCACCACACTCTCTCTTTAGCGAGCACTAACGTGATTCCGATTCTTACAAAACAAACGGTAGTGAGAGAGAGGCCCTGTTTTTGTCCTTCATTATCATCAATTCGGATACTGTAGATCCGCTTGATATCCCAATTTACTGTCGTTGAGCCATGCTCGAGTACCACTCGAGTACTTCCCCCTTGTCATGCCCAAATTTAGGACAGTACCAGTATGGTGGGAGAAGCCGCTGGGGGGACCTGTGTAACCTCTCCCCCCTATTCTGACCTTCTTTCAATTGGTCGAAAGTCGGCACCCTGACTGCTGTCAAGTCCTGAACCACAACGGACCGAACGCCTGCAGGCAAGCCACTCTTCCGGGACGGCTGGGAGTGTTACACATTTCCCCTCCGTCGCTCCTGGTCTATCTACACTTGTACTTGTAGGGTAAACACGGTAAGGACTCGAATAATTGGACCATCTACTAGGTACAGTCGCACCTCGCTATAATGGAACTCTTCATACGGGAAACCTCGCTGTTAAGAAACGAACATCTGGGAATTTGTACCCTGCTCCCATACAAATTATCCTCGCTATAAAGAATTTCTTCCAAAACCTTGCTATCCCTTGGGCGGTCTTAAACAGTAAAATTCGTCGCCAGGCACACAAGAAATTGTCATTGGTTGCAGTTTAATGGTTTCCATGATGCCGAGCCACTAAAACCTTAAAGCCCTGATTTCTATTAC
>Ga0307509_10007946_pt1 | contig 13683 bp, 16 predicted proteins | sample 10_EM_MG_FD_202245 | JGI IMG/M metagenome (GOLD analysis project Ga0307509, IMG submission 202245) | Populus trichocarpa ectomycorrhiza microbial communities from riparian zone in the Pacific Northwest, United States - 10_EM | ecosystem: Host-associated > Plants > Roots > Unclassified | place...
GATTAATCTTAAAATGAAACGGGTTTTTTGATTACATAACTTCAAAAAAATTGTCCCACAGAACGCAGCCAGAAGATGCAGGGTGCGCTGAAATGCAAATAACGCAAACTGATTTTTTTTGCTGATGAAGTGTGTAGGTTCGTGAGATTTGTCGTGGAGTTATTGGATCCCAATTTGGCTAGTGGCAACAGCTGATACTAATCGCCTTGGTCACTGGTGACAAAGTTCAGTAGGAAACCTTCCAGCACTTGGTTGGTTCTTTCGGTTTGTCCGTCAGTCTGAGCGTGGTATGCCGTTGACATTCTTCGCCCAATCCCTGATGCCTTGCAAAGACATTCCCAAAATTCTCCCAAGAGGGTTGCGTCCATATCCAATATGATTTCCGTAGGTAGACTGTGAGGGTTGCAAACTTCACCGAGGAGGACGGTTGCAACACCCTTCGCGGTTGCTTCCGTAGGTAGGCAGATAAAGTGTGCCATTTGGGTGAACCAATGCACTACTACCATGACTTGAGTATATCCTTGGGATTCAGGTAGTTGTGTAATAAAGTCGGTTGAGATTGACGTCCATGCCGCGTTTGGTGTTCCTAAGGGCTGGAGTAGTCCCCCTCGTGCATGTCATGAGAATTTATTGTTGATATTCATCGCATGACAGGACATAATCATTCATCTATTATGTCAACTTGTCCCAATAGACATCTCTGGTAAATATTTCAATCATTTTTCCCATCCAAAATGTCTAGCTACCCGCGAGTCATGGCATCCCTTTGCGATCTCGGTTTTGAGTTCGTTGTTGTTGGGTATGTAAAGGCGGTAGTTGAAATATAGGATTCAGTCCTTTAACTGCCAGGTCTTCGGAGCTTCTTGTTGCTGACGTATCCTTCATCCTAGTTCAACCATTTTCTCGCACCACTCTTGGTCTCCTCTTCCCGCCCCTTCTACTTGCTCTATCAGGTCTGGTTCATAATTGCTTCCTATCATTTTTGAAATTGTCTACTAGAAACCATAACCTGTTCGCATAGTAACCTCGGGTGGTTGTTGATATCTTCTTGACCAAGTAACTTCTTTTCGATGTGCTTTTCTTGGGGTATGGATACCACTGGTGGTGTGTCCATTGCCTGAACTAATCGCTTGGGTGACAAATCAGTCCTTCCAAATCCCATTTTTTCTCGTATAGTGTCATACATCTTGTCTCTCTCAACAGCATCCGACATGTCAGTCTTCTCAATTATCTTTTGGGCTATGCGTTCGCCTTCCATGATCTGACAGTTGTTGTTACTATGGTTAATCATAATCACTTTCACTTCTCCCGCATAATCAGCATCAATTACTCCCCGCCAAGATCTCTTCCTTTTTTGCTCGCAAGTCCACTTCTTGGTTCTAGTCTTGCATACATAATTCGTAGTAGTCCCACTGCGATTCCCCCTTCCCCCACCTTTGGCCCGCGAGCTGGTATTAGAATTGCTTTAATTGGATATATGTCATGTCCTGCCTCCATCGTGAACCTTTGGTTGACATTTTCTCCTGGGGTATAATGGTCTGATTCTCAGTCGCCGAATTTGCCGCCTTTCTTTTGCCGCTTGGGTTTTCATTTGTCCTTTATGAGGCTGCATTAGGGTAACCTGAAAGAGTTCCAGCTTCAGGATTCTCTGTTGGGTATGCTCAGCTCCCTCCTTTAGACGATACTCCGTCGTCTGCTGAGCACATCGGGTTTCCCACCACTGGTTCCTGGTCAGTATACGATCTTGAACTTGAAATTCGCCAATTCTTGTGCCCATCAAACCTGTTCTGGGTTCCATTTCTTGGTTGTCAAGAAATGTTGTAGATTATGATGGTCAGTTGTGACAGTGATTGGATTGTCAGCTCCCGCCAGGTAGCATTTCCACCGCGTGAAGGTCTCCAAAATTGCCAGCAATTCCTTGTCCTGTATCCTGTAGTTCCATTTGGCCGGACTTAGTTTTCGAGAATGGAAGGCAACAGGATCTAATCTGATATCCAAGAATTGTGACAAGACACATCCAAATGCAAAGTCACTAGCGTCTGTTTCGACCACGGTTTCACTTTCTGGATAGAAATGTGCTAGGATAGGTGCCGTAGTGAACCCGCTTTTGAGTTCCTCAAACGGCTCTTCTTGCTCAGTCCCCAAACTGAAGTCCTTCAGGTTTCCCTTCAGTGTTGCTGTTATTGGTTTGCAAATCTTAGAGAAGTCCTTAATGAATCTGTGGTAGAAATTCGCAAGGCCAATGAAAATCTGAACCTCCTTCACCGATCGTGGTGACCTCTATTTCGTTATGGATTCAACCTCTCTCTCACTCATTGTGACTCCATCGATGGCAACAATGTATCCCAAAAAGACTACCGAAGGTACGTGGTACACCCATTTTTTCAGGGATATTGCCAGCCGGTGTTCCTCCAGTCTGGCCAGTACCATTTTCACGAGTTCAAAGTGTTCCTCATAATTCTTTGAATAAATAAGAATGTCATCAGGGTAGACGACTACCCCGTGGTCTAAGAATTCTCTCCGGATCTTATTCATCATTGCCTGAAATGTTGCTGGGGCATTTGGCCAGCCGAAGGGCATGATCTTGTCTTTGTAATGTCCATACCATGTTCTGAAAGCCATTTTCCATTCATCTCCAGCCTGGATCTGAATGTGATAATCACCATCCTTTATGTCAATCTTGCTGAAAATTGTGGCTCCCACAAGTCGATCTCAGAGCTCGCTCATAAGCTGTAAGGGATATTTATTGAGGATGGTCAGTTTATTCAACTGGCAGTACTTGACACATAGGCGAAGTCTGCCATCTAGTTTTGGAACAAACAGTATTGGAGCTCCATCTGGGGATTGACCTTGTACAATTTTTTCTTGCTTAAGCATATAAGCAAGGTATTCGGCCTGAACATCTAACCGGTATTGGGACATGGGGTATATGGGTCCCCATGGCGCTTTGGCCTCTTCCTTCAAATCGATTGGATGGTTAAAGGTTCTGCGAGGAGGCAATTCTTTCTGCCAGTTCAGGGAGAAATAAATTTTCGTACCGAAGGTATTCCCTCCGAAATGAGTCTAGGGTGATTTCCGTTTCACCTTTTTCATACCCGATTCTTCCTATATATTGGGCTTGAGGGTCAAATGCTACTGTCTCATCGTATTCGTATGCATCTGCCACTCCCTCGTCTTCCACATCTGCATGGCAGCCATCCTGTTTGAATTCCCACTTTCCCAGGTGTTCAAGGTTGGATAGTGGATGTTCCTTATACCACCATCGAAACAGTATGACTAAGTCACGATGTCCTGCAACCACAATTTCTGCAGATTTGGGAACCGATGTCCATTTCTGAATTCCAACGTAACAGCGTGAGAATACATCTTTTGCCCTGATGACCCAGCGACGCCATCCAGACCAAAGATATCCATCACTTTTGTGCGTACTTCGTAACGTATTTCAAACTGGCCAACATGCGTTTCGTTTTAACAGAAAGATGTTTGAACCCGAGTCTAATAACATGAGAGTCCGAATTCTCTTTCCTCCTGACTCACGATAAGCCCACTCTTGTGCACATTCGTAGTGTTTTGTTATTGGAGGTCTTGGACGTCCTCTACCATGAGGTAATTCCGTTTTTCGTTTGGAAGTCATTTTTATCTCGTTGACTGTGGCTGTTAATTACCGTGCCAGCACGGTTTCGACCCGGTGGGTCTCCTCAGATAAACTAAATATCTTCTTGTGGTATACTGGCAGCCCACTACTAGCGGTCTTTCCCTCCTGCCAAGGAGTTCCCATATAGCCAGGCATGGTCGAGTGCCCCTTGGTAAGTGATTTGCCACTGCGCATTGCCCAGTACCGCATCGTCGACAGGCTGTTTCCAGCCTAGGCCGGCTTCCAGTCGGCTTCCATGACACCTTCGCCCTCTCCTGTATCTCGCCGAGAAACCTGTTGGCCCATGCGACGCATAGAGCCTCAGCGAGGAGGGTGCCCACCAACTGCTCGCCCCAGCTCGGGCAGACTACTTCGTTCCTGCTCCGAAGATAGCTTTGTGTGCGCCACCCATCTCTGCTTTCTAAGGTAACTTTCTCCGGCGATGGAGAGTAAAGTCTCAAATTATCGGGCTTTTTGACCCCCAGCCTCCAGGTTCCAGTTCCCTCCTAGACCGTTGCTCCGATACGCTTAACCTTTCCTCGGTTGCCATAACATCTCTGCCGGCTATAACCTAGGTTATTTGTCAGGTCAATATTTCCTCCGTCTTCCCAATAGTTGTGTTTTTCGATTCCCGAGGAGGGATTTGGACTACCCCTGTGCCGTTGCCAGTGGTCCCATTCGGACATCCTAGGCCTCGTCCATAGATGTATCCCACTTTCTCGGCCTCTCAATCCGATGCACTTTCTCTGCATTTCTTTCCCGTCTTCAATCAGCCACAGCCGCGACCTCTGGCTTTCTTGGTTGGAACTTGGGACGAAAGGTCCCTCGGTTGCCGTTGTCAAGCTTTCGTCCGCCGATTGTCGATACTTGAATCGGCAGTCGGCAGTTTTTCCATTTATGGCCTGGAATACTGCAAAGTGTACAACCGTCAGTTTCTTGTCTCTTCTTCATTTCCTCTTTGTGGATTCCCGAATCAGGTTCCTTAAAGCTTGTGTGTTCTACTTTTTGTCCCTCAGGTACCCCCTTTCGGATTGTCTCGCTTGCCCTTTTTGCGTTACACGTAGCTTTCTGCCAAGGAGCGTACTTCTTCCATGAGCTTTTCTCATTAGAATCTTCTTCTCGGGGTTGCGCTTTCCCAATGAATCGGACTTTGAGGACGGTTCTTACTGGCGACCACACTGTTCCTTAAAAGCTTCCTCTGCTTTGGGCACAGTTCGGATGGCCACAACCCACTCCGTGTCTCTGCCGCATTCTTTGTTTGAGAGGTAGCGGAGTGCATCTAACAGCAACCCCTTCTCGACCATAGATCGCCAAGCGATCCCCGTTACCTGCGCCAAAATGTTCAGGTTTTTGAATTCCCAGCGATACTTCTCTATGTCACCCTGGTATTTAACCTGATCCAATTTTCTCAACGCAATTCGCACTGCGTGGGAAACTGTAAATCAAAGAACGACTTGTGCTTTGAATATATGCCCATGTTCATAGCCTTCTTGTTTTTGGTAGCCTAATTCTCCAGTCCTTTGTTTTCAACACGACAACGCAAGTGGGGCCACTTACTTCCCTTCCATTCTTCCGATGGCGCATATTATCTTATCCTCATCTTGAATCCAGTACGTAGGATTCCTTGCCAAGTAATCTTCACACACGAGGAGCCAAACCTGTACATCTTAATAATCAAAATGTTTATTGGTGAAAGGAGGATCTGCGGGTTCATGCCTAGATCCCCTGAGTGCTACGCTCATGATCTTTACAAGCTTTGCGAGGTGTGGATCATCACCCTCTGGCGGGTTTGGTTTCTGGGGCGCCTATTCACATTAGTCGTTGCCGCGGTGTTCGCCATCCAATTCGCAAGTACTTGGATCAGGGTCTGCACCGTTTCCTCCTACTCATGGGGGCATTCATCCCCCGATTCCTCCCTGTGGCATTGCGACAGACCGTTTCTGAACCCAAACTTCTTCTTCTTCTTCATCAACCCTGTGCGGAAGAGCTCCTCTCAGCCTATAGGAGGAGGGTCCTTCCCCCTCGTCGGTAATAAGCCCTGTGGGGGCTGCTGAGTATGTTTGTGCAGCTGCACATGTTTCCTCCCTTGCCTTTTTTATCACATCAAGCAATGTCGCCGTTCCACTTCGATGTGCTTGTTGTTGCTAGAGATATGTTTGATTTGTTTCTTTAAGTGGTATGTTGGGTGGTAGGTGCGGTGAGAAATAAGCCGACAGCTAGGACCTGGATGGTCTTGGCTCACAGAACTCGGTAACAAGACATGAGTAGAGTAGGGTAGATACAATGGAGGAACTTTGTAATAGATGGTCAAAGAATTGGTAGCGATCAAGTAGAAAAACCTATTAGATTGATAAGATGTCTTCTCCGTGCTTGTTGTGTTCAATAGGAGCAAAGATGGTGTGAGGTGGTAGCTGCGGGGTAAGATATTCCGACAGCTAGAACCTGGATCGGCTTGTATCGGAGAATTCATTAAGAAGAGAGTTGTAATGTAGCCTTGATCCAATAGAGGGACATTTGTGTAGATCGTCAAAGTATTGCTAGCGATCAAATAAAAAGTAATTATATTGATAAGATCTCTTCTCCATGCTTCTTGTTTTTAATAGCAGCGAAGATGCTTCGATATTTATATTCCGCGTCTGAGCAATCGCGGTATACATGGTATTTCTATACTACTTAAGTATCTCGCTAACCTTTCTGCCAACACTTTCCGCGTGCGAACACTGGTAGACCCTGAAAACTTCCTTCCACACCTTCTTGCTCCCATGGTCAACTTATCGGTCTGGGGTCTCGTTATTGCTGATGGTCTGGAAACCACGTCACGTGTCAGCTCATCTGTTTATCCATTGACAGCAATGATTACGAATTATCTTGCCCCCGTGCTTTAGAAGGTAGTCTAACTCACCAGATAAAAGATAGCCATTCTTCTTTGGTTGGCTTCGTAGAGATTTCGACCTGCAAGCGCATGCCGTGTCCTTGTCCTCCAGCATTATATGACTTGTCCTCGGGATGTTACCCATAGGTTGTTTCCCTTGGACTCAGTCTTTTGCCAACCGGTCCTTTCTGGAGTTGCCCGCTCCAGTTACTGGGTATAGTTACGTTCTTCATACCCTATGTGTCTTTGTAGGGAAGAGGGGGCTAACTTGTGTGCAAAGCGTCCCGTCACCTTCGACCCACTCCCTGACGGGCTGGCTTTGAGTGTCGGTAACCTTATGCGCCGGCGTCAGATTCACCTGCTGCGACGTGCAAATGGCGCCCAAATGTCTCCCCTCATATATGCAGCCAAAGGGTTGCACCCCAACTGGCAGCCACGACGTATACGGTGTTATAATATGTCTCCCAGTGAGATGGGAATTGTGTGATAGGACGCAAGGACCCCAGGGTTCAGTGAGGATGCGGCCTCCCCAGGCCGGAGCGGGAGGGGGGTGTTATCATGATTCTTCGAAGTACATGCGCGTCAAGCTAGGGTAACTCTGTCCCCGAAATCTATACGTGCAGTCCGTGCGCCTAGCACGAGCTCCCTTATTGGAAGGGTTCGTCCCGAATACTCTATGCCGATTATACATTCGAGTGCCTGTTTCAAGCTTCACATACTAGGGGTAAAAACCCGCGCGTTTGCTTGTCCATAGATGGAAAACCTTTCTATGTTACTCAACTTCTCGCGGGCCCGGTATCACTGGGTTTTCTCTATGAATCATGTACACCTCTTTCTTATTTCGTAGCGTTAGCGTGTGGACTTCTGATAGATAGGACGTGAATCGTGTTATATCGGAGAACTCGTTAAGAAGAAATGAGTAATGTAAGCCAGATATAATGGCCGGCTTTGGTATAGATTGTCGAAGTATTGGTAACGATAAAGTAGAAAAACTTATTACGTTAAATTGATCTCTTCTCTGCCCTTGTTGTCTCTAATAGCAGCGAAGATGCTTCGATATTTATATTCCGCGTCTGAGCAATTGCGGTAAACATGCTATCTCTATACTAACTTGAACTGAGTATCTCACTAATCTTTCTGCGAAGACTTTCTGACTGCGAACCCTTGTAAACCCTGAAAACTCTCTACAACACCTTTTTGGCTCCAATGGTCAACTTATCGGTCTACACTCCCGTTATTCCTGATAGTGTGGAGACCACATCAGGTATCAGCTCATCGGTCTATCTGTTGACAGCAATGATTACAAATTATCTTGCCCCCATGATATACGAAGGTAGTCTAACTCGCAAGAGAGAAGATGGTCATTGTTTATTGGTTGGCTCCGTAGAGAATCCGACCTGCGACCAGATGTCATATTCTTGGCTTCCGGCAATACATGACTTGTCCTCGCGATCGCACCTATGGGCTTTGTCCCTCGGACTCCATCCTTTGCCAACCCGTCCTTCCTGGAGTCACCAGCTCCAGTTACTGGGCATAGTTACCTCCTGCATGCCCTACGCGTCTTTGTACGCATGAGTGGTGTAACTTGTATGCAAAATGTCCCCATACCTTTGACCCACTCGCTGACTGTCTCGCTTCACGTCACTTTAGCCTTATGCGCGGTCGTCCGATTCGCCTGCTACAATAACTAGCCAACCCATCCACCCGAGATGACCCCATTCCTTGCCCACTACATCTTTCATCCACAGACACAGCGGATGAAACAGAGAGAAGCTGATAATCCTGGGGCAACGATGTATGCTCACTGTATGCAGGATATACATCAACAGGCGAAACAAACACTAGAAAATATATGAGGATCAATGAAGAAATATTACACCCAGAAAGGGACGGAACAACCAAACATTGACGCCAGCACCTTGGGAATATTGAATGCAAGGAACCTACGTACCAGATGGCCATCGAAGAAGTTGAGCCTGAAACTCTATGGTCCTTTCAAAGTATGAGAAAAGAAAGGAATTCCGGCCTACAAGTCGGAAGTATCGGAACGGTGGAAAATTCATCCTGTATATCATGTTTCCCTATTGGAATCCTATTCAGCCTCGAAGTGACCAAATCGCGAACAACTCCCAGGAGATCCCGAAGACATCGAGTGAGACCTGGAGTGCAAGGCAGAAAGGATCGTCAAAAGTGAGATCATTTCTTACACACTAAAGATTTGACTCAGCAATAAACCCATGAAGAAGCTTTGGTATTTCGTGAAGTGGAAAGGCTGCCCGGAAGATGAGAATACTTGGAAACCACACGAGGGTATGAGAAAGGCGCAGGAAGAGGTGGAAAGTCTTCATAGAGAAAACCAGAGATGCCAGGCCCCGGAGAGGTCGCATCACATAGAAAGGTGTTCCATTGGTCGACAAGCAAACACCTGTGGGTTTACCCTTACTGTGTGGAGCTTGAGACGGAAGCTAGATTGTATAATAGAAATAGAGTTTTCGGAACGAACACTTCGAAGAGGGCAGCTCGTGTTAGGCGCACAGACTCCCTGTAAGGACTTTTGGGACAGAGTTACCCTACCTTGACGGGCACGAACTTCGAAGATTAAAGATCACACCCCCCTCCAGCCCTGGCATTGGGACGGCACGTCATCACCTGCAGCCTGGGTACTTGCGTCCCAACACCAAAGACCACTATCCTTGAAACACATCTTATAACACTGTATATGTCGCGGCCGCCCCTCCGACTGGATCCTGCTCGCAGGACCTATGAGGTGAGACCTCCGTGCACCATATGCAAGTGGAAACAGGTGAATCAGACAATGGTGCATAACGCTACAGACACTTGAAGACAGACCGTCACAAGGGTGGGGCATGAGTAAGGGGACCTTTTGCATTAAAGTTAGACCCCTCTTACCTACAAAGATGCGTAGGGTATGAAGAAGGTAACTATGCCCAGTAACTGGACCGGGTGACTGCGGGAGGGAGGGGTTGGCAAAGGATGGAGTCCGAGGGACAAAACAAATATATGCCATCCTCAGGACAAGTCATGTAATGCCGGAAGACAAGAATACAACATGCGGTCGCATTTCAAATTCTCTATTAAGCCAACCAAAGAAGAATGGCCATCTTCTGTCCAGCGAGTTAGACTACCCTCGATGAGCACGGGGGCAAGATAATTCGTAACCATTGTTGTCAACGGATAAACGGATGAAGTGACACCTGACGTCGTCTCCACACCATCAGGAAAAACAGAAGCCCAGACCGATAACTTGGCCATGGGAGCAAAAGGTGTGGTAGAGAGTTTTTAGGGTCTATGAGTATTCGCACTCAGGTGAAGTTCGCAGAGTTGCGGGCAAGATACTTAATTAGTATAGAGTTAGCATGTATACCGCGATTGCTCAGACACGGAATATAAATATCGAAGCATCTTCGCTGCTATCAGACACAACAAGCACGGAGAAGAGATCTTATCAATATAATAAGTTTTTATCTTATCGTTATCAATACTTGGACGATCTATGTCGAAGTCTACCATTATATCTAGCCTACATTACTCGCGTCTTCCTAGCGAGTTCTCCGATATAAATGGATTCAGGTCCTAGTTGTCGGAATACCTCACGCCGAAGCTACCACCTAACAGCTGGTGAGGGAGGAAGGGACCGGAATCTGTCACGTGGGTAATTGGTCATGGTGGCTCTTATGAAGGCCACCAGGGCTAGGAGAAGGTCTTTGGTAGTCCAGAGGGGGGAGTCGGGGCCCATATCAAGAGGCCTTGGAGGAGGCGTTCTCTGTGATAGGACGTTGACTGTCAGCGTAGTATGGCATGGCTAAGCATTTCCTGCTCTTCACCCCACTGGGGCAGTGTTTGGGCTCGCTTACCTTTGATGATGCGGGGTGGGTGGCGAAGTAGCTCTTCCGTGCTCTCAGCTGGTAGATGCGGCCGGCAATAAACTTGGCCAGTCCCATAAACGGCTGGGGGGTTAAGGACAATGGTAATATATAGTAAGGGTAGAGTGGTTCCAGGCATCTCCATCCCTCAAGGAGTAGGAGTCTTGTTCGCCCCTTCAGGACTCTGTAGGTGTTTGTCATAGTGTCATGGGGAGGGAGAGAAGACTGCCCTGGGATGCAGATATCATTGGCAAGGGGGGTAAAGGAGAGTGATCCAAGTATGGAGCATGCCAGGTTAGCGAGCTCATCTACAGGGAGATGGGACATGACCTTCAAGGGGGGGCGGTTGGTTCTCCATGAGAGTGGCATCACATTATGATGAAGGCGGGTGCAGAGAGGTCTGTAGGACTTCAGGACCCTGTACTGAAGTAGGGAGGGAAAGGTCAGCCAGAGACGCCCTGCCACAGGGTTGATGGTGGGTGCAGCACAGACCAGACTCAGGGCAGCCATACGGCACTTATGAGGGATAATGGATGGAAGGGGGGGAATGCAGGCCTCTGCTGCTAGGATGGGTATTGGGCTCGATGTGAAGCAGTTTGACACCCAGCGCTGGACTTGGTGCCAGTAAACGTCAATCTTGGTGAGGATACCTCAGCTGGGGACCATCATGTCGGCCCCATACAAGAGGGTGGGGAGGAGCAGTGAAATTGCTAGACAGTGAGAGAGGTGAGGGGAGTGTTAGGTCATAGCTTCGGCGTGAGGTATTCCGACAGCTAGCACCTGGATCGTCTTGTAAGAGAAAGCTCGTTGGGGAGACGCGAGTAATGTAGGCCAACTACAATAGAGGACTTTGGTGTAGATCATGAACGGATGAGTAGCAATCAAGTAAAAAGTTATTATATTGATAAGATCTCGTCACCGTGCTTGTTGTATCTAATACCAGCGAAGATGCTTCGATATTTATATTCTGCGTCTGAGCAATCCCTGTATACATGTTATCTCTATAGTAACTAAGTATCTCACTAGTCATTCCGCGAACACTTCTCGAGTGCAAACACTCGTAGACCCTGAAAACTCTCTACCACACCTTCTTGCTCCCATGATCAACTTATCGATCTAGGCTTCAGTTATTGCTGATGGCGTGCAAACCATGTCACGTGTCAGCTCATCCGTTTATCAGTTGACCGCAATGATTACGAATTGTCTTGCCTCCGTGCTTCATGAAGGGGGTCTCACTCGCTAGACAGAAGAGGGCCATGGTTCTTTGGTTGGCTCCATTCATAATTTTTCATGCAACCACATGTCATATTCTTCTCTTCCGGCATTACATGACTGGTACTCGGGATCGCAACTATGGGTTTTTTCCCTCGGCCTCCATCTGTTGCCAACCTGTCCTTTGTCTATTCACCCGATCCACTTACTGGACATAGTGACCTCCTTCATACCCTACGCGTCTTTGTAGGTAGGAGGGGCCTAACATGAATGCAATATGTCCAGTTACCTTTGACCCACTCTTCTGACTGTCGGTCTGCAAGTGCCTGTAACCTTATGCTCCGTTGCCCGATTTACCTGCTTCGACTTGCATAACATGTCTGAAGGTCGCCACTCATATACACTGCGAACAGGATCTGGTCAGACGGACGGCCGCGACGTATACAGTGTTATAGGATATGTTTCATCGAGAGTGGTCTGTGGTGTTGGGACGCCACTACCCAGGCGGCCAGTGATGACCCGTCGTCCCAATGCCGAGGCTGGAGAGGGGTGTTATCTTTTTCCTTCGAAGTTGATGTGTGTCAAGGTAGGGTAACTTTGCCCTGTAAATCCTTACGGGGAGTCCGTGCGCCTAACATAGGGCGATAAAAGGGGGGTGCATCAGCAAAAATTAATCCTGCGTCTGAGGCGCGGACTCCGCGTCCGGACGCCTCCGACGTCGTTTTTCCGTCCTCTGCGTCCCCAGCGTTCGGACGCCATTCCCAACGCCGATTGCGTCATGACGTCACGTCGGACCTTAGCCACATCCCGCCGCCACCCCACATCGCCTGCTCTTCTCCCCCCCCTTATCTCACGTCCTGACATCTCTTTTCCTGCCTCGCATCTCCGCAGCATCCGGACGCCTCCCCAAGGTACCCCCTTTTTCTTCTGCTTCCGGGCCTGCTCATAACAACTTGCCGCCGATATCACCCTAGTCATTCCTGCCGGTGTGCCTCCTACTACTACTACTATCGTGCATAATATGTTTGTTTCTAGATGTTTCTATTCCTCTATGTCTATATCTCTAGAATATACTTGTCTATTATACACGTTTATCGTCTAGTCGTAATCGTGACGCTACATCTCCGTCGGGGAGCGATGTAGTTCTCATCTAGGCTACGTCGCTCCCCGAGTTTATTTTATTATACAAGCCCCCTCTGTGATCCCAATAGATCTCGTTAAACGTGCGTAAATCGATCCGACTGTTGACAAGCCAGCGCCGCTCTGTCTCCGGTTTCAGATGCGCCAGGCCTATGATCGTCCCGATATCCACAATTGTGAGCTCTCGGGTAACGTCTCTGAGCTGAACGGTTACCAGACCGTGTACGTCCGACGGTGGTCCGGAGTCTACCAGGCTCATGAATAGAACCCCGGCGAGGCGAGAGACCGTATCCTGCTGCATATAGCCCGACCGGATTTTGAACAGAGCCATGAGCCTTGCGGGAGACGACCCCTGAGCGCACCATACATATTCTCCTCACCAGCCTGTATGCAAACGCAATCGTTCCGACTGGTCTGGTTACGGAAGAGTCAAGCACCCGTGCATCGGGCCCTGTGTATATCGTAAAAACCTGACTGCGGGAACGCAAGAACCGGGATCTCCAGTTGCGTCAGTAGTTCCACCGGCAAAGCTCGAAGTATCGCCGGATTTTCAGGCAGTCGGCGCTCGGGAGGCAGGCTCAGTCGGCTATATCGTATCAATTCCCGACAAATCGTCTCCGGGGATATATCACATGCTCTGCCAAAATCAACGACGTTGTGGATATTATCACGACGTCCCTTCAGAATCCTCCGATGGGCTGGTGGGGTTGGCGCGGGCCTGGTCTTCTCAAAATGTTCTACTACCTCAGTTGGTAAATCAGCTCCTGCACGTTGAAGGAATTCAAAGTTCAAAATTCTCATGCGGATCGCATGATGTCGACCGTAGCTGCTTAGTATCTGTCGTGCTGCGTCGATTTTATTTGAGCGTCGCCATCCATCCTTGATTTGCTCCTTATGTGCGAGCTCTCCATACTCGGTAGAATACATGGGAATATTGCCGA
>Ga0307509_10007948_pt1 | contig 13677 bp, 2 predicted proteins | sample 10_EM_MG_FD_202245 | JGI IMG/M metagenome (GOLD analysis project Ga0307509, IMG submission 202245) | Populus trichocarpa ectomycorrhiza microbial communities from riparian zone in the Pacific Northwest, United States - 10_EM | ecosystem: Host-associated > Plants > Roots > Unclassified | place...
AACATTGTAAACCGCACACAAAATCTATGAATATGATTTTGAAGAAAGGGATGTCAAATAATTATTTGATTTCTATCTACTTTTTGGAGGTGTTAAATGTGCCAGCTGATGATGAGGGAGCTTCAGAATGAAGTAGCTGGTGCCCGTAATTAAGGATAAACTATGTTTCTGTCCTTTTAAATTTATCAATGCTCCTCTTTCATCCATATAGTTCAAGATTACTCAAATTTATCCTTACATTTTTGAAAACCAACGAAAAAAATCAACTTTTTCATACTTTTTATTTGGATTTTTCTCACTTCCTAACGGACCTAACAAAAAAAAATCTAAGTAGGAAAAATAATTAAAACATGAGATTAAATATAAAAATAATTAAAATAGCAAAAACAATATCTTCATTGAAGGTTTTTCTAAACTTAAAATATAAATTTAATCTAACAATCAAATCTAAAATTATAATTATTTTTATCATGTCGAGTATATCAAGCATCCGGCCTTCTTCACTGACTTCTTTGCTAGCTTCGCCATGTCTATATTGTATATAAATGTAAGCCACACGTCAAAACAAAATTTGGTGCATCCTTCCTGCTTTGCGTACATTGCAGAATTTCACAAAATCCCATCTTCACTGCAGGATCCCAAGCTTCATCATTTGGTTTGATTTTCAGAGAAATTTGTGAATGAACATTTATCAATTATTTATCACAAGGCAGATGAATTATCTGTACATAAAATATATTTGAGGACAACCAGCACTGACTTGTACTGGGAATTGTCAAATCCCTTCTGACAAATGGTCACCACACTTTACCCAGTTTCACTATTCAAGCGCAGCTATCTTTATCAGCTTTTCTTCCAAGGAATTAAATGTGCGACAGTGCCAGTTAGTGTAGTCGGTCTGCTGGTAACTGTAGTCGGTCTGCTGGTAACTGGAATGTTCAAAAAGTTTAACTGAGCTATTTTACCGAGTTTTTTTTTTTATCAGCTTCACTCTATTTCAAATCTTGTTTGTATTTTTTTTTTGTTTAAATTCAAATCTTTGAGATAAGTTTCTGGGAATGACAACTTCTTTGACGAAATAAGATTCGGTAAATCTCAAGCTTTATTATTTGGTTTATAGAGAAATATGGATGTGTCTCGAATGAAAAGAAACTAGCCACGATACTTTCTTCTTCTTCTTCTTCAATTCTTGACGAAGCACCTCTCCCATGGAGGTTGTTGCATTTAAACGGAGCTGGACCCGTTCATGGTTCAAGAAGGGGTCAACCGGTCAAGTGGAGGCCACCGCTGCCTCTCTGGACAATAAAAAGCCTTCAGCCAACAATTGATCACTAGCTTGGTCGGCAAACTCCTTGATGCGTAGGCCTATAGATCATTGTTTGTCAAGTTTGTTGGTCAACATGAAAAACTAACTAAGCCCACTTCAAAAATCATTTACATTGTATAAGATACAATTTGTGGTGGACCTGATCCAATGTCTAGGTTGAATATTATGTGTTGATTTGAGTTAATTTAAATTTTTTTAAAAGAATTCATGAAATAAAAAAAAAATTGATTTTTTTCCCCAAAATGGAAAATAAATCAAGTTGGGTCTAATAATGACGTTGAATTTAGAGCTTGAGGCTGCTAAAAGGCCCATCGTGATACTTGGCCAGCCTTCACTAGCAGATCTTTTGATAGGCCGACTTCCTTCCTCCTCCGATCCATGTTAGCAATTTCTCCTTTTACTTTCAAATGAAACTATGTATTCCTGCATTTGGTTATTGTTTATTTTCGTGTTTTAAAAATATATTTTAAAAAAATTATTATTTCAATGTATTTTTAATACTCATCCGCTAAGAGTGATATATCGGATTATATATATATATATATATATATGTGGAGGATAGGTTGATAACATGGTTAGCATAGGATTATTAACTTGTTTAACAACCAACCTGGGCTAAAAGGACAGCTTGAGATTAGATTTAGAAGTGTGGTTGCGGTTGTTTTTTAAAGTGTTTTTCGTGCTGAAATGTATCAAAATGATGTTTTTTCATTTTTTAAAAATTATTTTTGAGATCAGCGTATCAAAACGATCCAAAACATACAAAAAAAATTAATTTTTAGCAAAAAAAAAAATTTAATTTTTATGAAACACGGTTTACACCTAGTTCCCAAATGATATAACTATGTATTTCACGAAAAAAAAAGCATCTCATAAAACAAGGGTACTAGTTTCTTGATGATTATTTTTTTTTGTTCAATTTTCCACAACGTCTATTTCATTCTCTAAGAATATAATGAAGTTGGGCCTAAGAATATTGGATATCTTTTTTTCTTTTTAGGCCTGGAGGATGGTATAAAAGACCCAATAAAGTCTCTGGCCTTACCCATATCCTTCATCGAACATATCCAGAGTTTAATATAAAGATCTTTGATGGGCTTCTAAAATACCTCCAACTCACAGTAATTGCTATCACATCCTCCTTTTCCAGTCAAGTGATACCTATGTATGCTTCGGTCCATTGGCCCGTGTTCTGCTATGAACATATCCAGAGTTTAATATAAAGTTATTTTACTGTGCAAAAGAACAATAAAAAGACCAAGACATCCCTTTACAATTTAAAAATGACAAATGAATTAAATAAAAAACTGTTTTTATCCCTAACGAAGCAATTTATTAAGAGTTTTATCAAGGGCAAAACCATCAATTTACTATTATAATTCACAATAAACAAAGATATATATCCAATGATTTTCTGTTATGCTCTAGCTTTCTCTTTAATATATAGTGGGCTTTAATATCAACCCACCAAAGCTTTGAAAACATTGATATAAAACCTTGTCCGGCCCAATAGATTAATATGAAAACCTATTGATGTAGACTTATTGAATTACATTGTGTCAGTTAACTTAACTTGTCAACTTGATGAGTCGTCAGCCTATAACTTTATTAATACTTTTTATTAATATTTGGGTAAGGCATGGTTTAATACTTCCAAAAAATCATAAAATAATACTATTTTAAATTTTATCGGTGAATTGACTGGGATCCCGTGACCTGAGAAGCCTTGGACCGTGTCCTAGGCCGTGCCGGACATTCCAACATGGTTACATCATCAATGAGAAAGATGTTTGGTACTATACCAGTAATCTACTATTATTGTGGTAATACTAATAATAAACTACTTTAGCAGCCAACCAGGGCGAAAGGTGCAACTTGAAATTAGGTTTAGGACTTTATTTAACTAAAAAGGCAAGGTAAATGGGGCTATTACGAAAGCTGATTGATCGTTGGGTGGGTTAATTAGTGATCAGTGTCCACTTTAATTATCATTAGTGGATCATTTAATTCACTTGATGACCATCCAAAGCATCATCTCATGTAGAAGAAAGCTCTAATTATAATAATAGTGTAAGATGATATTTCTTTCTCGATCTCGATCTATTTGATTTTTAAATTTTAAATCAAATCAAATTAATTTTTTTTTATTAACGTGAGTGTGTAGGCCAGTTTGCGCGTACCTCAACTAATTTCACGGGCCTTGAAGTTAACGACCATGTAAACTTCCAGTAGCTCTGAGGTTTGTGAGACTTAAACTGATAATTTTTAGAGAGCAAACATAGAGCCTGATTAGTAAACTACACCCCTCAGGGTTAAGATGATGTTTCTTTCTTGATCCCGATCTAATTTTTTTTTGAATGTTATTTATTGTTGTGGATTACCAAGACAATTGCCTTTGTCGGCTAAAGAAAACATATTTCTTTGCACAAAGCATCCCATACGTTTCAGGAAAAACAGGTGACTCGTGAATGGGAGCAAGGCATTTTCTTCGTGGATTTTGTACAAAAGTTGTCAAATTCTTCGTATTATTTGGGGAATTCCTTCTTCTTTTTTTCGTTTTCTAGTGAGTTGGAGTGGATGAACTTGGCTTTGTTTTAGATAGTGTAAGGTCAACAGGATGGTCTAAAAGAATATCGGACTCAAAAATCTTTCTCAAAGGAGATGTATCTTAGGATATAAAAATTATTGCATGGTTTACTTAAGGTCTAAGTCTAAGTACTTAATTGTTTTTGATAAATTAATGTATTAGATTAGAAAAAATAAGGTTAAATCTCTTGTTTGGCCCAAAATCCAGTTTACCTTCCTATATAAATATTTTTTTTTAACCAACCTATATATAAAAAAAAAAAAATTAAAGAAGAAACCATGGATATACCCTTTGCACAGGTCCTTGTATCCAAATAGCAGAAGAACTTCTCTTCTTCCTTTGTTTTATGGCAATTAATTAAAGAAACATGTATATACAAAGGACAAAGTTGACACAGGATCGTAGCCCATGGGTCCTAAAGTCTGTCTCGCAACTATGGGACGACCGTTCCTAGATTTCGGAGTCTTAATTTGAATTTCGCACTTCAAGGCTTTAAATAAATCCTAGGAATCCGTTCTCCTCTTATCATCTCGATTATAAAATTTACATGCAACAATAAGAAAATCATCATCTTTAATTCCGCAAGGAAGTTGAATCTTAATTACTAGAAATTCTAATTAATTTTTTAAATATTCGAGACTGATTGTATAAAAAACAAATATTAATATTTTTAATATGTCTTTTCTGATATAGACTATATTATTTTTTCTCTTTGTTTGCTATGGTTTTATTAAGTTTTTATTTCTACCGGCCTACTATGATGAGTTTTTTATGATTAACAAACTCTAATTTTCTAGATTAAGAACTTGGATTGAATGATAAAATTTTTTAAATTATCATTAAGGTTTTTTTCGAGGTTAAATTGAAATTTTTGCTATTGTGTCATTCAAAATAATATTTTAGATAAAATTCATTGTGGTTTTTTTATCCTTATACCATGAGTGAAAGAATTGTATTATTCCCAATAATATTTAGTATATTAACCTCACACATGTTTTTTTATCCTTATATTAAAATGAGTACTAATAAATTATTATCCCTAATAATATTTTAGATATCAACTCTTTTCAGTTTTTTTTTTAACTTTATATTAAAAATGAATAATATTTTCTTTTCAAAAATAAATTTTTAATATTTTTGAAATATAGGACAAAATCCTTTGAAATTTTACAAACTTGTTGTAAAATCCATACAATATCATTTTTTTTAAAATATGCCAAAGTATTTTAGATTTTTTAATATAATGTGGTGTATGGTTTTTTTTTAAAAGTGTTTTTTACTTAAAAATATATTAAAATACATTTGTTGTCAGATTCTTTTTAAAATTTTGATATTAGTATATTAAAACTATAAAAAAATACTAAAAAAACATCAATTTAATATTTTTTTTAAAATAAAATATAATTTTAAAACAAATTAAAAAACAAAAATTACAGCATTCTCGTATATTCACATATTCACCGAAAAATGCATGGAACTTCGCGGTCCGACAAAATAGACATTATCTTCTATCCCAAATATATATTATACTATACAATCATGAATCCATATTGTATGTAAATATCTTCTATCCCAAGTATTATACTATATAATCATGAACGGTCTCGGATTATTGGTATAAAAACAGTCTTTTAAGGCTTGAATTCCGTACAACGTATTGTCTCCATGAGAGGGTGCAAATACCCCTGCTGTTGCCATTAACTCCGTAGACATACTCTCTATTCTCTATACTGCTAGCAGCTAGTTTATTCTTTATAGAACACCAGTGGTCATTTTTTACTATGATGAAAATGACCTCTTATTAAATCACTTTATCTGAAATTTTTTTGAAAAAAAGAGGGTTTTCTGCTTTTGTAAGAACGCAATCTAATGTGAGCAGAAAGTATGGATCCATGATCATCCATTTAATTTTAGTTTAATTTGAATTCTTTTTTTGGAACTTTTGGAAAGTGAGATATTGTTCTCAACTTTTACATCACAATCGGATATGATAAGATTGTATGAAATAATAAATTACTTTTAAATGAAATCAACATTTGTAATTATTTGATATTTTAAGGAAAGGCAATGTGTTAATTGATGGGTTGCGATAATATTTTTTTTTCTAATTTTGTTGAGTTTAGATAATAAGATTTGTTTTTTTAACTAAATTAAAAATAAATTATCTATAGATCCATCAAAATTTTGCATCTTAGATCACTGAAAATGTTATAATGTTCATGGAGTAAGTATCAATAGTTATTCATTGAATCTGTTTTAAAAAGATATAGATAAATGATTTAAAAAATCAAATTTAAAACCCATAAAAAATTATAAAAATATTTGGTGTAAATTTAAAAAAAATATATATATATTTTTAATTTTTTATCCTCTATTTCTCTCAAGAATAAGCACAAATAATTATTCAATGTACACAATAAAATTTCTTGTTAAGTCACCTCTTCACCTACAAAATTTAACCCAATTCCACAAATTAAACGAAAACCTAAAATAAAAAGTAAAATCAACTCTTATAATTATTTGAAATTATAATGTGTAATTTGCGACAAAATAGTTTTTCTTTTCTTTTTATTAATTTTCGATTCCATTGTGTTGCTAAGTTAGCTTTAGCATGGCTAAACTTATCTCTTTAGGACGATTAAAAAAAAAAAAAAACCACCCATATCATATCGGTATTAAAAAATCCAAGAAAATCCTACATATATCTCATCTGTCGAGCTCTACCTCTACAGATTCAAACCAGCGCTTTCCACACATCAAACAAAACTCGCATCTTTCTTTGATTCGAATGTTTTCTGTTTCAAAATCACGTTGTACTTTTCTTTGGAAAACTTGATCGTTAAAGCAAACAAATGATGGAACTTTCGGTCAGATAATCATCTGGCAATAAGACTTTAAGCAATGCACACTATGCACAGTGTTCAAGTAAAGGAAGGAAAGAAGGCAGGCATGGTGTCCCAAAAGTACACAACTTCGGCGCGTGAGCAAATATGGAACCTTCTGCTTGGACCGAACGTGGGTGGGTGAAGTGAATCGTTCGAGTCTTGCTTTGGGTTTTTTAAAGTTAGAAGAGTATTATATAAAACGAAGGAAAGAGGAGCACTGATGAGTAAAAGAGCCATAGTTGCTGACTATTACTTTGTTTCTGTATGAACAAGTGCTTTGAAGATTGTGATAATTAATCTTCTAGCTCGTGAATGCATGCAAAAGATTACGGAGTAATTATTTGTTTAAAAGATTCTTGATTAATTATCATTCCTGATCCGAGATGATAAGAGTTCATTGTTAATGAATATGTTTATTAAATTATTAAATATATAGCACGTATTTTGACGCATGATAATTTTTTAAAAATATTTTGCATTTGAAGATATACTAGAATTTTTTTTTCAATTATTTTATTTTATTTTTAACATTATAACATTCAAATTATCAACATTAAGATTGCAAAGTGGACCATCAACATTAAGAAGAAGAGAAAAGGAAGGAAAATTTAGTTTGGATTGTTAATTAAATAAATGTTAATCCAAACGACGTATCCTTTGAATTTTTTTCTACACAATCATTCCTTTAACAAGCAATTCAAAATGACATGCCTCGATGGGATAAAAATTATTATCCTTGAGATCTCGATTTCTTCGATTGTGGCATGCATCATGGAATATAGTACATCATTTGCATGCAAGATTTGGGGGAGCTCCAAGCTGCAAGAATCCATTTTCCACTCGGTTCATGAATGCATGATGCATGCTTATACACACCATGCATGCATGGGTTGAAAATAGATTAAAGAACCTGTTCCCCTGAAAGATACTTGAGGTCTCCACGTAGCCATCACGATTCCGATAAGCATCATCAAATTCTTACTTTGTCACATGAGACACAAAGAGAGATTTGCCTTTTGCCTTTTCATGATCACCAAGAGATCGAAAGTTGACACGGAATTGCGGTCATTTCAAGCCCTCTAGAAACTACACCATGTTACCAAATGTTTGATTTGTACCCTGTAAGTGCTCGTCTTTTTTGTTTTTGTTTTTGTTTTCCCAACACAAAATACCCACACATGGTTTTAGAACTCTTGGTGTTGGTGGTATTTTTTTTTTTATCGAAACAGAAGCTTAGGCACAAAGATAACTTTAGAAATTCGAGGTTCGATGGACCGATGAATACATTTAATAAATAGAAAAATCATTTATACAAAAAATCTATTCCTTCATCTCACTTTTTTATTTATTTATCTTTTTACTTGGAGATATATCTCACTTATTTATTTATTTATCTTTTTACTTGGAGATATTTCTAAATATTTGTCCCTATCTTTCTAATGAAACACGTACATGATTAATGTTCAATCCTATTCTCAATCATTAATTTGATTAATTACAATTCTATTTTAAAATAAATAAACTCCTACATTTTCAACAGAGATAGTTTTGAGAAGTTGTATAGCAAAATAATAATAATAATAATCATGATGAATGTTGAAAATTCAATTGGATAAACAAAATGAAAAGTAGGGATGTGATTTTTTTTTTATTCTGTAAAACATTAAAACGTAGATTTGATAACGATTAAACTTCAGGAATTATTTTCATCTTTGTGGGAGCCAGGGGAAGCGTGCGTGCGTGCGTGTGACTATATATATAATGAATTATTGATGAATGAATTGACACCTGTGTGCCTACGCGTTCACTGAACCAAGCAGCAGCAGCCAAAATAATGGCTTGTTACGTGAGCCGTCTTGTCTTCTTGAAACAGCGCCACCAAGCTTTTCTTCTCCTCTGCGCTTCTCTGCTAAGTGGGTAGCTCTTTCTTTGACATTGACCCTCTTTTCAAATTTTGGCCTCATTTGAAGAAATTCTTTTAGTGCTTCAACAATGGACACACAAGTTGGTCAAACAAACCATGTTATGGTTGGGGTGGCAATGGATTCCAATAGTAAATATTTCTTCGCAATCTTCTGCCACACAGTTAAGCTACAAAGAATCAAATATTGACCCAATTAAAGTGTGGTGGTACGATTGCTGACTTGTATAGCACGCGGGTATAGAAAATGAGAGCCATACTTTCACTAAGGCACACCCGCTAATGGCACCATAGTATTGAAATAAATTTTTGATTATTTTCTGATTTTAATAAATTAATAAATATCCATATATTGATCAAGCTCATCTAAAGGATTTGGAGCACAGCTAGCTGGGGTTGCTTCCTTGTTAAGATTAATACAAGTAGCTAGTATTAGGATATGCTTGTGAGCAATATCAAGCTCATTTAATTAAAATTGCTTAAAGCTAATTTAATTAACTAATAAGATTATTTGACATAGTATATTAATAACACAATTTTTACCCATATATAACAAAGATAATTTAGGATAAAGGCAATGCTTAATGGGCTATTTTACACTATGTGGTTTAATGCTTCGACATGTTTTATTTCCTTAGCAAACGTAAAAGGATAACCTTAATTAGTAATGTCACTTGTCTCGTGGCTTGCTTGTCTTAGAGGTTGTATCGAAGGATAGCACTAGCTAGAATTTAATTATGGCTCAAACAATTATTATATTATCTTTTATTTGTTTTTCAAGTAAATGAAAATTAATTTGAAAATACTTCTATATTAAAAAAAAATATTGTGTAGTCCAGATGTTTTGGGCCTCAAAATAATAATAAAAAAGATAAGCTAGTGGGCCTAAACTTGGGGTAGGCTTAACGAAGATAAATACAAAAATAATTAATTACAAGTAGAGCAATTAAAATATACTAGAATGCATGTGGTGATACAATTTTGAGACAAAGGTAATAAATTAAGAATAAATGGTTTCGTGACGCTTCCACAACCTTTTCTAATTTCCTTGGAAAATTTCATGAGCAGGCAATGGCTTCAAGAGTAAACTAGTGCATTCACAACCCCCCAAAAAAAAAAAAAAAATCGAAGCCATTAAATTAAACACTTGACATTCACCAACTTGACTTAGGATATTTATATTCACTAATTTCCGTGAAGAAAATTAAGGTTTCCCCAACTTGCATGAACGATATAATCTCCGTACTAATAATTATTTTGCTTAGATTTTAAAATTTCTAGTGCTTCTCCACGTTCATGGTTGAATTGTCTTTTCATTCAATTTACTGGCTGCCGCGCTAATGTTCTTAGCCATTGCCTGTTCCCTTTGCCAAAGGGTGGCCTAAAGACCCTAACACCTGCTCATTCCAATGGATACAGACGTCCCTATATATAGTTTTTGCACACAGTTCCTTAGTTTTTCCCAAGTGTGGAGATATAATCTCTGTTAGAGCCCTCCAAATTATGATATATTCAAGTTTATGTTCATTAATAATAAGGTGTCACGAGAATAAAGAGATTTTAGATAACATTTTGTTATTGTTTCGAGAGAAAAAAGATAAGAGATAGTGAATGTATATTTCTATATATTTTATATTTTGAAAGTATATAAATTTACTTATAAATTTATTTTAAAATTATCTCAAAGAAAAATTTATTTTTATTTCTATTTTTTTATACCTTTTTTTTTTATCATGCTCTATACCAAATAGTAACTTTAGTGTTTACAAGAGTGATGTTTTAATATGGGATATAGGGATATTATTCTAGAGTTAAAATTAACAGCTTTTCTAGCAGCTTTTGATCCTCGATATCCGTCCGATGAGATAAGTTTTCACTGCTCTTTTATATGCTTCCTCTACTGTATTTTTTCACCTGCTAGAATGATGGTTTTTTATTTTATTTTTTGACTTTAATTTGATTATGCAAGAATTTACACCGCCAATGAAGATGCTAATCGATCGGTTGTTAACAGCATTTGCTAATTAAACAAATGGGTTTTGAAAGTTAAATGAATTAAGTACATTTTTTCAGCATCACAGTACGTTTACGTGAGGAAAAAACTGTAATAACAAGAGCAAAATATTGCTATTGAGCTGGAATGGAAGACTAGTCAACCTAGCATGCTAAAATCTATGTTATTCTCAAACATGCTTGACCTTGTCCTCTTCAAGAATGATTATATTAAAAAAAGCACAAAACTTGCTAAATTGGATAATTAAGAATGATAATTAAACACAGAATCCAAATAAATGATGTATGCTTCAGGCATTAATTAAGGTTAGCGCTGGCTAATTTACAGCTAATTGTCAAATTAGTGGCTTGCCGACTAAACAGCCGAAGAAAAGATGAAATTGGCCATGCTTAAACACGTTAGTCTTTCTCTTTCTCATTCTTTTGACTTTGATTTTTATATATAAAAATTTGGTTTACATAGGAATTTTTCATATGTTTTTTGTCGTTCAACCAAAAATTTCTGCAAACCAACTCCTTTAGAACAAATTAAATAGCATTATTCAATTAAGGTCTTGTGATTCTTAACGTCATCGCTTAAGTAAGCATGTTCAAGTATACAAGGCCGTATGTTATACATAGCATAATTTATTTTTCTATACATGTTAATTAAGTATAATTTTAAGCACTAAGTAAAGCTTTAGGTGTGCATTAAGGAAAAACTAGGATGCATAATCATACCAATGTTATAATAATGAAGGGCTTTAATTATTATTATTTTTTAATTATTTGAACTTAGTATCCTCGGATAAAGCTCCACCTATAAAGCTATTGTTTCCTTTATCAATGTCATCGATCTATATATATCCCTCTAATTATGTTTGCAATTAACATAATTAATTATAATTTAAAAGAGGGAAATGGGAAAAATTATGCTTGAAATCTAGTTAGTGCCCCATGGCTCCCAATTCTCCAAATATAATTCGGCACGTGGCTACCTTTAATTCTTAATTTGTAGGCAATAATGTAGTATCACTTTGGAGCCGTTGTAGAGCCATGTTCTCTATTATTTCCTGTCTCGATTAATTTAGTTTAATAACAAAATTAATAATGGAAAACTAATTAATGTACCAGAAATGACTAAAAACAATAATATAATAATAGGATATGTGCTTCATTTCATGGTGTGGTAGAGCCGATTAATTGCTAGCTGCATCATTAACTTCCTACTCCACAAGGTCATAGGTTGTCTCTTTATTGATCCAGAAAGATGAAATAATAACATATAAAAAGATTGAGGTTTCTATCCTCCACGTTATTATTATCATTAGTACTTTGTTTGTCTTTCACATAAATCCCAAGAATATATGATGAATCTTGACATCGTTTTATATAATCTTAAATTAAGATTGTGTTATTTCGTTAATTTTTTATATAAATAGTGTTAATTTAAGAAAAAGTCAAGATAAGTTTTATTTTTTTATGGATTCTAGGCACTATTTCGAAGTAAATCAAAAGCGAATCTCGTATTTGAAATAGAGAAGTCAAAAAGCAAAAGAATAGATAAATATGATTTAGGGCATGATGAAGTATATATAGGGTCTAATTAATGATACTCATGCACCGCCCCTTACATAGGCTCATGATTATTTATGAAGATAGATTGGGATACTTAGGTTATTAATTTGATCTTTGATTTTGAATTGTGTATTTTATTTATTTGACATTTTCTAACTTTGATGATTGGCAACTCCAAAGAGGTGATGAGGGAGATGGCCATAGCTAGCTAGGGTTAGTAAACCAAGAATTCATATCCTTCCAAGCTATATATATATGCTCTCTTCAATTCTCAAAAAGGTACATTCTTAAGTGTAACAATTCAAAGCTTAGTGCCTTTACAAAATTCTCAAGAACTAACCCTTTTTTTTTTTAGTTTTTCCCAAGTCTAACAAAAATCTATCTTATATTTTGTGGCAGGTAATTATAAGGGAGTTGTTGTCTATATATGATACGCACAATTAATTATAGCATGGAAAGGTAAGTCAAATTCTTGATACATGGCTCCAATGAGTTTTGAATGCAATGTGGGGGGAAAAAAATTGCGGAAGAGGTATATGTGTGTTGAATGCATACACGAACAGTTGCATATCAACCAGTTTCAGTAAAAAAAAAATAGTTTTGTTATGGATAGTTTGCATTTGATCAGATTGAAAAGATAAATTTAAGTCAATGTATAAAGTAAGTTAAAATAATATTCCTGGCTAATTACAAAATAATTGTTAATAAATTGTAGTTCAATTAACATTAACGCCTCTCTTCCCAAAATCTTTCTTTAAATAATCTCTTATATAAAATAAAATTACATATGAGTTTTTTTTCTTTAATTAATAATAAGTGATATTAATAAAGATTAAATTTTATTTTTATGTAAATTTAAGATCATATCTCGTATTAATTTAATATATTTAGAAGAATTTTTAGTCTTGAGATTCAAGCTTAAAAAATTAAAAAAATGTAAAATACTTAGATTAAAAGAGTATTTGAGATAGTAATAGATGTTGTTTTTAAAAGTAATTTTTGCTTGAAAATATATTAAAATAATATTTTTTTAAAAAAAATTATCTTTGATATCAACATATCAAAATAATATAAAAATTACAAATTTTTTATAAAACTCGGTTATACTTTCTTACCAAACAACCCCTTATTCTTAATTTTTTTTTTAAATACACACGAGATCAAAGCTAATGGATGTGAAAACTTGTCAGCGTGGAGTCCAGAAGTTAAGTGATTAAATTTTTTTTATTAATTAATACGTTCTGCAATTACCATGTGAATTGTACCCCGCTACCCCTCATATATATATATATATATATATATATGAAAATTTGAGTTAATGCAGCAATATAAATAAGTACTTGAAAGAATCCTCTCCCTACAATATGTGTGGTTCATTTGACCAACT
>Ga0307509_10007949_pt1 | contig 13676 bp, 10 predicted proteins | sample 10_EM_MG_FD_202245 | JGI IMG/M metagenome (GOLD analysis project Ga0307509, IMG submission 202245) | Populus trichocarpa ectomycorrhiza microbial communities from riparian zone in the Pacific Northwest, United States - 10_EM | ecosystem: Host-associated > Plants > Roots > Unclassified | place...
GCAAGTGCGAGTCATGTGAGAACTATGAGTCAACTGACTGCATAGCGTGAAACATAAACATACCTTATGACTAGTAACTACTAGTCATGTGAAATCTGCCTTGCTTAGTCACGATTTGTGACATCCATGGGCAAAATGACCAAATTCCCAAGGTAGGGTAACTTTGCCCTCTTATGCCTTTAACCACTCCGGAAGTCCTCCAGTCAACCACAAAGGTCGGCTCGCAGGTCCATGTAACATTCCCCTAATTCTCCTGACCTTATGTGAATGTTCTCCCGAAAGGTTACCCTGCCTAATAGAATGCCCAAGGCTATTCTACTGTTCCCTAGGCCTTGCCTATAGGCGAACCAGCATTCTTGTATACTAAGTATACTAGACCATACCACCTCTGGTTACCACTTGGTATACCATTTGGGCTAAGGTGATAGTTTATTGTAGCTACCTATCGTAGGGTCGTTACACCGGCCCAGGAGCAAGGCATCAGGAAGAGGTGAGGTAGACCGCAGGCAAGGCAGTGGTGTAACCAGAGGCAGTGCAATACTAGCCACACAGTGCCAGGATGCTCCGACCGAGTTGATTTCTTGAAAAGGGGACCGATCTCAATAGAGACCAGGTAAGGTAATAAATTTAGCCCCTTTGGCTGTGGCGAGGGGCCACCGGCGGGGTTGGTATTGAGGTGGCAGTAGGGTACCAGCCAGTAGTAAGGTGTTTTATCTCACAAGAGGACCATCCGAGCGCACTTATGAAACTCCAAGTTCAGTGGCCGGGGTAGGATCGTGAGATTTGGTGTGGTGTTTTACCCCGTTAACACCTTCCTAAGTCGGAAGGTGAAAAGCGGGGTCCGGAAGGTAGGGGAGACGGAGCTTGGTTCATTGTTGCCTTATATCCATTGGAGCATATACATATGATTTACAACTATTCTGACGTTTCTCATATTTATATCTTAACATACAGGACAAGGCTTTAATTCTAGGGCTAACGGTTTAAGAGCTAATGGAGATAGATGCCCGTAAGAATGCTTGATCAAACTTAATCCGTGTAGTAGAGAGCAGAGTGAATATCATACTTAAACGCAGGACCTCGGAGGTTTTTCCTTAGTGGGTTTGTGGTCGGACCCTAGAATCCTATGCATGGCTCCTGGTAATCAAAGGGGAAAATGAGGGCCCATACAGGAAGAATTAGTGTTTTTAGAATTAAGATCTTAAACCTGCGCAGGGTTTTGGATTTATCGTTGAGAAATCGTGAATAGTCACACCTCTCCCTTGAAGTTTTTTCACTTTGGCAGAGGGGAAGCGGCTTAAGACAGAATTTGGGCGGGACAATGTTAGCTGCTTAGGAGTCAATGATCGCCCAACGAGGATAGTGGCTGCGATTACCCACTCAGGCACCTTCTTTGGTTAAGGAGCTCTGACGCCGGTAAAATTTGTTTTGGAGTAGAAAAGGGAATGTGCAGTTCCGATAGTAGCAGCTTGGATCAAGCCCCGCTAGCTCATGTCTGTAACTTAATAATATTATTACAGTATGGGCATTATGCCTTTTGTTCTCTAATTAGAGAAACTGCAGCGGAAAGACTCTTTGGGGGTGGTTAGCTATTTTATCAATTCCTTATTCCTAGTTGCAAGAGGATAAAGGCATCGTATCACATCAAAGGCGAAGGGTGAGGCTCAACAAGACGCTGCTAGTTTTTGCTAAGGCTGCGAAATTCGCAGCCACAGCGTAAAAGGTGGCCCTATCTAGTAGGCATCACGATCAAACGACACCTCAGAAATTCGCGGATGGCGGCACCAACGAGAAAAGGCATCATCTCCATCGCCTCAACCCACCATTTTCCATCCCATCTACCTACACCCCACTTTCCATCCAACCTTCTCTCAATCCTCACCTCCCTCTCTGCACTCCTTACTTTGCTTTCGATTCCTTTCAAATTTGTTAGCTTTTTGCTTTGCTCCTCATAATTTTTTATCTATCTCTTTGCCTCCTTTTTACTCAACGTGGGTGAGCCCCTAGCACTCGAAGCTCAGAGCAAACATGGCCCCTTTACCAATTACCTTCACCGAACTTTTATCTGTAAGTTGAACTTTAAGTTTGAACCGCCGTTTGATAATCCTTACTGATAATTTTATAATTATAGCTCCCGCAGCTCGAAATTCAAGTATGAACCACCAAAGTAACTTTGGCATCCCCGAATGAGTTATCCACTGACTGTTTGAAAACAGCAAGCATCAATAGGTTTCAATACCACCGTAAGTTTTACTATTAAATTTTACTTCTGGTCGTGGTTTTGAGCTATTACCTAACGGTATCCACAGACCTTGGAGAGCGATCACTTCATCTGCGTTCGTGAAAAGAGTGATGAGGCAGCAGCACAGGTCGTAATAATCGACCTTCATAATGCGAACCAGGTCACACGGAGGACAATCAAGGCGGATAGTGCTATCATGCACTGGAGCAAACAAATTATCGCCTTGAAAGCCCAACGCACGCTTCAGATTTTCAACTTGGAAGCAAAGGAGAAGCTGAAGTCGCATACAATGAATGAAGATGTTGTCTTTTGGAAGTGGATTAGCGAGAGGAGCTTGGGCCTTGTTACAGATAATAGTGTTTACCATTGGGATGTTATGGATGCTGGCCAAGCCGCTCCTGTCAAAATCTTCGACCGACACATGAATCTTGCGGTAAGCATGGCTATTGCAAGGATTGGGATCAATTTTGACTTTTGAGAATTAGGGTTGCCAAATCATTAACTACCGCGTCAATGCAGATGAGAAATGGATGGTCGTTGTTGGTATTTCTCAATCACAGGGCCGTGTTGTGGGTAACATGCAGTTGTACTCCAAAGACAGAGGGATCAGCCAGGCCATCGAAGGTCACGCCGCTGCATTCGCCTCGATCCGGCTTGAGGGGGCTTCTTCCGACACGAAACTATTCACATTTGCTGTCCGAACAGGTCAAGGAGCTAAACTCCATGTAGTTGAGGTAGACCATGTCGCCGCCAACCCAGTTTTCCAGAAAAAGGCTGTCGATGTCTATTTCCCAGCGGAGGCCGTCAACGATTTTCCCGTTGCAATGCAGATTTCACCAAGGTTCTCTGTCATATATTTGGTCACCAAATACGGTTTCATCCATTTGTATGATCTTGAGACTGGAGCCTGCATTTTCATGAACCGCATTTCGAGTGAAACCATTTTCATCACGGCACCCCATGAAGCTAGCTCCGGTATCATTGGCGTCAACCGAAAGGGCCAAGTCCTGTGCGTGAGTGTCGATGAGAACCAGATCATCCCATATCTGCGAGAAAACCCGGCGAACTCAACACTTGCCATCAAACTTGCTTCGCGGGCTGGCCTTGCCGGCGCTGATGAGCTATATCAGAAGCAATTTCAGTCGCTCATGGACCAAAAGAATTACGTGGAAGCTGCTAAGGTTGCCGCAAATTCCCCACGTGGATTCCTGCGTACTCCAGCGACCATCGAACAGTTCAAGTCCGTTCCAGCACCCTCCGGACAGCTTTCGGTCATCCTCCAATATTTTGGTATGTTGCTGGATAAAACGACATTAAACAAGTACGAGACTATCGAATTGGTCAAGCCTGTTCTTGCGCAAAACCGGAAGCATCTGCTGGAGAAATGGTTGAAGGAAAACAAGTTGGAATGCACAGAAGAGCTGGGGGATGCCGTTAGGGTTCATGATGTTAATCTCGCCTTGAGTGTCTATTTGCGGGCCAACGTTCCTCAGAAAGTTGTTGCATCCTTTGCCGAGACTGGGCAGTTCGACAAGATCGTGCCGTATGCACAAAAGGTCGGATACAGCCCGGATTACACAGCTTTGTTGACCCATATTGTCCGAATTAACCCGGAGAAAGGAGCCGAATTTGCAACTCAGCTTGCCAGTCAGGAGGGTGGTTCCTTGGTTGACATTGACCGGGTGGTGGATGTTTTCTTGTCGCAGAATATGATCCAGCAAGCCACGGCTTTCCTATTAACGGCATTGGAGGGAAACAAGCCAGAGCATGCGGTCCAACAGACCCGTTTGTTGGAAATGAACCTCCTGAATGCACCTCAAGTTGCGGATGCTATTCTGTTGAATAACATGTTTTCGTACTATGATCGTGAAAAGATTGCAAAGTTGTGCGAGAACGCGGGCCTATTCCAGAGAGTATGATATCCTCTTTCTTGCTTATAATTTGCCGACCTTATACTTACAATTCATTTCCTCCGCAGGCTTTAGAACATTACGATGACCCTGCTGCAGTTAAGCGAGTTCTCTGCAACAATAGTGTCGGGCTTGCTCCGGAATTCATTGTTGAGTATTTTGGGAAGATGTCCTTAGAGCAATCCTTGGACTGCATGCGGGAGATGTTGAGGATTAACATTCGTCAAAACCTCCAAGTTGTGATTCAAATCGCGACTAAATACTCCGACCTTTTAGGTGCCAATCGCTTAATTGACCTCTTTGAGAGTTTCAAAACCTTTGAGGGTCTCTATTATTACCTTGGTAGTATCGTCAATTTGAGTGAGGATCCGGACGTGCACTTCAAGTACATTCAAGCTGCCACTATTTGCGGCCAGATGAGTGAGGTAGAGCGTATCTGTCGCGATAGCAATTTCTACAATCCGGAGAAGGTCAAGAATTTCCTAAAGGAGGCAAAGTTGACTGAACAACTTCCACTGATTGTGGTTTGCGATCGTTTCAACTTCATCCACGAGCTGGTGTTATACCTATACCAGAACCAGCAGTTCAAATCTATTGAGGTCTATGTCCAGAGAGTTAATCCGGCTAGAACTCCGGCGGTAGTTGGGGGACTCCTGGATGTTGATTGCGAGGAGACCATCATTAAGAGCTTATTGAAGTCTGTTCAGAGCTCGGTAATTCCTATCGACGAGCTTGTTGCCGAAGTTGAACGTAGGAACCGTTTAAAGCTTTTGTTGCCCTTCCTAGAGGATACCTTGGCAACCGGGAATCAACAGCCAGCTGTCTACAACGCCCTCGCAAAGATATACATCGATAGTAACAACAACCCGGAGAAATTCTTGAAGGAGAACGACCAGTACGATACTTTAGTAGTCGGAAAGTACTGCGAAAAGAGAGATCCGTACTTGGCATTCATTGCATACCAGAAGGGTCAGAATGATCTCGAATTGGTTAGGATTACCAATGAGAACTCCATGTTCAAACAGCAGGCCCGGTACCTTGTAGCACGCCGTGATTCCGAATTATGGGGGTTTGTCTTGAGCCCCAATAACATCCACCGCCGTTCTCTAGTGGACCAAGTTGTTGCAACTGCCGTTCCCGAATCCACTGACCCTGAAGATGTTTCGGTGGCCGTACAGTGCTTCTTGAGCAATGATCTCCCGACCGAGTTGATCGAGCTTCTTGAGAAGATTATTCTTGAGCCATCTACTTTCAGTGATAACAGTAGCTTGCAGAATCTGCTTATCCTCACGGCAGTTAAAGCGGATAAGGCCCGCGTAATGGACTACATTCACCGTCTCACAAACTACGACGGCCCCGATGTAGCTCACATTGCCATCCAGAATGGGCTCAACGAGGAGGCATTTGAGGTCTACAAGAAAATCAATGCGCATAGTGACGCTATCAATGTTCTCATTGAAAACATAGTTAGCATCGAACGCGCCTTTAGCTACGCTGATCGTGTTGACTTGCCCGAGGTGTGGAGTCGTCTCGGTAAGGCCCAATTGGACGGCCTTCGTATTACCGATTCTATCGAATCTTATATCCGCGCTAAGGATCCTGGCAACTACGCCGAGGTTATTGAGATGGCTACTCGTGCTGGGAAATTTGAGGATCTTATTAAATATCTTCAAATGTGCAGGCAGACCTTGAGAGAGCCAGTTGTTGATAGTAGTTTGGTTCTGTGCTACGCTAGGGTTGATGGATTGCCTGAACTGGAGGAGTTCCTAAATAGCTCCAACGTTGCTAATATCGAAGAGTGTGGTGACAAGGCATACGAAGAAGGACTTCACGAGGCCGCCAAGGTCTTCTTCTCAAGCATTTCCAACTGGGCCAAATTGGCTGTAAGTCCATATATATTATATTCCCTTGAGTTTGTGTGTCCTTTTATTAATTCATTCTAGACTACTCTCGTATTTTTGGAAGAGTACCAAAATGCTGTTGAGTGCGCCCGTAAAGCCAATAGCACAAAAGTATGGAAGCAAGTCAACGAGGCCTGTGTTTCCAAGAAGGAATTCCGTCTTGCACAGATTTGTGGTCTCAACTTGATCGTCCACGCAGAAGAGTTGCAAGACCTTGTTAAGCAATACGAGCGGAACGGGTACTTTGGCGAGCTAATTAGCCTTCTCGAGGCTGGATTGGGTTTGGAGAGAGCCCATATGGTATATTGAACTATCCTGTCTAGGCATGAAGGCATCATTCGGCTGGTTTTGACTGATTTAATTGTAGGGTATGTTCACTGAGTTGGGTATTGCCCTTTCGAAATACCACCCCGATCGTGTAATGGAACATCTTAAGTTGTTCTGGGGTCGTATCAACATTCCAAAAATGATTCGTGCATGCGAGCAAGCTCATCTTTGGCCTGAACTCATCTTTTTGTATTGCCAGTACGTACTGCAGCTTTTTCTATGTTGAACATGACTAATGTATTTTTCTCAGCTATGACGAGTGGGATAATGCCGCTTTGGCAATGATGGAGAGAGCGGCAGATTCCTGGGAGCACCAGTCATTCAAAGATATTGTCGTCAAGGTCGCCAACCTGGAAATTTACTACCGTGCCTTGAACTTTTACCTGCAGGAGCAACCTTCCCTGCTTACCGATTTGCTGGCTGTTCTTACGCCTCGCATTGATGTTTCTCGGTAGGCCTAACTTACTTATATTATTGGCAGCATTGAGCTTACCTTTTCTAGTGTTGTGCGAATGTTTGAGAAGTCGGACAATATTCCTCTTATCAAGCCGTTCTTGCTCAATGTTCAGCCTCAGAATAACAAGATTGTTAACAACGCTATTAATGATTTGTTGATCGAGGAAGAAGATTACAAGACTCTCCGTGATTCAGTGGAGAATTATGATAACTATGATCCAATTGAGCTTGCTCAGCGTCTTGAGCAACACGAGTGAGTTTTTATGATGCGTTTGTTTAGTGAGAGGTTCTAACATCTTTATAGACTTGTCTTCTTTCGGCAGATCGCTGCCAATATCTACCGTAAGCAGAAGCGTTGGAACCAGTCTATTGCTCTGTCGAAGCAGGACAGGCTCTTCAAGGATGCTATTGAGACTGCTGCTGTATCTGGAAAGGAGGATGTAGCAGAAGAGTTACTTCGTTACGTGAGTATAAAAGATTCTGCCCTGAGGTATTCTTACTGATTGGCGTTCCTAGTTCGTTGACATTGGCAGCCGGGAATGCTATGTTGGTATGCTTTACGCTTGCTATGACCTTATCCAGCTTGATGTTGTCATGGAGATCTCGTGGCGCCATGGTTTGAGTGACTACACAATGGTGAGTTGCGCCTGAAAACGTGGTCTTTTTGTGAGACGTTCTAACTAGAGCAGCCTTTCATGATCAATGCCATGAGACAACAAACTAGGAAGATTGCTACTCTTGAGAGAGACAATGAAGAGCGTAAAACCAAGGAGGCTACTCAACAAAAAGCCGAAGACACTACTCCGATTCTCGGGAACCGTCTTATGCTCACCGCCGGACCGGGTGGTCCTATGCCACAACAATCGTACGCCAATGGGATTGCGCCGCAAGCTACTGGGTTTGGAGGGTTTTAGACTTGAGTGGATAGAAGCCTTTGATAACTCATTGTTTCTAACTATCTGTTTTTCTGTTTTTCGTTTTTTCCTTCTCGTGTTATTCCTGGGCGGAGCAAATTTCGGATGAAAAATACCTAGGAAATTGCCCTAGCATGATTCTCTGGCGATGATGAACGGTCGAAGAATGGGGCGGATTGGTTAAAAAGGGGAAAAAGTAAAGGGATTGAGTTTAAGTTCCTTTTTGGGGTTTTCTCTCTGGAGGGAGAGAGGGTTCTTTATGCCTTGCCTAATTTTTTTAACTTTCTTAACGTTACCTTGATGGGGTCTGGCTGTACCATTAATTATTTGTGATATCATTCCTACGTCTAGTTTCTTTCGCAAGTATTGATCCGCTATAAGAAGAGTGAAACCACAGGCCCTATCGCGAGAAGACCGCGCCATCATAAACTGCCGTAGAGGAGAATGATTGCACTCTGGAGTGTTTCCCCACCGCTTCTTCGCCCTTGTCGGTGTCATACTGGTATTATTCATACACCACTTCCGTAACATATTTCTTTGTAGGTGTCATGCCTGTCCTTTACTCATTCAGCGCCTTACTAGGTTCACAATTTCTTCTCTCAACTTCCCCCCCACCTATCTCCTAGGCAGGTCGACCTATGCACCGGCACTCGCACCGCAATATTCTTTAAAGGTTATGTTACATCGCACGCTACACACACACACACACACACACACACGCTTCGACTCGACTCCCAGGAAGGCGAGATGTGATAGTGACTTTACCGAGGGGAGTAGGAGCTGGCGAGGTAACGCTTGCCCCGGGATGGTTGACGAGGAGCAAGTCACGGGTGGCGGAGTGCTGGAGGAAGAAGGATCGAAATTAATGATGTGCGCATCTTCAGCAAGGGGGTACAGCACTGAGCTCTACGGGTACATTACAGGACTTGAACACACTTTATGTCGTGCATTGTAGGCTGTGGATTCCGCACGGTAGCTGAACGTTATTTCCCTTGTCCCGGTAGAGCACAGAACAGCATAGCACAGCACAGTGCTCGGGGTGTGTCCATAAAAATCGGAAAGCGTGCATAAACAGTTTTCACTGACACACACCCGAGCATATCGGTAGTACGAGTACTGTACAGTACTGTACGGTACGGTACTCGAGCACAGTACTGTATCTATCTGCTACAAAGCAAAACAAAAACGAGGTATTATACCAGTATTATAGTAATAGGGCAACTCCCTCCACATCACGGAGAGGGAAAGAAGAAGAAAGAAAAAAGGGAATAGTGATACTGGTAGTCTACACTAGGCTAAACCTCCATCCTTTTCTGTCCAGTCCTAGTTGTACTCGAGTACCGGTACTGTTCTACCGGTATTGTACTATAAATATCCCTCTCAACATTCTGGGACCGATCAAGCGCGATAACAAGCGGTTGGGGGGCGGGTAACGTTCACTTATCTTATCTCCCATTATCCCAAGTGTCATAAGCCAGCTACCGGGATGGTACGGCAGCATGCATCCCGCGGTCCCCAAAACCAGACCAAACCGGATCCGGGTGGTGTGTCGCGTGCGATGTGAGTAACTCACTGCACTCGATGGTACCGGTATGATACATGGTGAGCTTCCGAGGTTGTGGGGGTGGGGGAGTGAAAGATAGTCTAGCCTAGAGGGTTCTTATAAAGACCGCCCGCCACTGGAACCTTAATTCTTTTCTTGTCGATACTATCGGTAATCTATCCAATTATTCCTCTATAGTAGGAGTAAGGACTTGTCGTCGAATCTACCCCGTCTAACTATAATTCCGCAATAACGGGGATCATCATGCCCGTCAGATTATTCACGTTTGTCTCCCCCCCACCTCCCCCCTCTCTTCCACTCTTCTCACATTCTCAACAGCTAATCTCACCTCTCTACTAGGACCAAAAACACCCTGGCGACGCTCTTAGCCTTAACTGGCGCTGGCGTACTCGCGGCGAATATGAACGCAAAGCCGCGAGCGGAGAAGGAGGACCGCGCGAACGGCGAGGGTGGGTTTGCGCTTAGGGGTTGCGAGCGATCTGGTTTGCTCCCTTCTCTAAATCCGCTTTGTCTCTGTACAATAATGGGCTGGGCTGACGATGGGTATAGGTGGTGGTGTTTAGTTTGGATCGGCCATATTCGGACTGTCAGTATTATTCGATATGGTACTCGAGTACGGCTGCCTAAGCCATAGATTACGTGGTTGGATTGGATTGGGTGGATTAGTGGAGACCTGCAATAAATGGTGTCTCGGAGTTGGGCTTTTTTTCTTTCCTGTTTCCAAGTCGATGATTTACTGAGACTGCTTTTTTGTTGCTCTTTCAATTCTGTGTCCGAGAATCATTCGGGGAACTTTCATTATGGCGTGAGGTTTGCTTGACTACTCGCAATACCGAAGCGTTTTAAAAAGTGCTACTATTCATACCACCCAGATCCAAGCAAAAAGGGCCAAACTTCTGTGGTATGCAATAGCAGTCCTCTCTTTTTTTTTAAAAAAAAAAAACGCTTCGCCATAACGAGTGCCTTGTTCTCCGATCCACCCTTTCTAAGATTTCGCTCGTCTGGGAGATGTCTAGATGTTCAGAAATGTAGGAGAAATACCCTCCCTCGAGCACATGGCTTTTAATGTATGATAAGTTATTACCCTACAAACGCCTAACGATAATGAATGGAAAAAAAACACTTTTAGAGACCACATCGAGTAATTAGAATCAAACCTCATAAATAGCAACCCGAGAGAAATTAAGCGAGAACCAAAGCTAGCAAAGCCATCCTGCAGTAGAGCCCATATCTCATCTAGCACTCCGTTAGTACCGTGCAGCTGGGATTAGGGGGAGCAAGCAATCCATACCTGTCTAAAGTAGGCTGCCCTCTGGTCATAGTCCACCTCCTCATCAATCTCGGCGTTCCTGGGCAATGGGTGCATGACAACCATGTGACTCTTCGCATTCTTCAGAACCGAGTGGTCGATGATGAAGCTGTCCTTCAACTTCTCAAACTCGTTCAGGTCTTCGAATCTCTCTTTCTGAACGCGAGTGCAATAAAGTACATCTGAGCGGGCAACAAGGTCCGGTGTGAGTTCGTGGTACTCTTTCACCTCGACCCCAGCCTTTTTGAGAGAATCACGGACGGCGGTTGGCATTGAGAGCTGCGGGGGGGAGGCAAAGTTGATGCGGACGTGGTAATGCTGCAATAGCTTGGCGAGGGAGTGAACGGTGCGGCCGAATTTAAGATCGCCAACAAATGTGATGGTTAGCCCATTGACGGTTCCCAGCTCTTCACGTATAGTGAACAAATCGAGGAACGCTTGGGTCGGGTGTTCGAGACTTCCATTTCCTATTTAGTTGTTAGCACCATTTAAATTATCTGAGTGATCAGCGGAACTATACCTCCGTTGATGATGGGAACTGGCGAGAACCTTGCCGCCTCAGCGGCACTATCTTCCGCAGGATGTCTCAGGACAACAGCGTCTCCATAGCAGGCCAAAGTTCGGATCGTGTCTTTGAGGGTTTCTCCCTTTTTCAAACTCGAGTGAGCGGCAGAGATGGCTACTGTTCTTCCACCTAACCGCTGCATGGCTGCGTCAAACGATGCCGAGGTCCTGGTAGACGGCTCGAAGAACATCGTGCAGAGCAGCCTTCCCCGGAGAAGATCAATTATACCCCATCTCTCTACCGCGAGTCTCATCTCTTGGGCAACCGTGAAGAGGTGATGCAAGTCTGCGCGGCTAAACTGATTGACTGATAAGATGTGGCGGCGCTTAAACATAGAATCGCGAGAAAGCAGCTCTAAAAGCGATGTCGAGATCATTGGCACGGATAGTTGGAGATGGGGCGATGTGTCAGAATGGCTGGCGAGAAGGCTTGATGGGGTTTGGAGAGTGGGTAGAGAGTCTAGGGCCAACGACTGAGTACGGCCAACCAATTTTGGGCTCAAAAGGTTCTGACGGCCATGCGAGCTCTCAGGCCGCAATTGAGGGGATGTCATTGAAGTTACAACAGGATTAGCGACGGAGGCGGCGATGCCGTGCAACCCATCACTGCTGATATGTCCATCCAAGGCGGCAGTCTTGCCCTTAAAAGTGACCCTCTGCACGGTCCCCTTAAGAGTGCTGTCAACAAAAGGAGACCAGGCATCGCCTGTCTGTACCTTGTAGGATCTGTCCATCTCAACCTCGACGGAACAATTTAGCTGGTCGTGAAGGTCGAAGATAGTCTTGGGGTTATCGTGCAGTCTGATCTTGAGATCATCGATTGTCAATCGACCATTACAAACAGCGGTGATCAATAAAGGAAGTGTGTCTGCGATACCGAAGGCCGCGTTGACATCCTGTTTCATGTCATGGGCAAGCTGGAAAGGCAAACTACCGACAGAGAAACAGTCGATAATGGCGAGGTTGTTCCAGAGAGCCTTTTGGTCTTCGGCAGTTGGGAGAGCGGGGCAAGTGGGATAGTCATCCTGAGATAGGAATAGTGCATAAACAGCGATATCGCACGTGACCTTTAGTCCTTTCTCCTTGCTCAATGCGATCAACTTAATGTCGTCCTTGGTGGTGACGCTGGTGACATGTACATTGCGATTATGTAGACTCGCAAGCAAGAGTATGGAGGCCAAGTCCGTAGTTTTCGCGTCAGTCATGATAGGTTTAAGCGTTGGCCACACCCCAAAGTGAGAGTTCACCGTAGCCACTTTATTAATGTTGCCAGAAAGGTGATTGAAGGGTATGAAGAGCGATCCCACGCGAGAAGTGAGAGAACTCAGTTGTTGCGAATTGGTGGAAGTTGCTGCTACAGAGTAGTTGAAGTCACAGTGTGCCAATTTGCTATTAGCCAATGCGGCCTCAAGAGCCTTAGCATCTGTGAGACTGTCCTCGATACCCAAAGGTAGAACCCGGATCATAGAGAAACCAGAGGCAACAGATTCACGTGTGACCAGCTCAAAGTCCTTACTGCCCTCCTCAGCCAAGCCGGGGACGAAGGCGGCAATGTTGATAAGCCCCGGAAGCATGATGGTACGGTGACTTGTTTGATAATCAAGGCGATCAATTTCCAACTTGTGATTGCGTGAAAGTGCTTCAACCAAAAGCTTCGCGTTCTTAACGTTTGTGACCAATGGTGTATGGTAGTCAACGGCCATACGTCTGGTCTGATAGCCCCGAGACATGTAAGAAGCAGGCCTGCGGAATCGGTTATTGGAAGGCAGGTTGATGTAAAGGTCGATAAGATTGTTTGCTAAATGCTGAGTGAGAGAGTACTCAGTCTTCTGCCCATTGGTCTCATCTTGCTCGCCCAGAACCTCAAGGTACTGTACGGGTATCCCGTGCTCTTGGATGAAATCTGCAGTACCAGCTGTTGCAAAGAGCTTGTAGCCCAGTTGGTAGAGTTTCTTCACCGAAGGGAGCATCTCCATCTTCTCCTTAAAAGAACCAATGGATAGTAGAATGTTCTTCTTAGGGAGACGGAAACCAGTGGACATAAGTGCTTTGATATAGGCCTCGGATTTGTCACGGCCAAAACAAGCAACCTCCCCGGTAGACGCCATTTCAACGCCAAGAACAGGATCAGCTCCAGACAAACGAGAGAAACTGAAGTGGGGAACTTTAATTCCAACATAGTCCTTCGGAATGTCTATTTTAGGATATGAATCGACTGGGAGGCCCAAAATTGCTTTTGTAGCCATCTCGATAAGATCGACACCCATAACCTTGGATACGAAGGGGAACGATCGAGAGGCACGCACATTGCACTCAATCACCTTGATCTCGTTATCCTTAGCAATGAATTGGATGTTGAACGGACCAGTGACGTTGAGGGCATTTCCAATCTTACTGGTAGCCTCTTCGATTCTGCGTACAGTCTCGGGATCCAAATCTTGAGGAGGAAGGATGAGAGTAGCATCACCAGAGTGGACGCCGGCATTCTC
>Ga0307509_10007950_pt1 | contig 13676 bp, 22 predicted proteins | sample 10_EM_MG_FD_202245 | JGI IMG/M metagenome (GOLD analysis project Ga0307509, IMG submission 202245) | Populus trichocarpa ectomycorrhiza microbial communities from riparian zone in the Pacific Northwest, United States - 10_EM | ecosystem: Host-associated > Plants > Roots > Unclassified | place...
ACACACCGAAACAACGGATTCGTGACAATGCTGGCCCCACTCCGGGACTACCTTTGTCCCAAGGATCCGAAGTCATCTCCACTCCTCTGCGTGACCAAGGAGTGTTACTTCGGTCGGTTGTCGGTCGGAGTTCACCCCGGCAAGCCCGGTTATGAAGAAGCACGATGGATCAGCTCGGAGGACGTGAACACCGAGCACCTTCTCGATGTCTTCACGACCATTGACCCAGACTCGGACCATGTTTGGGATGTCTGTAGTTATTTCATGGACCACCTCCACTGGCACAGACCACGGCTTGTCCTACTGGGGCCAAAGATTGAAGCGCTTCCGGACACCCACCCCTCCAAGCCACGATGCTTGTTTTGGCTCTCCCGATTGTATTCCTTAGTTGGAAATTACGTGGAGTGCAAGCGACTCCTCAACCACGCCTTGAGGTTCCAGAGAGAACAGGGGGACAGCCTTGGGATTTCTCAAATATTGGTGCACTTATCCGAGGTGAACCGTCTACTAGACCTCCATGAGGAGGGGATACAGCAGGTGAAAGAAGCGTTAGAGATTTGCGAACAACTCAATGACACGACAACACGAGCACGATACTTGTGTGGCCTCGCTTGGTTGTTGTATGAAGACCAACAGCTCGACGCCGCAGAAGAAGCCGTATCGCAATCGATCGATCTCCTCCCAGAAAGGGTCGATCAAACTCTGGCCTGTCTAAGTCGCCGTATCCTTGGTAAGATACACTCTTCCAAGGGCGAGATGGAGAAGGCTATCGACAACTTCGAGGCAGCCCTCAGGATATCAGCCTCTCTCGACTGGCACTACGAGCAATTCTGGAATCATTATGACCTGGCGGAGCTGTTTTTCGATTACGGCAGGTTCGATGACTCGCAGGCTCATGTCGAACGTGCCAAATCGCACGCGGTCGATGACACATACCTCATGGGTCGTGCAATGGATCTTCAGGCTCTGTTTTTGTATCAACAACGCAGGCTCAGAGAAGCGAGGGTGGAGGCTTTGTGTGCCGCCAGTGCTTATGAGAAGGTCGGGGCCGTGAAGGACCTGGAAAGATGCAGAGACCTCCTCCAGTATATCAAAGAGAAGATGGAGGAGCCGACTACCTCTCGTGAATCGGACTCCAATGGTGAGCGCCTGGATACTGTTACTTGCTACGCGTATTAACTTTTCCTTCGAAGCTCACGGAACCAAACGGTACCGTCGGTGGCTACCCCGATTTCTTCAGATGGGTTCTTCCAGCAGGTTACCATGACCTTGTCCCCTGACTTTGTACGCGTCGCGTTCTCCGATGTCGTTACCGTCTCCCCACCTCCTCATTCTCTTGCTTTCAAGAACATTCCCCCCTTCACGTGTTTCCTCGACCCACAGACGTCGTTCCGTATTCGTTGCCCCACCGCTCGTCGTTACCTGCACCCTGTATCAATTTTACCCTGTCTCCCACGACTTTCTTTTTTATTATTTACGCGCACGTATCCTGTAGATCGCCCATGACGATCCACTGTTTGGTTGTGGTGATGTCGGGATTGCGACGAAGCCGCTCATCTTGACCGTTCCCGGTAACCTGGCCGACACCGATTGACACCGGAGGTCTGCCCTACGGAAAGTTCGCTGCTGTCCAAGGGAGCCCCCCACATCACCTGCAGGTGACGAGCGCCCACTCAAACCACTGCTCGATGGCAATGTCGTCAATCTTATCGTGTGCCAACTGGTAATATACCCGTGTTTGCGTCTCATATTTCCTTACAATTCATCGTAGCTTGGGGGCCGGGCATCTTACACTGATGTTGACAGACAGGGGAGGCAGTTGCACGGACTCCATGATAGAACCCCATGGGCCGCCTCCGCAATGTCCTGTTTGGCCTCGCCTCCTCGTTCTCCTCTGGAAAGACTTTCGACCGCGTGGAACTCGAAGACACGATTGTCCCCTCTGCTTCGCCCCACCCGAGGCTGGTGTCTGGTGACCAAGAAAAAAACACCGATGAAGGTCTTTTTCGACGAAGAATTTTTACTGCACGACCCACCATACAAAATCCAATCTGGGAAATCACACCCGTACACGGCCAACGATCTCAGCGGTCCAAATTCGATCAGCGGCCGGACATCCCGGGAGGATCCGTCAACCTAAGTAGAATATGTCAGCGGATGTCCATAAGATCGCTCTGGACTTCCGGTGAGACAATTCATGGATCATCTGGGGCGAACAGTCCAGAGACCATCGATGAATTGCAGTTATTGGGCATCCCAGGACATTCCGCCCGATCACCGGGGACATCCGCCAGAGGAGACGTTTTCTGGAGATCCGAGATCGTTGGCTGTGTACTACGAGCCCCGAGACGCCTCCCGCAGATCCGCCAAACTCTCGAGGAAAATGGGGTCTTCCAAACAAAAGGTGCAGATCGTTCAATTGATCCAAAAAAACGTGCCCTGCGAGTCCACTCTGGGGATTATGTTGAGTACCTAGACCGCGTTTCGACTCTGGGTGGAAGGCGGGGTCGATCCCAAGGTACCAACGAGCCTCAGGTTCGCTCCGATGGTGAATCTAGCTCGCCTGCCTCAGGATCCGTTATCCCAAGAGGTATTCGCTAATCCCAAGCTTTCCCATCACCTCACCGCCGCCCGTCCGCCTCGGAATCTCATCGGTAAAGCGGAAAAGCTCGTATCCTTCGCCGACGGTCTTCGGTCTGACCCGAGTGCGGAATAGGACCACTGCGTGTTCCACCTCGCGCAGCTGCGTCGCTCATCGGTGGGTAAGGAATTGTAAGGTCCGACATATGACCAACCTAGATTGGTCGAGGTCCATTCTCGTTGGTCACGGGAGATCGAGCTTCGAGTCTGGGTGAGATCAGATTGGGGTGAAATCCAAGGGGTGTAGCCTAAATGCACACAAGGTTTGAGGAGAAGGAGTCGGTCAAACCGTTGAGAAGTGAGAACTCCCACCGCGTTGTTGAGATCCTCCATTGTAGGGGCCACCGGAAACTGCCGGGCCACTAGTTTCATTTTTCCCTCAATCGCCCGGACACAACCCCGCGAAAGATAGCCGAATCATTGAACGAGCGAGGGTAGGGAAACAAGTGAAAACCGGGGCAACGACGGTACATCAATGTGACTACCCTGACTTTCTCCTCCCAGTATCACTGATATTGTCTAACCCACCCAACAAGGTCGGAAGACATAGGTTCAGTGCGAAGGGCACCGAGATGCATTTCCAACCCTACGAGATCTCGGAATGTATGCTGGTATTAGGTGGTTGGTTGGAGTCTTATGCCTGCGGAGAATACGCATAGTGCGTAGTCCCATTGACGAAGATCTCTCGTAATAATGAATCTGGTTGGGACGGTCGTAACGGCGGGTGGATCAGGCCGCGCGAAAAGCAGTTGAGAATTTTTTAGGGCTAAAAGTTTGATCTTTGAGAAAGTTCACGACATTCGGAACACATTGCTCACCCTCAGCAGGATCAATAGACCGGAGGTGGAACAGTCTTATCGATGTGGCGTTCGTTGATAGCCTATTGAGCCGAGGGTACCTTTCCAGATCGAGGTTCAGTCTAGATACTGGGCGAATCTCAGCAGCTGTGTGGGGTGCAAACGACGTGCGAGACACACCCGAACCGGAAATACAGATTACCGCACAGGTATCACCTGAACCTTCCATGAAGGAGATCTCATAACACAGCGAATTGTCCCCGTCCTGCATCGAAGCTACACTGAAGTTAGCATGGCTTATGATGACAGGCCAGCCGCTTACCTGTATGGAACGTTGGCTCCCCGACAAGGAGCTCCTCGGTGCCCTCTTCGTCCCTGACAGCGTAACGTCCCGTGTGTAGGACCACTTGCTTTTCGATCGTGGCGCCCTTGGGTAAAGAGGGTATTCCCAACAACACCGTTGGCGTATGCCTTTCCTAAAGGGAGATGAAATCGGTCCAATGAAACCGAGAGGACGGCACTCACCATTGCGAACAGTTCACAGGCAGCGGCAACACCTGCGATCCGTTCCCGACCCACTAGCCAATATATCGCCAGTTGGGTGTGTCCTTTCCACTGCCCAGTCAACTTCCTCATGGCATCGGCCACCCTTGCCGTATGTTGAAAAACCAGTGCAATCTCAGTAGCAGAGTCCTGGGGCGGCGGGAGCGAAAGGCTGGCTGGGGTCAACCCAATTTGGCCAGAAATAAACATGCGTTCGTCAGTGAGAACCGCCTGCGAGTATGGTCCGATGTTTGCTGGTGCCCAATAGCTCAGGCCCTGCACGTGTAGTGCGGTTCGTCGACCCGGATCCGTTTCCGCATGCGCAAAGCAATCGAGTTTGACCCTCACGGAAGGGGGAAGATCCACAGCGACGCACGCTCGTGTAGGGGGGCTTGCACCAAAGAACGTGGCGTATACTGTATTCAGGGTGGGGAACAAGTCCATCGAAGGCAGGTAAACGTTGATGTGAGTGCAGTTAGATAGACCGAGGCAATAGTTCCCGAGCTGGGCTATAATAGGTCAGAACAACATCTCCTCGACGGAGGTGGGGCTACCTTGAAGATCGGAGAAGCACTGGGTGACTTCTTCCTCGAATGTTATGTCCTGGCCAGTTTCACAGAAGACGTTCCCAACAGCCACCCAACTGCCCCGCCGCGAACCTGATGAACCACGGGATTGATCGGTAGACTGACAGGTAGCAGGCTCCGAAACCGCGTGGATCGAACCATCCACGGAGTGGTCCCCACGCAATGAGGTTTGAATACGAGCGAAATCGGTTTCTAGCAATGGAGGTACGGTCAGCTTGTTTTCGCTTTCCGGCTTCTCCTTGAGAATAGCCCCTTTGACCCTGAGGTATGAGACGGCTGCGAACCCGTTGTCCGAGTGAACTACGGTTTCAACATCCACCCTGTCGAAGTGGGATTAGAATACGTGCGTGGGCAATTCTGTTCCACTTACAATTGAATCCGCCTCTTGAACAAAGGGCAATCCAACGTCAAGGTCTCGTACTCCCCTCCTTCGCCACAAATATGCGATCCATATAGTGAGTTCTATCCCACGTCAGCCGTGTTGGAGCTGGGGACGTAGAGTAAGAATCGTACCAACTTCACCAGGGTAGGCTGCATCTCGGCGAGCGTTTTCCCCAAGTGTTTCTCCGTGAGACCGATACCGGCTACCTTTATTACGACGGCGACCAAACCAGCGTCGATCATCTCTTGTAGAAGCTCATCCTGTTCCCTCTGCCATAGGTATGACAGGACCGTTAGACCAAGTCTCCGACATCTAAAATGAGGTGAACAACGAGTTCATGAGGGGGTTTAAGGCGACCGACACATGTTCAACGCGGACTCGTTGATAACTCGACAGGATTGCACCAACGGAGACACCGTGAATGTCGGGGTGACGCGCCTAGGGAACTGTAAAGCGCGGAACTACGTATGATTGTGAAGTCGCGTACCTTTACTGTGGAGAGAAGATCAAATAGATCCTCTGTTTCATCACCACTGACCCCACCAGAGGTATTTGCCGTCCTGCCCCCATATTCCGAACCTCGTTCCACAGCCGTGCCATCAATCGTTTTGCGGTAGAGAGGGACATCCAAGGCCTGAGCGACGAACTCGATCGCGTCTTGGCCGACGGTTTGATAAAGATAAGAATCTATCTCCTCTGGAAGACGCTCATGCCTCAAGATTTAAATGAACCGAGGCAATGAAGCTGGCTGAACCTTTTCCATTCGGTGGCCCCAAAGAAGCCGCGGCGATGAGTTCGTGACCGTTCCGTTGACAATGGAGGAGGTTGAAGCAGCTGTCTTTTCCGCCGCTGAGGAGGCCGACGTACTTCATGATCGCCGTTTGTCCGTGAGTGGTGACTCGATCATCATCCCTCTCCCTTCAATCGTTGATCACAAATGCCGACCATCGCCGTCGATAAAGAGGAGCTATGGGAGAGACTTGGACACCGTTACTGTCCGTCGCTCACCGACTTTTTAACCGGACCACAACTGACGGTTACCCCACAGCATCGGAGGACTTTGATCACCTGCTATTCGAGTTCGGATTGGAGTTAGACGAAGATGTGAGGGGGATCGCTGGAACGAAAATCGGACGTATAAACTCATCCCCGGTTCTAGACAACAGAGGAGGTTGAAGCCTTGAGGAAAAAGGGCCTCCCTGCAGAACGACCAGTGCGTGTTCCTACCTCGTTCTTACCGAATGCTGTCCCATCTAAATCTTCACAGCAACTCAAGATAGAAATACCCGCCAATAGGCTCGTCCAATCCTCGATTCTGCAGCAAAGCCTCGGTTGAACTCGTTCACAGATACGATCTACTTTGTATGGAAGGGATCGCCCGTGCTCTCCGAGTCTTCCTCGGCAAGGATAAACCGCCGGTTTACAAACTGTACATCCCTCCAGGGGGTGAACGGGACCTAATCGAAGTCAGGGTTGCTCCGGAGGTGCGTCCGTTGGGATACCATAGACAACTCTAGACGTTTACCCTCCGCATAGACCAAACAAATCCGTCCATTGTTCGCCTGCGCCATCCTGCGAGACGTCACCTTCACCCCCCAGTCATACCAGTCTTTTATAGAGTTACAGGACAAGCTTCATCAAAACTTGTGCCGGCGCCGACAACTCGTGGCCATCGGAACGCACGATCTTGACACCATCCAAGCCCCGTTCCGATACGAGGCCCGAAACCCAAAGGACATCAAATTCGTACCGCTGAACAAAGACAGGCCATATACCGCAGAAGAACTCATGACTGTATACGAGGTGGGGGGGTAGTGGATCCATGGATGATTCCAAAAGCTCACCTCACTCCCTTCCAAGTCGGAGAAGCACCTCGCTCGATACCTACACATCATCAAAGATTCGCCGGTCTATCCAATCATCTACGATACGCAAGACCGCGTTCTGTCGATGCCACCGATTATCAACTCGGAACACAGCAAAATCACCCTGAACACGAAAAATATCTTCATCGACGTGACCGCGACAGACGAGACGAAGCTGCAGATCGTCGTGAACATCGTCACTACGATGTTCTCCGAGTACTGCAAAGTCCCCTACGTGTAAGGCAGATCCCTGGGGTTCCCGCGATTGGGACTGACACCCGCGCAGAATTGAGCCATGCAGGATAATCCGCCCAGATGGTACCGCCAAGATTTCCCCAGATTTATCCACCATCAAGATGAAGGCCCACACTTCCTATATCAACTCGTGCACTGGCCTGTCCCTAACCTCCGCTGAGGTCATTCCCCTTCTCGAGAAGATGACGTTGACTGCTTTCCAATCGCCCGCTGATCCTGATGAGATCCTTGTGGAGATTCCTCCAACGCGACCAGACATCATCCATGAGTGTGATATTATGGAGGACGCGGCAATCGCCTATGGGTTCAACAATCTCCCCGATACGTTCCCCGCGACCAACACCGTTGCCCAACCCCTGGAGATGAGCAAGTTGACCGATATCGTCAGAACCACCTGGGCTCAGGCGGGCTTTGTGGAGGTCCTCCCACTCATCTTGGTAGAGTCTTCGTATCCCAGATGCGCTCGTGTGTCCTGATGTCGCGCCTGCGTTTTTTAGTGCTCACATGAGGAAAACTTCGAGTGGTTGAACAAGGTCGACGACGGGAAAACCGCGGTAAAGATCGGGAACCCAAAGACCCTGGAATTCCAAGTCGTTCGAACCTCGCTCATCCCCGGTTTACTGAAGACGATTCGCGAGAATAGGTCGCACCCACTCCCGATCAAGGTGTTCGAGTCGACCGATATCGTGCTCAAGGACATCAGTTTGGAGAGGCAGGCGAGGAACGTGAGGCACGCGGCGGCAGTTTGGTGTAACAAGAGCGCAGGGTTTGAAGTTATCCATGGGTTGTTGGATAAGGTTATGAAAACTCTCGATGTGAAGAGGATCAGTTCGTCGGATACCAAGTCCGAGAGCGGGTACTACCTCAAGGAGAAAGATGGTCAGAGCAATCCGCTGCTGCTACGACACCCCCTCCGTGATGCTTATCAATAACCGTCATAGATCCCGCCTACTTCCCTGGCCGTGCAGCGGCAGTCTACTACCGCCCTCCGCCACCGCCTCGGGGACGTTCCGGTGAGGCCGCCGTCAAGGAGAGCATCAAACACGCCCTGGGGTTTCATTCCGACATCGAGCTCGGCAGCGTCGGCATCTTGCACCCGTCGGTTCTCGAGAAATTTGAGATTCCATACCCTTGTTCCGCTTTGGAAATCACCCTCGAACTATTCAAGCAGGGGACTCATCATTAACCTTCGTAATCAGGATCAGGACGAGGGAGGATGTTGTGGTATGTGCTGTGTTGTATCTCCATACTGTAACGACAAGAAACAAGACTATTGGTGTCCATGTGATGGATTTGGGGAGTGGGAAGGACCAAGGAACAAATGAAAAGAACTGGTACAAGACTTGGATTACTCCTGATAGAGGTGGGGATGGCGTGGTGTATGCAGAATGTTACCATGAAGCAGCGAGGGGGATTTCGTCAGAATAACGATAACGAGAATAAACAGCGCGAAGGTGGGGAGCAAGTGGGCTAGTGTGGAACGAAAGTAATCACATCAACCCAGCAGCTCTCAGGTCGTTCTGTAACCTCGTTTCCTCAGCCCAGGCCTGCGCGAGCCGGACCTCCGGATCCGAAGACGGTGTACCGAGCTCCACGCTGTTCCCTGTCTGTCCTGTCCCGGCGGTCGTCTCGGCGGAAACGGGTGTTGAAGTCAAGGAGTTCGGGTCCTCGTCTCGTGAAAGAGAGAAACCGTGTCGGAGCATACCCTGACCGCCAAATGCGGCGCGCAACCTCCGGGAAAGCGGGTTCTCGCCTGGTGTTGAGCCTCCGGAATCAGAAGAAGCGAGGATACTCCGCTCCCACCTCTTGACCCTCCAGTAGGACAAGACGGATGTCAGGAGGATGAACCACCCTATACGGACCCAGTCAGTGGGTCATCCAACAAAGGCACGGGGATATCACTCACCGACTGTCATTAGGAAGAAAGATATCCACTCCGACGTCGTGTCTACGAAAGGAGTAACGTAGACACCATCTGATGGGATGCCCGTGTCGGTACCGTTACCCATCTGGTAGTTGTCTTGTCTTGAAACGGAGGAATGGTGGGCCTTGTAGTATGCGTCAGCTTCGGCGGCGGTCTCGAACGTTGGTCGACCTGGGTCCGTGAGCCTCCATCCCGAGTACCCCCCAGAGCCGCTCCCATCCGTGTTATCATACCCATTTCCATCCGAAATATCCTCCAGTCGGGTCCTCAGGGCGAACCCGTATTGAATGAGCGTAACCCCGAGCCCAGCTCTACTTCCGTACTTGGCGGCATGGGTTGTGTGCAGCAGGAATGTCAAGAGGAAACCGACGAATTGGAAGGATATCGAGACGAGCATGTTCCACAGGAAGGAAAAGAGGGTTCCGGTCGGGAGTCCTTCGATGATCATTTCTCCGGGAATGGAGGAGGTGGATGCACCAGAAGGGAGGTGAATGGTAGTAGTCTCCCAATAAGGCGGGACAGCGTCAGCTTGGGCGGAAGCGTAGGACGGCGGTGCATCCTTCTGGGTTTCCTCGGGTGCTAGGTAGATGCTATCGTCGCCCTCTGAGTGACGATTCAAAGGAAGAGAGTCAGACTCTGCTAAGACTGGCAGGGGCTGCGCACGATACGCCACGTACCTGATTGTTGCGGCCTCCGCCGCTCGGGTTTGGCTGCGAGGTTCGAGAACACACCATCGTTCATACCTCCGCCACCGACATGCGCAGTTGAGGTAGATGGGCCACCCAACCCTAACCGATGAACGTAATGTGAAGGCAATACGTTCGCCGCCGCCCTACTAAACCAACTCCTGGGTCCTCCACGCCTGTATCCTGCTAGGTCTGCGTCGGTATCGTGCGAGGGGATGTGGCCGTTGGTGTTCCCAAAATCGTTCTCCATCGCTCGGGTAGGGGATCCAGGAGGTGGGACGTCATAATCCACCCGCTCGAAATCGTACGCTCCCGGTATAGCTATCGGTGGAGGGCGGTTTTGGGTTGGAAGAGGGGGTGTTGTGCGACCAGAACGGGATGGGTTCAGAGGCCGCGATTCTGAAATTGGAGAGTTGTCGTCATCGTAGTCTGCCTCATCGTCCGAACCATCGAAGGCAGCGTCGAGCTCGTCGTCGGAATGGTCTGGAGGTCGTTGTGTTGGTAGGGGAGCATAGCGAGCAGGCATGGTGATCGTGGAGGTGGTAAAGCGGGTAGTTGGCTGTGGCACGGTCGCCGCCGAAGCGAGTCGTGGGAAATGCTCCTCATTGGCTCGTGACCTCGTTCTCAGATCAGGTGCGACTGTTCCCCGATTTGATAGCCTGACCTGGTCGGCGGTGCGGGTCCAATATTCAAGTTTCAACGTTTCAACGCGAACAGTAGCAACAGTGGAGGGATGCATAGGAGAGGTTCAATACTCTCGGCATTGCGAAACTGATGTTATCTATCGTCCTTCGTCGGTGTTTGTAACCAACCCGCAACCCCCCCAAACTCATCCAACTCTGTGCGCACAATTTTCTTCCTACCAACTGATGTTTTCGACGCCCTGGAAGCCCCAGGTGATTAATCATGGTTCAGCGCTCAGCGTCCTGCCGACGGTGCTGTTCCAATGTTGGATCGACGCTGTCTCCTTCGAGGAAAACGTGGGTAGGAATCGTACAATACCCACTCTCAATTCATTACCCATCGGACCGTCACGGACCCCAGTCCATGGCCTATAAATCCCCAGGAACTCCCACCGTTCATCCGAAGGCACGGGGCGGCCCTCGAGATTCCGGACGATTTGTTCGAACTGAAGTGAGTAATGCAACGGCCATTCGCACACACCCTTCGGATTGTAGTCTGTGTATTCGAATAGAGAGGGTGCTGCAAAAGATTTGGTAATTTCCACTCCAAAGGTTCGGGACCAGGAGAATTCGTGCCGACTACCACTCTACTGCGGGACATATTGGCTGTGAGAGGGCAAGAATCTCGGTTTCGCCCAAGGCGCAGAAGCACTTTGCGCATCACCGTGGGCCTCAGGCGCAGCCGTCGACGGGTGATCGATGGTTGACCCAGGAGGCACCCACACCTCCAGCTTGGGTTGCTCAGTCGTGAGGGCTCTCCCTGAAGCCCTCCACGAATTCCAGAGACCAAGGTTCCCACCGTCCTCTCTTCGTCATACATTCCCTAGGTAGCTCTAATCCGCGCGATGTCCTGCCACCAACGTGGTAGAACTCGAGTTTATCTACAAATTGGACCAGGGGTGCCATCCTCGCCTCGCAGCCGTCGAACCACCGTATTCGGAGGGTCTTTAACCGACACCAAGCGTCCGACCGGGCCTTCAGGACCTCTCCGAACTTCGTCACCCCGCACACATTCCGGAGTTCGAGGGTAGACAGAAGGGGGAAAGGCACCCCGCCTTCGTCGGGGGTTATCATGAGGAAAACCACGGAATCAGACCTTTCGTCGGGGTCGGTTTCGATGACCAGCGTCTCCAACTCGTGGAAAGTGTGGGGGGGTGGCACTTCATAGAAGTCACTCCGCCCGATATGTAGCCAAAGTTCCTTCAGGGGGTACGCTTTGTGATGTTTCTCCGCGAGCCATTTGAAGAATTGGTTATATATCGGGTAGAATCGGTGCGCCCATCTTGTATGTGCTACACCGTTCGTAGCGTGGAGTATCGCCCCACCGACGGGTGGGTAGATGACTTCGAGTTTCGTCGCAGCACGTGGGGAAAGTTCGGGCGCAATCGCGTCCGGGAAAGTAGCACCGAACTCCGGAGATATGCTCGAGAATTTCATGGAGATCCCGTTCGGGAGAAGGTCGAGCGCTCCGAGGAGGCGTCTGGTAGCTCTGGCTGATAGCCGGCAAATGTGTAGCCTCTTGAGCAAATGTAGAGGGATGAGGGGAATTTCGCGTTCTGGGGGGTGCTGCGGTTCTTCGATAGGTTGGAAATCTCTCTCCAGAAAGAATTCTTCGAGATGTGGAGAGCACCGCATGATGTCAAGAAGAGAATAGAGATGGGCATCGGGGTCTTTTTGGCGGAGGAGGCTTAATGAAGTAAGGGACCCAAACCGATTGTTTGGCCAAGGGGCAGACCCCGAGAGGACCAACTCCCGGAGGCATGGGGCGTGGCCGGAAAAGAGGGTAGGCAACGAGGAAATCCCATCACCACGAATCTCTAGACGCTCAACGTGTAGCGCCGGCCGAAGAAAACTGGCCAGTTCTTCCCCAGCAGCTTCCCCCACGTACCAATATACCACACTTTTCAGCCGGCGACGATCCGGGATCAGTTCTTCAGCGCTGGGCGGGGCAAACACAGATGTGGGGGTGATGAAGAAGTCGAGCGGCCGTCCACCAGAACGACGTACGCAGAGTCGAGCTATGGACGCCTCCGATTTCACGGGCGTCCTATGGCCGAGGATGATGTGTGTCCACAATTCCGTTGCAGAGACTGCGATCTCTCTCCAGTGGCGGCAAACGTGACTGACCGCGAGTAGGTCCTTGTATGGCATGATTAAACTTTTCTCCCAATCGCAGTGAGTCCCTGGACAAAAGAAGGAGAATATTGCGCGCATAAGCTCGGGGGGAAGTTTATTGGATGGGGTGATGGAATTTGCGGCGTAGTGAAGCTCGGAGAGAATGACTAAAAGCCTGTGGCTCATTATGCGCAGCTGTGGGGGTTCCAAGTTGTGGTGTGGACTGTAGGAGCAAGATCGGCATACATACCTGGTCAGTCGTCGTCCGTTGCTCCTGAATCGGTGGATTTTCCAACTAACGGAATTGCGGCATGAGCGATGGGTTGATCACTTCGAGGTCGCGACCGACTTACGAAGTCTGAGCAGAAATTGGTGGTAGATAGTTCGAGATTGTCCATCGCCTGTGAGAGAGCCTCCATGGTGGTGGGGAGTGCTAGTGAGGTCCCACATGTCGATCCTGGTGATCGTCGAAGGTAAATGATAAGCAAACGTGGTCTGCTTGAGACCGGTCGATCCTAGCAACTGCAAGACACCCGCCGCCGCCTTTCGCCACGAGCTCCGGGCGGCCAAGTTAGAGTGCATGGGATCCCATTATTTCACACACTTCAGATCGCATAAAATCTGGCTCTGGATTTTCCTGGGGCATGATATGACGCGTGACATGTCTGACAAGCCGCTGCCGTATGTTGACGGTTTGGACAAAGTCGGTTCGCACTCAGTATCAATTAATATTCACCCCCCCAGGCCTGAATTATGGACGTTCTGGCCCCTTGACCAAACCGATGAACTGACGGCTGGTACTTATACGTGGCCGGGCCTAGGTCAGCATACCACCTCAAGTCCAGCTGGCAGGGGCAATGCACTCATGGCACACGTTTGCCCTCAACCCTGCCCTCCGTTAAGTAATTGGCACATGCCGAGGACTTCACTTCACGCATATTTATGAAGGGGTTCTCTGGACAAAAATATATCTAAGGACTCCATTTACCACTGATCACCAGTGATCACTGATGATAACTGGTGATCACTGGTGATCACTGGTTATAACCAGTTATCACTGGTGACTACTGGTGATTGCCAGTGATTGCCAGTGATTGCCAGTGACCACTGGTGACAACTAGCCGCTCGTCCCTCGCAGTTCACTCAGGGGCCACTCTCGCGGCCCCCCATATATACGGCCTAATCCTATAGCTGGTTTT
>Ga0307509_10007951_pt1 | contig 13676 bp, 14 predicted proteins | sample 10_EM_MG_FD_202245 | JGI IMG/M metagenome (GOLD analysis project Ga0307509, IMG submission 202245) | Populus trichocarpa ectomycorrhiza microbial communities from riparian zone in the Pacific Northwest, United States - 10_EM | ecosystem: Host-associated > Plants > Roots > Unclassified | place...
CGAATTCGGAGACCGTCCATGAGCCCCGTCACCCTGGAACAGCCCACCGGCGCCCGCCTGCTCGCCGACGACGACCAGGAGTTGGCCGTGACGGTCACGCTCCGCTACTCCTCCGGCGACCCCTTCGCCGTCCAACTCCTGTTCCCCGCCTGGATATCGCTCGACGGCAAGAAGGTGACCTGGACCTTCGCGCGGGCGCTCCTTGAGGAGGGTCTCGACACCCCCGCCGGGATGGGCAATGTGCACATCAGGCCGTACGGCCCCGCCCACACGGCCGTCGAGTTCCACTCGCCGGAGGGCATCGCGATGATCCGCTTCGACTCGGTCGCGCTGCACCACTTCCTGCGCCGCACCTACCGGGTGACCGAGCCGGGCCGGGAGGCCCTGGAACCGTCCCTCGACCGGGGACTCGCCTCGCTGCTCGACGGCGCGTGACGCGGGAGCCCGACCGGTGGGCCAACTGCCCTCTGTGGCAGGCGAATTGGGCTTGTTATCTTCCCCTCATGAGTGAATCGCCGCAGCGGCTGCCCCAGATGTCCCGGACGTCCACCCGTGCCGTGGTCGTCGGAGGCAGTCTCGCCGGGATGCTCGCCGCAGCCGCCGTCCGGGACCACGTCGACAGCGTCGAGATCATCGAGGCGCACGAGCTGCCGGAGGGCCCCGAGTCACGCCCGGGCGTGCCCCAAGCGGCGCATTTCCACGTCCTGTTGTCCGGCGGAGCGGACGCGATCGACGAACTGCTGCCCGGCTCGATCGCGGAGTTGCTCGCCGCGGGCGCCAACCGCGTCCCCATGACGACCAACATGGTGCTCTTCTCCCCCGAGGGCTGGTACCGCCGCTGGCAGCGGGACAGCCACTACCTGATCGCCGCGAGCCGGGACCTCACCGACTCCGTCGTACGCCGGCATGTGCTGAAGGACCCGCGCATCCATGTACGTCCGCACACCAAGGTCACGGCCCTGCTGGGGAGTTCGCGCCGGGTCACCGGGGTACGGCTGAGCGCGGCCGACGGCACCGAGAGCGAACTCACCGCGGACCTGGTCGTCGACGCCTCCGGAAAGGCGGCGCGCACTCCGCACTGGCTGGCCCAACTGGGCGTCCCCGCCCCGGCCGAGGCCCGCATCGACTCCGGCATGGCCTACGCCAGCCGTATCTACCGCGCCCCTGTCTCCACCCGGAACTGGCCGCTGATCAGCGTCCAGGCCGACCCGCGGAGCGGCGAGCCCGGCCGTGCGGGCGGCGTCGTCCCGATCGAGGACGGCCGCTGGCACGTCAGCCTGATGGGCACCCCGGGCGGCCAACCCTCGCGCGACGCGGCCGAGTTCGAGAACTACGCCCGCACCCTCCGGCACCCGCTCGTCGCCGACCTCCTGGCCCACGCGGAGCCGCTGACCGACGTCGTCATGACCCACAGCACGGTCAACCGCCGCTACTACTACGAACGTCTCAAGTCCTGGCCGGAAGGCCTGGTGGCGCTGGGCGACTCGGTCGCCGCGTTCAACCCGGTCTACGGCCACGGCATGTCGGTGGCGGCCCTGGGCGCCGTGGCCCTGCGCACCCAACTGTCCTCCCTGGGCCTCGGCAGGGGCCTGTCCCGTTCGGCCCAGCGGTCCATCGCCACCCCCGTCGAACTCGCCTGGAGCCTCGCGGTGGGCCAGGACATCCACTACGCGACCACAACAGGCAAGAACGCGGGCCGGGCCGACCGCCTGCTCCAGCGCTACGTCAGCCGTCTCTCCCACACCGCGACGGGCTCGTACCACGTGGCGACGGCGATGACGGAGGTCCTGACCCTCAACTCCCCGGGCACGGTCCTGCTGCGGCCCGGCGTCGTCACGGCCGCGCTGCTCGGACCACTGCGGCCACAGCTCGACGGGCCGACGTTCACGATCGGGGAGCGACGGCTGCTGGCGGAGGCGGGCATCACGCTGCCCGCCCCTTAGGGAGAAGGCCGAGTCAACTGCCGCCGCTCCCACCCCCGTTGGCGCCGTTGTCAGGGGGCGACAGCGCGGCCGGTCTGCGGCGAGATCATTCCGGCGCACAGTCCGCGGGCGGTCAGGCCCTGGGCGATGCGCGGGATCGCCGCGACCGTGTTGGCAGGCCAGTCGTGCATCAGGATGATCTGGCCGGCGGTGAGGCGGCCGGCCGCGGCGACGATCGCGTCGGTGCTCGCGCCGTTCCAGTCCTGCGAGTCGACGTCCCAAATGATCTCCGTCAGACCGTACTTGGCCTCCACGGCCTTCACCGTCGCGTTGGTCTCGCCGTACGGCGGGCGGAAGAGCCTGGGCGTGCCGCCGCCCGCGGCCGCGATGGCCTGCTGGGTGCGGTAGATCTCCGAGTCGATCGTCGCCTGGGTCTGCTGGGTGAGGTGCGGGTGGGTGTAGCTGTGGTTGCCGACCCACATGCCGGCGGCGACCTCGGCCCTGACCTGTGCGGGGTAAGTGGCCGCGTACTGGCCCTCGTTGAACGTCGTGGCCCGAAGTCCGTTCTGCTTGAGCGCGTTGAGGAGGGCGGGGGTGTTGCCGGACGGGCCGTCGTCGAAGGTGAGCCCGACGTAGCCGCCGCAAGTGGCAGCCTGCGCGGGGGTGTTGACGCCGACGGCGAGGGTGCCGGCGGCGACCAGGGCGGCGACGGCGAGCCTGGTGACCGGCGTGGCCACCCGGGATCGTAACGAGACGTGCGGTGCGGACTTCATGCGAGGTGTCCTCCCGAACTGGTTCAGCCCACCGTGATGTTGGAGTTCCCGCTGCTCTGGTAGCCCTCGGTGGCGAGGATCATGTAGTAGCTGAAGCTGCCCAGCGGCATTCCGGCGCGGGCCCAGGCGTCGAAGTGGTTGCCGGTGGTGATGGTGCCGCCGGTGCGCTTGGTCTGCCGGACGCTCCAGTACTGGTCGAAGGTCTTCGTGCCCTCCACCGAGGGGGCGTTGTACCGGGTGGTCTTGTAGATGTCGTAGGTACCGCCGTCACTGGTGACGGTGCCCTTGTACGTTCCCGTGGGCCGGTAGGTGCCCCAGTTGTCGACGATGTAGTACTCGACGAGCGGGTTCGACGTCCATCCGTAGAGCGACAGGTAGCCGTTGCCGGACGGGTTGAAGGTGCCCGAGTACGTCACGTTGCGGCGGGCGCCGGTGCTCCAGCCCTTGCCGGCCACGAAGTTGCCGGTGTTGCGCCACGTGGTGCTGTAGTTGCCCCCGGAGTTGAGGGTCATGGAGACCGTGCTCTGGGAGTCGGTCCAGAACGAGTAGTAGTAGCCGTTGTTGGTGCCGGTCTGGTTCGTGGTGATCACGGTGGCGGCACTGGCGGTGCCGGGCAGGGTCATCGCCGCGAGGAGGGCCAGCAGCAGGGTGCAGGCACCGCTGATGGACAGCCGTAAGCGTTTTGTCGTGCGTGCGGGTGTGTTCTCCATGCCGCGTCAGTGTTGGTACGTCCCTGTCAACTGTCAATGGTTTCGGTGGTGAGTGCGAAATATTCGCTGGCGTATTGGCAGGTGAGATCAGCGGCAATGGGCAGCTCACCCAGCCCATGGAGTCCATTCCCGAATATTTTCGAGCGAATGTTTCGAAGAATCGGCGCGGGCGTCGATCGCGCCGACGCACGACCGGGACCGCGCCGAAGACCCTCCGCCGACCGGCGCCCCTCACCGCCCCGCGAGGATCGCCGCCACCCCGAACTCGAACCGCTCGTCGAAGGACCCCGGCGCGAGATGCCCGGCCACGCGGTGCAGCGCGGGGTGGGTCGTCCCGGAGATCGCGCGGGCCAGGATGTCGCCCAGCGGACGGTGGTCGACGGCCTGCTCCTCCTGGGTGAGGCCCAGGGCGAAGTAGATGACCGCCCACGAGGTCCAGGCGGCCTCGCGGTCGCCGAGGCCGCATGCGAGCAGCGCCTCCACCAGCGCTTCCGCGAAGGCGAGGGTGCCCGGTTCGGCGGGGTAGGTGCCGACCACCAGGGCCGCGCCGTCGCGGTGGGACAGCAGGCCGCGACGGAATCGGCGGGCCAACTCGCGGGCCCGTTCGGCGGGTTCGTCCGGCAGGTCGGTCAGCGGGATCTCGCCGAGTACGGCGTCCGCCATCAGGTCCAGCATCCGGGCCTTGGTCTTCACATGCCACTGCACGGTGTTGATCCGCACGCCGAGCCGGTCGGCGACCGCGCGCGTGGACACCGCGTCGAGGCCCTTCTCGTCCAGGAGGTCGAGTCCCGCGCGAATCACGATGGCCGGATCGAGTCGGTCGCTCTGTTGCCTATTGGTCACCGACCTAGTTTACTGCACCCACAAGCATTGGTCAGCGACCAAGAAGTGGGTGGTCCCGTGGAAACACAGCAGGTCGTCATCGCCGGAGGCGGACCCGTCGGACTCTGGCTCGCCGCCGAACTGCGGCTGAACAACATCTCCGTCACCGTCCTGGAAACGCGCACCGACATCGACCAGCGCTCCAAGGCGCTCACCGTGCACCCGCGCGGCATCGAGGTACTGGCCTCACGCGGCATCCATCAGCGCTTCCTCGACGAGAGCCTGAAGATCTCCACCGGCCACTTCGCCAACCTCGCCAACCGGCTCGACTTCTCCGTCCTCGACACCCCCTTCCCCTACACCCTCTTCATCCCCCAGGCCCGCACCGAGGCGCTCTTCGAGGAGTACGCCCTCGGGCTCGGCGCGAGCATCCGACGCGGCCACCGTGTCACGGGCCTCACCGAGCACCCGGACTCGGTGACCGTCCAGGTGGAGGGGCCGCAGGGGCCGTACGAGATCCGGACCGAATACCTCGCGGGCTGCGACGGCACCCGGAGCACCGTGCGCGAGGCGGCCGGCATCGGCTTCCCCGGTACGGACTCCCGCTACCTCGGCTGGCTCGGCGACGTCCTCTTCGACAACCCGCCGGCGCCCGGCTTCAACCGCTTCACCGAGCGCGGCGGCCTGATGGTCGTGCCGCTGCCCGACAACCGTTGGCGCATCGCAGGCACCAGCCCCGACAGCGCGACCACCGAGTGGCCCGGCGACTTCACACTGGAGGAACTGCGCCAGAAGGTCGTCGACATCGCCGGCGACGACTTCGGCATGCACGACCCGTCCTGGCTCTCCCGCTACGGCAACGCCACCCGCCTCGCCACCCACTACCGGCGTGGCCGCGTCGTGCTCGCGGGCGACGCCGCCCACCAGCACTACCCCACCGGCGGCGTCGGCATGAACGTCGGCTTCCAGGACGCCTTCAACCTCGGCTGGAAACTGGCCGCGACGATCGACGGCTGGGCCTCGGACGGACTGCTGGACAGCTACCACACCGACCGCCACCCGGTCGGCGAGCAGTTGATGGAGCACAGCCGCGCGCAGACCTACCTGTTCCACGCCTTCACGCCCGAGGGCCTCGCCCTGCGCGACCTGCTGAGCCGAATGGTCCCGGAATCAAGGGAGTTCAGCGACGTACTGGCCGGCCGCCTCACCGCGCTCGACGTCGCCTACCCCAGCACCGACCCCGCGGCCCACCCGGTGACCGGCACCCGCGCCCCCGACCTCGCCCTCCCCGGCACGGACAGCACCCTGTTCGGCGCGCTGCGGGCGGACTCGTACGTCCTGCTCGACCTCACGGCCGACGACGCGCTCGCCGACCGCGCCGAGCAGCGGATCACCGTGCACGGCGGGGCGCCCGACCGGACCCGGGACACCTGGGAGGACGTACGCGCCGCGCTGATCCGCCCCGACGGACATGTCGCGTGGGCCTGGACGGAACAGGACGACATCAAGCTGGCGGCACAGGTGGATTCGGTCGTCGCCACGACCCTCGGCCGCCGGCAGAAGCCGATTCGGACCGGAAAGGGACCGGATTCATGGATCTCGGACTGAAGAACAGGGTGTACGTCGTCACCGGCGGCACGCGCGGCCTCGGCAACGCCGTCGCCCGTGAACTCATCGCCGACGGCGCCAAGGTGGTCATCACCGGCCGCGACGAGAAGCGCGCCGTCGAGGCGGCGGCCGAACTGGGCCCGCACGCGGCCGGAGTCGGCGTCGACAACGCCGACCCGCGGGCACCGCAGCAACTGATCGCCACCGCGCGGGAGTTGTTCGGCGCGTTCGACGGCATCCTCGTCAGCGTCGGCGGCCCGCCCGCGGGCCATGTCGCGGACAACACCGACGAACAGTGGCAGGAGGCCTTCGAGTCGGTGTTCCTGGGCGCGGTACGCCTGGCCCGGGCCGCCGCCGCGGAACTCGGGAAGGGCGGCGCGATCGGCCTCGTCCTCTCCGTCACGGCACACGAACCGACCCCCGGCATGACCATCTCCAACGGCCTGCGCCCCGGACTCGCCGGCTTCGCGAAGTCCCTCGCGGACGAACTGGGCCCCCGCGGAATCCGCGTCTTCGGCCTGCTCCCCGGCCGCATCGGCACGGACCGCATGCGCGACCTCGACGGCCTCGCCCCCGACCCCGCCGCCAAGCGCGCCGCCAACGAGTCCGCGATCCCGCTCCGCCGCTACGGAGCCCCGGAGGAGTTCGGCCGCGCGGGCGCGTTCATGCTCTCACCGGCGGCTTCGTACATCACCGGGGTGATGCTGTCGGTGGACGGCGGGGTGCGGCGGGGCTTCTGACGCCGTACGGCCACGGGGCGCGGGAACCGCACGATCCCCGGCGCCTCCTGGCCGTCCTCCGGCCGGACGACGGACCGTCGGACACCCTCGGTAGGGTTGCCCGACGGTCCGTCGTCCGGCCGGAGCGCGAAGTTGTCACGGACCGATGCGGTGGGGCATGGAGAAAATCCACATATGGATCCTCCCGGCGATGATCATCACCGGATGGATCCTGTCATGGTGGCGAACCTGGCGGATCCGGTGGACCCTGCTGTCCGCCGCGACCATCGGCTCCGCCCTCTGCATCGCCTTCGGCGTCGGCACCTACGGCAGACAGGTCAGCTGGGAAGACCTCCGCTGCTCGCATGCCGTCGAGTGCATCGACCAGCACCCGGTCTACTGGATCATGACCGGTCTGATCAGCTTCGTCTGCTGCGGGGTGCTGTTGATCGTGACGACGGTGGCCGCGGCGGTCACCTGGTTCGAGAACCGGGCCTCCACAGAGGCGGATTCGGCCGTCTGAACACCTTCCGGCCGTCGAACGGCGGTCGGTCTCGCAATCAACCAAGGGGCCGACCCCAAGCAGAGCCGACCCCTTCGACCCGCACGTTTCCCAGGGTCGAAGCAGACATCCAAGAACCACCGTCTCAGGACGGAGCGCTCATCCCGGCATCCGAAAACGCGTCGGTCCTGGGAGCGGGGAGCAGAACCGTGCCGTTGAGGATCGCGTCCAGGGCCTCGCGAACCTCGCGGCCCGGCCCGACCCCGAGTCCCTCCCCCAACCGACGGGCAAGGCGCGCGTACACCGCGTAAGCGTCATGGGTTCGGCCCTCGCCGTGCAACGCCGACATCAGAAGGGCGACTCCGCGCTCCCGGAGCGGATGCTCCCCGACGTGCCGCAGAAGGCACGGAATCACCCCGCTGCCGCGACCGGTCGCGATCGACAGGGCGAAGTACTCCTCGGCCGCGATCGCCTGCTGCTCCTCCAGCGCCGCCGCGTGCGAGGCGAGACTCGGTACTTCGAGCCCGTCGTACACGCCGCCGCGCCACAGCGCCAGCGCGCGTTCGTACAGCCCGAGGCTGGACTCGACCCGCCCGAGCGCCTTCGCCGACTCCGCCTCGGCACAGAGCCGGGAGAACACGACGTGGTCGATCCGTTCGGCGTCGATGCCGAACACGCACCCGTCCCGGACGCGGTCGAGACGCATGTCGGCGGCGCCCGATGCCGTGATCGCCCGCCGAATGGAGCCAAGGCAGTTCATCACCTGCTCGCGTGCCGTCCGCGGCGGGCCGGTATCCCACATCGCGTCGATGAGCGCATTCGTGGAAATAAATGCGTTGGGTCGCGTCATCAAGGCGGAAAGAATGATCCATTCACGCCTGCGATTAACGCCGATGCTGGACCGGAGGGGCTCGGCATACGGTTGCCCGAGAATCCCGAAGTCGGGCATCGACCATCCCTTCCAATAAAAGGCGGGGGCAAGGAGATTCACAGAAAACCAACAGGATGTCGCTACCACGCGTTTGAAAGTGTAGGTGCCGAAGACTCCTTTGTTGCGCCTGAGCACGACTCTTTATGGCTCTTTGAGGCCGCCTTGGGGACCGCATGTGCATCCGCCCCCTGCGGCCCGGCGATGACCTGGTGATGGAGTGGTGGTGGGGAGGCGATGGGGAGGCGGTGGAGCGACCTGACATCTTCTTGGTCATCCGGCTCACTGGAACCAAGAAGGGCCACCCTGTGGATCAAATGGTTCTCAAGGCCCAGCAATGGGTCAATGCAACATACACAGGCATATCCGGTTACAACCCGTGCACCGAGAACGGAATGACCGGCTGGGAGACGATCTACTGCCTCACCCGGGCACTCCAGCACGAACTCGGCATCACCACGCTGTCCGACAACTTCGGGCCGACGACATGGGCGGATCTCAACGCATACGGCCCGGTCGGCCGGGATTCCGCCAACATAAACATGCGGACCATCGCAGAGGCGGCCCTCTACTGCAAGGGCTACAGCGGCGGCGACATCGACGGCGGCTTCAACGTGGACACCGGCGCCGGTCTGACCGCCCTGGTGGCGGACATGGGCCTGCCGGGTCCGCCGGACCCGGACAGCCAGCTCTACGACGTGCAGCCGAAGGTCTTCAAAGCACTGCTGACCATGGACGCCTACGTGAAAACGGCCGGCGGCTCCGACGCGATCCGGACCTGCCAGCAGTGGCTCAACAGCGCGTACTACCTGAAGGGCCAGTTCTTCATCGGACCGTGCGACGGGCACTTCTCCCGCAATGTCCAGCAGGCCCTGGTGCTGGGCATCCAGTACCAGATGGGCCTGACGGACAGTCAGGTGACGGGCGCCATCGGACCGACCACCGAAGGGGCGCTCAAAACGGTCGCCTATGTGTCCAGCGGCTCACAGGACTCGGGGTCGGCCGGCTGGGTCCGGTTGTTCCAGTGTGCCCTCACGTTCAACAACTTCGACGCTCACTGGGGCGACGGCGGCGGCACGTTCGGTTCCGACCTGGCCTACACGGTGATGCGTTTCCAGCAGTTCTGCGAGCTGGACGCCAACGGCGCCGCCGACTACGAGACATGGATGTCGCTGCTGGTGTCGACCGGGGACCCGGACCGCAAGGGCACCGCGTTCGACTGCATGTATCCCCTGAACGCGACGACGATCCAGACGGTGAAGGACAACGGGTACTCGATAGTCGGCCGCTACCTCATCGGCGGCACGAGCAAGGTACTGACCAACTCCGAGATCGCGCTCATCTTCGACAACGGCCTGTCCCTCTTCCCGATCTATCAGGACGAGGGCAACGTGATCACCGACTTCGGCCCCGAACTGGGGGTCGCGGCCGGAAACGACGCGGCCGGAGCCGCGATGGACTTCGGCATCCCCTACGGCACGGTCATCTACTTCTCGGTCGACTTCGACGCGACCGACGCGGACATCACCAGCGTGATCATCCCGCATTTCCAGGGCATCAACGACGGGGTGGGCGCGTACGGCAGCCTGTACGCGATCGGTGTGTACGGGTGCCGGAACACCTGCATCCGCCTGGCGGCCGAGGGCCTCACCACCCGGAGCTTCGTCAGCGGCATGTCGACCGGCTACAGCGGCAATCTCGGCTACCCGCTCCCGGACAACTGGGCCTTCGACCAGATCAAGGACTTCACGCTGGCCCCCGGCACCAGCGGCGCGGTGGAGATCGACAACGACATCGTCTCGGGCCGGGATCTGGGCGTCGACAGCGTGACCCGGCCGCGCGATCCCAACGACGGCTTCTACACCTACCTGATCTGGCTCGAAGCCAGGGCCGGCCAGTGGATCGACCAGGGGCACACCTCCCGGTCCGCACCCGTACTGGTCGCGCAGTACCTCCGGGCACGCGACGGGCTCTACAATTTCACGGGCGCCGACACCACCTTCGGCTCGCTCGACCAGGACTTCGTCGACTTCGTGAACGCCTATCCCGACGAGCCGTTCGCGAGCCCGCTGCGCGACCCCGACCTGCTGTGGGATTCCGATGTCGCCCACTTCGGCGCGTCGTACGGCGCCGTCATCACCACCGGTCTCGATGGCGACCTCACATCGGCCAACCTGGCGGACTTCGGGACCTGGGGCGGCGATCTCGTCAGCGTGCTGGGGCAGTTCCACCAGAGCGGGCTGTCCGACGACCAGGCATACGACTACGCCGCCGGCCTGATCGGCGCCAAAGGCGAGGGCACCTACTTCTCGCTCGCGGATGTCCTCGCCGATATCGACGCGTGGATCCTGGGTCATGGCGCCTTGCAGGACCCCAGCCAGACGCTGTCCGCGGCGTTCAAGGCGAACTACGCGTCGTCGGCCGCTTCCGTCGCACGGCGCAAGGCGTTCTACGCGCTCCGGTTCGGCAGTTCGTCCGACACCTTGGGAACGGCGGCCGTGAACGCGATGGTCCGCGGCACCGACGAGATGGCCGTCATCCGAGGAGCCTTCTGGTACGACCAGTTCGGATCGGTGACCTGCCCCTCTCCCGAATTCATGTCCGCCGACGCGATCGGTGGTGTGGCGACGGCATTCCGCGACGCCATCCTCCAGTACTGCTCATGACGAATCGAGGACGTGACATGAACGATCCGAAGGTCACCCGTCGGCAGGTCCTGGCCCTTGGAGGTCTGACACTGGGCGTCGCCACCATCACCGTCGCCGGTCTGGGCGGACCGGCGTGGGCCGATTCCGCGGCCTCGGACGTGGTGCTGGTACCGGTCGGCGCGAGCCCGGTCGCGGTCCTTCCCGGCGTCGGTGTCCAACCGGCGGCGTTCCCCAGACAGTTGGCCGTACAGGTCCAGCACGCAGGCGCGAATCTTCCGGCCGGGACCGAAGTGACCGTCACCTACGACCCTCGGCTCTACTCCCCGCTGCCCGCCGCGGTGGCCACCATCGACGACCGCCGACTGCACACGACGAGCACGATCACCACCGACCCCAGGACGACACTGGCGACCTGCACGGTCACCCTGGCCGAAACCGTCGCCGCGGGCAGTGATCCGGTGGTCGTCGTGGGAACCGCCTACCCCGTGCTCTATCCACGCGATCTCGTCGTCGGGCCCGCGGACTCGACCGCCGCCGTGAGCCGGAAGAACGCGAAGGCAAGCGGTCGGCGGAGCCTCCAGCCGCACCGGCCGAGCACGTTCGGCGGCGTCGCCACACCATGGGGCCTTGAGGTCAGCGGCGTCTGGGGCCGCCACGAGTGGGGCAACGGAAAGCGGTGGTACTACTATCCGGTGCGGGTCACGGTGCAGAGCGTCGGACCGGGCCCCGCCCCCGCAACCGCGTCCTTCTCCGTGGCGCTGGATCCCCAGATCGTGAGCGATGTCGAAGTCGCCGACGCCCGGCTCAATCACACAGCGCACGACGCCGGTGTACGACTCCTTTCGCGTACCCGGACCAGGTCGCTGTTCGAAACCAAGTGGAGCACGACGGTGAAGCTCAAGTCCGGTGACCGGCTCGATCTGAGCCTGGAGGTGACGACACGGAAGCCGGCGGGCGATCTGCCGACCATCAAGCACCCCCTGATAGGGCTGATCGACACGGGCAACCACGTCACCCAACGGCAGACCGGCCGGAACTCCATGTCACGGACCGATGCCGTGTGGCAATAGTCAGTGGATACGTGTGGATCCTGCCGGCGGTGACCATCGTCGGCTGGATCCTGTCGTGGTGGGGAACACGGCGGATCCGGTGGTGCCTGCTGTCCGCCGCGACCGTCATCTCGGTGGCCTGCCTGCTCATCGGGTACCGCGAGAAGGGACCGCAGATCAGCCCCGGAACCGTCGGCTGCTCACCGGCCCTGGAGTGCATGGACTGGCGTGGGATCTACTGGCTGGAGGCCGGACTGATCGGCTTCGTATGCTGCCTGGCGCTGCTGATCGTGACCACCGTGGCCGAAATAGCCCTCTGGTTCGACCGTCGGGGAACGGCCTCCGTGGAATCACCCGGCTGACGTGATGACCGGGGCACGGTGCCACCGCGCCGACCGCGACGGCACGGCGGAGGTGCGCTCGTCTCCGTCCGGCAGCGGGCCGGGCTCGACAGAGCCCGGCCCCTTCCGGAGCGCACGCTTGACTCAATGAGTCACATGCAGTGAACGAACGATCACACAATGAAGCGGAATGCTCGACACGGAGCTCCGACCTGCGAGAACGCGGGTTCCGAGGTGTTCATCCAGCACCGAGGCCTCTTGTGTACACATGGGACACTCGGTACCCTTGGGCGCATGACGCAGCCACTGCCCATAGAGTCCATCCGCGACGTGCGCGCACACCTGGCGGAGGTGGTGGAGCGCGCAGACCGCGACGACGTGCCCACAGTGATCACGCGCCGGGGCAAGGAAGTCGCTGCCGTGGTCTCCATCGAGGTGCTGCGCAAGTACCAGCAATGGGAAGAGCGCGAGATCAACCGGATCATCGACGAGCGCATGGCCAACCCGGCTCCCGGCATCCCGATCGAGGACATCATGAGGGAGACGCTGGCGCGCGGTGAGTGAGTACCGAACCGTCTTCCGCCCAGAGGCGCAGGCCGAGCTCCGAAAGATCCCTCGCAACATGGCGCTGCGCATCCTGGCCAAGCTGACCGAGCTGGAGACCGACCCTCTCGGCTTCGACACCACCGCACTCGTGTCCCAGCCCGAACGACGCCGTCTACGCGTCGGCGACTACCGCGTCGTCTACACGATCGACAACGGGGAGTTGGTGATCTGGGTCGTTCATGTGGGACACCGGTCCACCGTTTATGAGACCTGACCGACGCTGACCCGCCGTCAGAACATCCAGCGCCCATCCAGCACGGTGACGACGAAGGGGTCCGACTCGACAGAGTCGTACCCCTTCTGACCTGCATGTTTGCCACGCCCGCGACGTGGTGTTATTTCATCCGCTCACACGTTGAACCGGAACTCCACCACGTCCCCGTCCTGCATCACATACTCCTTGCCCTCCATCCGCGCCTTGCCCTTGGCGCGGGCCTCCGCGACCGAGCCCATCTCCACCAGGTCGGCGAAGGAGATGACCTCCGCCTTGATGAAGCCCTTCTGGAAGTCGGTGTGGATGACTCCGGCGGCCTCGGGGGCGGTGGCGCCCTTCTTGATGGTCCAGGCTCGGGATTCCTTGGGGCCGGCCGTGAGGTAGGTCTGCAGGCCGAGGGTGTCGAAGCCGACGCGGGCGAGCGTGGCAAGGCCGGGCTCCTCGGCGCCGACCGACTCCAGCAGCTCCATCGCGTCCTCCTCGTCCAGCTCGGCGAGGTCCGCCTCCAGCTTGGCGTTGAGGAAAATCGCCTCCGCGGGGGCGACCAGGGCGCGCTGCGCGGTCTTGAACTCCTCGTCGACCAGCTCGTCCTCGTCGACGTTGAAGACGTAGAGGAAGGGCTTGGTCGTCAACAGGTGCAGGTCGTGGAGGAGTTCCTCCTTGCCGGAGCCCTGGACGATGCCCTGCGAGAAGAGGGTGTCGCCCTTCTCCAGGATCTCCTTCGCCGCCTCGACCGCCGCGACCTTCGGAACGACGTCCTTCTTGATGCGCGAGTCCTTCTGGAGGCGCGGCAGGACCTTCTCGATGGTCTGCAGGTCGGCGAGGATCAGCTCG
>Ga0307509_10007952_pt1 | contig 13675 bp, 13 predicted proteins | sample 10_EM_MG_FD_202245 | JGI IMG/M metagenome (GOLD analysis project Ga0307509, IMG submission 202245) | Populus trichocarpa ectomycorrhiza microbial communities from riparian zone in the Pacific Northwest, United States - 10_EM | ecosystem: Host-associated > Plants > Roots > Unclassified | place...
TGCAACGATTGGATGGATGATCCAATATTCTCGGAATCCAACCGTCAGAGCGATAAATATCGCATCTGCAAAGAATGCGCGCTTGCGGTCCTTGATGACACTTGGCTTGTCGGTTCTGTTGAGGTGCATATCACCAAGGGCCAGATACAAGACGTAGAGCAGAAGGCACGCGCCTGACATAGCGATAAACGAGTAAAAGCAAATGGATGCCTGGAGGAGATTATTCATTCTTTGTCTTTCCGAACAGATCCAACTTGCTGAACAACATCTCGAGGAGCAGGAAAGAATGCTTTCCGGTAGCTCCTACTCCAAGAGAAATCAGGTCGAGAGGGAGCACCGACATTACCTTCAACAATTGAGGAGCAAGAAGGTTCGCCATGATCATTCCGGTTACCAAGTTCCCGATGGCATTTCGAGCCGATACCTTCTCCTTCTCCTCCACATTGTAGAGATGGAGGGCAGCGCCGATAAATCCAAAGGCAATGCACGAGATGTGGATGTGCTCGAAAACCGCATCAAACATTTGCCCCACCGTTGGCCATAGCTTCCAAGGTGCTCGTCAGCCAATACAAGTCGCGCGGGGTAAGCCGGCCGACTGGAACCTCCTTGTTTTCGGGGAGCAGTTTGCAGGCAAGAAGACCAGTCGCGATGAACTGAGTGCATTCCCATGCACCTGGTTCATGCCAGTTTCGGCTGGCGAACGGCCCCCAAAAGTAGGTCACTGCGATGGGATCGTATGGTTCATGGAGATGGCTGCGCAGGAACGCAATGAACGCGGTTTTCTGCTCTTCGGTGGCCTTCAGACGTACGAACAGCTCCCGCCTGAAGCCTGCATCATAGCCGGGCTGAAGCTCTTGCACGCCGCCGAGAAGGTGCGCGCCAATATAGGTTCCATCGTCGCTGACCCCATCGACGTGAGAGAGTTCGGAACCGTATTGGGCAACGCCGATCAGCTTCGTGAACACGCCCTTTTGCTGTTCCACAAACCGAAGCTTGATGAACGTAGTCAAAATATTAACTCAAACGGAAATAGACTGCTTTCAACCATCTGCGGAGCCCTCAGCTCTGTGGTGGCCAGACCTGACCTAACCGTTTCGACCGGTTGGGTTGGGTCGCCTCAAACTTCTGGTATTTTTCTCAATCTGACAGATTCGATAAACATGCACACAAGCCGCAGGAACGCCTAATACGATTGCAATTATCGCACAAATCGCAGTGATCCATTGCGGAGTCACTTCACCACCCGCCAGTGAATGCCGTACTTGATCGCGCATGCCTTCGCGAGCCAGACCTTGGAAACCTGCGTCGATGCAACAATTGAAGCCGGCACATCATAGACATGGGTTCGATCAAGGTCCGCCAGATCGATCCCAGGAAAGAGAGTTGCCAGAAGGACGGCGCAACTCATTTCACAGCTTTTTAACTGCTGTGGTAAGGGAATTGGCCTCAGAGGCTGCGCCCGCGACAAAGCCAAGCGTACCTGAAACAATCCATTGAGACATTTTATTTCCCCTTTTGGGTCACTGCGAGAGTAGCAGCCATTCGATCTTGACCACGCAACATCATGCGATCACCGAACCAGAAACCAATGATGGCACCGAACATAGCTTGGGTTTCGGCTGGCCACAAAACCTTAACAAGTTGGCCAAGGTCATAACCGCTGTTCACCGCATAGATGAACATGAAGACCTCTAGAAGTATCCAGAGATGAAAGAAAACCAAGGTAATGTACGGTCTGACAAATACGGCCAATCCGTCCACAAACTTGTTGCCAGTAAGGCCACTGCCAAAACTGTAAATATGGTCTGCCTGTCGAATATCAGACTGAGCGTTTGCGAGATCGACCTGTAGAGCAACGCCTTGCTTTTGAGCCTCAAGCTGGAGTTGGGCCATTGCCAATTGCTGGGCATTCTGAGCCTTCAACGTGAAGAGTTGCACGATTGCTGGTACCATGCCGGCAAGCGCGCCAAAAATGGCGGGAAGGGCCGCGAGAATCGCTATCATGGTTTAGCCGCCATATTGTTGATAGTTGCATCCTTGACGCTGGATGATGCAGACGATCCAACCCAATACGAAACAACCTGACCAAATGCAGCACCGAGCGCTCCGAGCATCACGAGCTGAACCTCAGATGTCGCGGTGCCCTGCACTTTCGTCGTCAAGATGAGAACCAAAATCCACATAAATCCAGTAACGACAACTACTGAAACGATGACCCGACCCCAATTATTGAGTTCGTACATGCTAGGCTTCCTTTGGCCTGAACAGCGCGGCTACGCGCCCCCAAAACGTCGGGGCAAGACTTGTGCGGGCCACTTGTCCAGGTGAGGGCAACGGAATGTCTGGTGCCTTCGGCAACGCCGGCGCGGCCACCAATAGTTCTAGCCCGTGCTCAATCTCTCTCATGGTTGAGGGACCGACCAACCCATCGCTGTCTATGCCGCGCTCCGTCTGGAAGGCTGCGATTGCGGCGCGCAGTGCCGGTCCAACAACTCCGTCTACGATCAACTTAGGGTCGGCACCTAGTTGATTGAGGGATGCCTGCAACCAACTGGTATCCTTGGCAGGAGCGGACGGAACAGAAACGTCTGCGGAGGTCGGAACCGCTGGACCACCAAAAACCATTCGCTGTGCGGAAATCCAATCAGCATCAGGTGCTGGGTATTGTTTACCAGCCTCGTGCCAAGCCTGTGCCTTCAGGAAGGAAATACCTAACTGACTATTCAACATAACGTCCGACATAATGGTGTCTTCGGTGATTCCTGGTGCTCTTTTCTTCACAAAATCGATATAGGATTGAACCCAATTACCACCGGACCAGATCTTGATGGCGTCTGCAAAACGTTTGTTGTGGTAGCGCGGCGAGCGCCATAGATCGATTTGTGCGCAGATTCCATGGACATAATCTGGAAAGACGGCAATCCGATTACCCTGACCGAGGCCATCGTTTAATGTGACATTTCCCATCTCTCCCCATTTTTTTGAGATCGGGTTTCCTCCCCACATTGCACCGGGATTCTTATATCGGATTGATGCCGGTTCCATAGCGCAGTCCCTTATGCAGAGGCCTGAGTCAGTGCCGCATTATCAGCCTCAACTCTCTGCGCTAGAGCATCCAATGCAGCCTGATCTCCTGACGCGGCAGCTAATTGGGTCTCCAGTTCGGCGATATGCGTGGCTTGAGCCGTGATTTTTGCCTGCAGTTCAGGAACCACTTTCTCCTGAGATTCAACGGCGGCCTGTAGTCTTGATAGATCAACCATGATTTTCCTCACTTCTGTTAAAAGTTCCAATGTGTTCAGTTCCCCGATGAACTCAAGAAACCGATTAAGCCTCATGACGTTGCCTTTTTTCCTCATAAGCTAGACGCAACGCAACCTTGATCGGCTTCGAGGTGTCTCCACGCTCAAGCCAATCCCTGAACTCACTGATCGTCATACGCTTGACGTGTTTTACCCTGTCCTTGCCGTCACTGAATCCGGCCCGATAAGTTTTCAGAGCTTCTTTTTCCGAGGAAAAGCCAAGCAGGCATTTGTGCTCGTCGAACCTTCCGGTATCAGCGTCCTTCTGATCAACGACAAAAACCTGATCTGATTTGTCATTGGGGCCGAGGTAGCAATCGACGTGGTCGCCGTCTGCGCCCTCTGTTCGCTTCAGATAACCGTAATCAGCCGGCATGGTGACCGACCAGCGCTTGCCGTTCCTTCCGATGCCTGACCTAATTGATCCTTTTGGATTCTCTAGTGAGATTGGTACGCCCTGAAAATTAAGTGTGCCCTTAAGATAATTTCCTGCTTTTGATTGGGCTATGGTTGGGTTAATATGTGTTTCAACTTCCCGACCATTATGGAGAATCTTTTGTATCAGTCTCCCCTTCTCGTCTGCACGAGCTGCGGCACTTCCTTCACTAGGAATTTTAGAGCCAGACGCGGACAAACTCGTTTTTTTTGCGCTCCTTCCTGCAAGAGTGCCTTTGAATATGGACGCAAGCGCGTCGATGAATCCACCTATAGGCTTCGGTATAGGTATGTCACGAGAAATGGAAAGCCGATGGGCGAGCATCGCTGGATCATTGAGGACGCTATAGGTCGACCTCTTTCCCCCGATGAGCACATCCATCACATTGACGGGGATAGCCTCAATAATGACATCAGTAATCTGATGATTGTAAAGGGCCGCTCTCACATGAGAGAGCACCACATGCTGCCTATCTCTATCGAGTCCGTTAAATCCCTCTATGAGAAGAATCTTAGCATCAGGGATGTTGCCAAAGAACTTAATGTCTCTGAGAGCGTCGTTCGTCGAAGACTTAGGGACGGCAACATTCCCCGAAGAAGTAAGTTCTTCCGAAGGAAGTGAGTTTCCTGCCTTCTTCTGAGGCTCGGTCGGATTGTGGTTGTGGACCGCGCCGCCACGGGCAAAACCAGGACGACGCATCTGCAGGCGCCTTGCGGCTAGGTCTATGGCGCTATTATTATTCTCGCCACCTACAAGGTATCTCGCCACAGCGTCCCGCTCAGGCCCCTGCAACGTCATCAACCGCGCGGCCTCTTCCCGCAATCTGGTAAATTGCGCTTCCTTTTTGGCACGCCGTGCCGATAAGCCAAAGTGCTCAGCAACCTTGATTCCGGTCTTAACCGGCGAGGTTACGGCTCCAGCTACATCCCCTACAGTGACATTGCTTAAGGCCCCTGGCTGCGGCGTCCAGCGCTTCTGTGCCTCTAATCTCAATGCAGTAGGCGAGCCACCATGTACGCGCGTGGGCGCGGTGTGCATATGACGCTCATGCTCAATAGCAGATACAAGGCCGTCCGTGGCTTGATCGCCGATTGCCCAACGAATCTTGTCAATATTGTTTGGGGACAGAACCTTGTTGATGATTTCCGCTGTGAGAGTATCCCGTTTGTTCAGCACGTTTTCCAATGTACTGCGCATGCCGATCCGCATGGCGTTCATCTGCTCAGGCGAATAGGTTGCAGTCAGGAACGGCAAATCGTCAGCGTGGGTGTGCTCCGTTAAGACACGTTGCCCCACACGAATGGCGTCTAGAATTTCAGTCGGACGCGCATAGGTAGTCCTGGCCTGCTGCCAGATTCCCGCAACGTTTGGATCGGGATGGTTATCAATGGCGTGCACCAGATCGTTTTTTAGCTGGGTAAAACGCCGCGCTTCGTTGGCTCCCCCTGGAGCTGCCAAGGCAGCCTCGATCTTGCTGTCCAGAAATTCCTTGGCGTACTGGAATGCGGTAGCGGTTGGAACTCTAGTTACATTTACGTCCTCATCAAAGGCTCTTGCCGCTGGTACGCCTTCGTCAATAAACCCATGCGTTGCAGGCTGTCCTTCAACCTCAAGCGCGCGGTTTGCAGCCTGCAGCGCTCCTGACGCACGAAGCCGCGGCATCAGCCTGTCAAGTTGCGGCGTCGGAGGGATGACCGTATTGCGGAAAGTCTCATAGAACGGGGCAGAGGCCTGAGCCCGATCGCCTTCCATGATCTGCCGCAACTGTGCTACATTTTCATTGCCACCAAAGGCACGGTCAAAGGCAGACCGTACCCGCTGCGGCGCCTCCAAGGCGCGCTGCCGGATCGAATTCATGACCTCAAGTTTGCCTGGGCCGGGAGGCGCCGCAATCGCACCCATGTCAGCCTCAAGACTCGGCGTGATCTCGCCCAGGAAATGGTGTGCTGACATTTCCTCAAGACGCTGGTCTATGGTGTGCGGCGTAAATCCTTGTTCCTCCATGACCGCGCGCATATGAGCGAGAGTTTCCGGACTAACATCTGACAAGGGACCGCCTGTGCCAGCAGCACTTAGCGCTCGGCTGCTCGTTGCCGGTAGTTCGTGCGGCACTTCGGGATGGAGCAACCCAACACCAACATTTGGGCGCTCAATCTGTCGTGGTATCTCTGATACTTCTGGCGGAAGCGGCGGTGGTTGCGCTGGAGGAGGCGGCTCTACAGGCGGCCGTGTCGCTTCAATAGGACGTCCCTCCAAAGAGGCTCCGACGCGCGACACATAGCCTCCACCCGGAGCACTAGGGGACATGAATTGCGCAGCGCGAAATGATTGACCAGGTGCAGCCTCTTCAAGTGCTCGACGGTTGTACTCTTCTTCCTCAGTCCCAACATGAGGCGCAACCGTAGCCTTGGCACCTTCAACAGCGCCTTGCATGCTGCGAGTAGCCTCCCTGACCATCCAAAGAGGACCACCAGGAGTGGCCTTCTCCCACATGTTGGAAAGACGATCGCCAAAGGACTTCGGAGCCGCGGGCTGCGACGCAGTGGTGTCGAAAGGATCAACAATCCCGCTAGTTGCAGGTGCCTGCTGCTCAAAAGGATCGACAATGTCAGCCATGACTATCCACCATATTTCTTATTGTAATAGTCAGTCAGGTCTTTATCGCTGGAATTTGGATTAGCGGTCTTGGCCTTGGTCAAGAACTCCTGCAGCGTTGGCTTAGTTGTTGCGGTGCCACCCTCACCTGTATCTCCGGGGAGAACATTGCCCTTGTCAGCCTGCCCTGGTTTTCCTTCTGCGATCGAATCGCGCTCGCGGGTAACCTGCTTCTTCAATTGCATGATGGCAATCTTATAGGTCCCTTTTGACAGGGCCGTATCAAGATATTTCAACGCAAGATCGCGATCACTCTCCCGCATCACCCCCATCGGATTCATGGCCCGCGCCCAATGCTCGGCTAACTGCAAATTGGCCATCGCAAATGGCACCAAATGCTCATCGCTGGTCGCCAACTCGCCGTGCTGGATCAATCGATTGAGAGGCACGATCGCGCCAGCATAACGCGCGACTTTCTCAGATTCCTCCAGCGCGGCTGGAATAGCAGCGCTTGTGGCCTTCAAGATCATGTTCAGGTTTTCTTCGCGCGTTGCACGTGTGCGCGCCGCCGCATTCTTGGAAATTCCGTTGGCGGAAAACTCCTGCTTGCGCGTCGCCATGTCCTGATCGGACACGTTCTTGTCAGTCATCTCCTGATTGACGTATTTTTGTACCAGGGCCTTGTTCTCAGGATTAAAACCAAGGCTTCGAAGTCGCGAATCATCTCCGGTCGCCACCGTGTATCGGGCGATTGCCTGGGCGTCATAGTCGCTTAGGGATGGACCTTTCGGCGCTCCTTTCGGCGTGATCTTGTCCGATGACAATGGCTCCTTCCCGGTAATATTGTCCTTGAGTTTGCCGGTGCCTTGCTCCTGCGAAATCGGATGCAGGCTGCCATCTGCCGCCGTCAACCAGCCCGACGAAACCCATTTTTCCTTGTTCGTCGCTTCGGTTTTTTCCTTGATGTAGGCGGTATCGGCAGGCCCGCCAGGAATGGGAATAATGCTGCCGTCTTCCTGCTGTTTCCAGCCGAACGGCACCTTGGCGCGGGCCTCTGCTGCACTCTTCATGTAGGTTGGATCGGCCGGACCACCGGGAAGAGGTGTAATTTTCCCATCGTCTTCCTCTTTCCAGCCAAAGGGGATTCTAGCCTCTCTCTGCCGTTCATCCGCAGCCTTTTGCGCCGCCGTCATCTCCTGATAAGGTCGATCGGCGCGCGAGTTAGCCGCCTTCTCGGCCACCGTCATTTCCTTGTACGGCCGCTGGAAGTGCTCTTCCTCCATTGCCATCTTGGCTTGCTCAAGATCATGCTTCTGCTGGGCCTCAACAGACTTGGAATAAGCGCCTACCCCGGCCATGCCGGCTTCACCGAGCCCGCCAAGAAACGATCCGGGCCCGCCCCTAGTCGTTGCCATCATGGCAAGCCCGGCCTGCATCAGGCCCTGACGCAATTCAGGTGTCATCTTGATCCCAAGGGAATCGAGGATGCCGCCCGGCTTTTCCTGTTCGGTGGCTGTGAGGTTCTGCGGGGCGCCCACGCCGGCTTTCAGGCGGGGCGAGCCTGCATAGCCCAGCGCTTCCGTATCATCCTCAGCGCCTTCCGGAGGTGCGGCAGAGGCCGTCATGCGAGGCTTCGACGAAACCCCAGCCGTGACTTCAGGAGGCAACCCCACGTCATCAGGGGCGGCGGCTAGTTGCGGCGGCGGCAATCCGGCATCACTGGCAGCAGCCGTGATCTTCCTGCCGTTGTCGCGATCGACACGGGCCCGCCAGTCCTCCAGATCCTCTGGCGCCGAGAGCCGGAACGGTCCTCCACCGTCGTCATAGGTCGGTCCTTGCGGCTCATAGGCGGGCTTTGATGCGCCCACGCCAGCCGCCATGTTCGGATAAGCGGCGTCGAATCGGTCGGAGAAATCAGGCATGCCGCCATCGGCAAAGCCGCCCGTGGCATAGCGCCTGATCCGGCCGCCGCTATGATAGCCGGCGCCATAATCTGAGGCAGAAAGCCCCTCCAGCGGAGAGGAAGAACTGCCGCCGTAGGAATCAGTCAGGAAGTTCCCACCGCCGTAACTGGCGCTGTCAAAGAGACCGGAGCCCGCCTTTGCCAGCGATCCGATGCCTTTCATCTGGTCCTGAGATAGACCAGCCTGTTTCGGAGCCTGTGGGGCAGACGGCATGGTGGCGCGCACGTTGACCGGGCTTGCTCGCGGGTCCATGGCCGGAACCCATGACGGGCCCATGCCGCCATAAGGGCTTCCGCCGGAGGCAAAACCTGCCCGCAGCATGACATGACCGCCGTGACGCCTTGTTGCTACCGGAGGCACAAACGTCTGATCTGGTCCCTCCGGGCCAACCCAAAAGCCAGCCCGATCGCGCTGGTCTCCAGTGGCATACTGTGATTGATCACTAAAAGTGGGATGGTTCGGTTTTTTGAACCTGTCTCCCATATGGCCGTTTTCAGGATCGCGCTGCATATTCGCGAGATAGGCTCCACGCAAATCGTAGTCTGCGCCGCTATCGTTGGCAGCGTTGTGAGCTTTCCAAGCCTGAAACGCCTCTTCTTGATCTGGCGACAGCATCGTATTGTAATCGTCGTGAACGCCACCACCTTCCGCAAACGTGATTCGTCCCCCATCAGCGGACTTTAGAGCGGCCCCAGCAAGTGCCGGCGCGAACGCCTGCGCACCAGGAATGAACATTGAAGCACCAGCTAAGCCAAGGCCCGCAATTTGCGTCCAAGGATTCGGCGTCGGGCCCTGCGTCGTAGAATTTCCGCTGCTCGTGGACGTCCCGCCCATCGACCCGCCAACGGACGTGTCCATCGAAGCCAGCCATTGAGCGACCTGGAACGGATAGCCTTGCTGCTGGTAGTAGTCCTGACGTGCCTGTGTGTCCTGTGCCTGCTGGGTCTGCTGCTCTAGCGTGCCGGCTCCGACCTGGGCCTGTGCGCCCTGCATAGCTGCGCTCTGCGCCGAAACTCCAGCCCTCAAAGCTTGCTGTTGCTGATTCTCAGCGGTGTTGACGGCCTGCTGGTAGCCTTGACTGCGCAGTCCTGCAATCACCGGGGCCTGCACACGGGCCTGCCCTTCCTGTGTAAGGGCCTGAGCCACGCCAACGCGGTCGCCACCTAGCGCGCCCTGCGCCGCGGCATTGCCCGTAACCGTCGAGTTGGCGCGCTGGTTCTGAACGTCGAAATCGGCCTGTGTGGCGTTGATGACCTGATTTGTATACGGGTCCTGATAGCGTTGGATATCGGCCGCGCTGATTGGGTTTCCAGATGCATCAATCTGACCGATAAACTGTGAATTAGGCCCGGAAATCTGGTTGATGTTGCCAATGCCGGCCTGCTGCTGCTCGTTGATCGGCGCGGTTTCCTGCCCTTGGAAACCCTGATAGGGAGTCGACGCCACGCCCGAGGCGCGGTTGAGCAGCGCCAGGTAAGCCTGATAGGCATTCGAATCCGGTGAGGCTGTGCTCGTCCCGGATTGCGTCGTGGACGTTGTATTTGAACCTTTACCCACTAGAGCCCCCTGCCATTTTCAGCGGGCGACTATCTTTCGTCTTCCCACGCTTCGGGAATGGCTCTTTCCAAAAATCCTCGTTCGGCTCCTCAGCCTGCCAACGACTGCCGTAAACAAACCAAGCGCCCGCCGGCACGCCCAACTTGCGGCGGTAAAGCCGGACCTTGCCTTGCATGCGATAGTTGGTCAGCACGCCAATCGTGAGCGGGATTCCGATCTCATCCGAACAGGACTTGGCGAAGTCGATCAGTTGCCAAGCGTATTCCTGCGGGCTGTTGCGGACGTCCGGCCGCACAAAGTTGAACAGTTCCTCTAAGTGATTTGCCTTCGAATACCAAAAACGACTGATCAACAGATAGATCATGGCCTTGATATCGCCGGGCTCGCCGATGACGCCAAGGATTCCTCCCTGTCGATTGAACGCGAGGTGAAAGGTTTTCTTGGCCTCCAATTCATCCAACGGCATGATGCCGCCCTCGGCATGCATGATCGTCAGAAGACCCATAATCTCGTCTTCGTCGGCGATGGATGCGATTCGGACTTTCTCGGTCATGGTTCCCTTCAGTCGCGCGCTGGCGGATCTAGTTTCGACAATGTTTTGATGTGGTCTGCTCTATTTTTTACTACCCAGTTGTCCAGCAAGCGATGGCCTAAATTGATATCCCCAGATCCGATGATTTTGACCTCGTCCGGGGAAAGCACATGTTCGCCGCCCGCGACGACCACAGGCACTGGATGCCCGGTTCCGTCCTCCCCAGCCGCTCCACCGAGCGCTCGTTTCATCCGGTGCTTGCTGACGATGTCGTGAGCACCCTTGGCAGACATGACAAGCCTGCGGATGCCGTGCGGCCCGATCTGCCTGAGGTGCTTCATGCCAGCCAGCGTGTTGTTTTCGCCCATGTGCGAAACGCTCTCAGCCGGAATGACATAGGAACCCGCCGCAACGTCCATAGGGTGCTTGTCTGTGCGGCCCGGTATGTCGGAAATGATCGGACCTTCGAACACACCGCCACCATCCGCCCGACCACGGCGCTTGGTCTCATACGCGATCGCCAAGGCCTGCGCCCGTGACTGGACATGAGGTGAACTCCCCACCTCTCCCATCAGGGTCTTTACGTTCTTGTCGAACGCAGGCTTTGAGCTGGAGTGGATCAACGGCATTTTTTAAAACCACTCAATGACTGTGAACGGCTGGCTCGATCCAGTCCCTGCAAACCCGGAAAATCCCGCGTTGATGTTGGGAAACTGCGCCGATGGCCATTGCACCGTGGAGCCTGGAGAAAGCGCGATAGCTCCAGCCAGATTGCTCGTTGTCGGTTGCGACGCCATTCCGGTCTGGAAGATATAGCAGGTCGCCGTGCCCCCCGGATTGTGGAAGACGATGCCATGCCTTATCACGCTGGTCCCGATCAGAACCGTAATCGACGCCGTACCGAGTGATACTGCGGTGAATTTCGGAGATGTCGTCGTGGTCGGAACCGGAAGCGCGTTTAGCTGTGACTGGTTCGCAGCCGCTAATTGTACGGCGATGTTCTGCAGTTGACTTACGACTTCGTCAGCGCCGGGCATTTAGTTTCTCCCCAGATATAAAGTTGACCATCCCGCCAGAAACCTACACCTTCGTAGGATGCCAAAACGCATCGATCTAAGCGGACAAACATTTGGACGATTAACCGTTATTTCATCCATGGGATTTGACCCGTGGGGAGCTACCATATGGAAATGTCGCTGTGAATGCGGCAACACAGAACACACAACGGCTCGACCAAAGCGAGACACGTCCTGTGGTTGCCGCATCAAAGAGGCGACGATTGAACGAAACAAACGTTCAGATTCCCAGAATATCAACTTCAAACATGGCAAGAGTAAAACGGCTGAATATCGTATCTGGGTACACATGAGACGACGTTGCTCAGATCCAAATGAGGCTGGATATGAAATATACGCAGGGCGCGGGATAACGGTCTGCCAAGAATGGCAGAACGATTTTTCCAAATTCTTTCTCGACATGGGGCCACGACCATCATCAGCGTATTCAATTGATCGTAAGGACAATGACGGACCATATGCTCCGTGGAATTGCCGTTGGGCCACGCGCAAAGAGCAGCAACGTAATACGCGCTCAAACCATTTGATTACGATTGGTAACCAAACGCATTGCCTCATAGAGTGGTGTGAACTCTTAGGCGTGCCAAAATCGAGACCATTCAGCATGACCCAAAGGAATGGAAAATCGATTGAGTGGGCAATAGAGAGCCTTATGAATAAGGTATACAACTAATTCCTCCCAGACGCGCTGTATCTGAAACGAATCCGACCCAATCTCCAAAAGCTTCCCTGATCGCTGGACGTCACCGTGACGGACATCTGTCGTCCCCTGAAACGAACGGAGATGTACTCCGTTGTGGACGTCACCACATATGGACCGTAACTTACTGGCGTATCTCCAGGATAGTTCGTCACGTTGAATGTCAGTTGTATTTGCGCGGTCTGCCCTGCGGCAAAAAACCCGAATTTAAAATCCGGTATTACCTGATCGACGAACGCAAACTCCTCACCATCTGCTATAACCCAGTATCCGCTTGTGAACGTCGATGTGATCGGTTGGCCATCAGCGTCGTTTGTCGTCTCATGCTGATAGATGATACCATTCTGAGTGCACGCGATCGGATTTCCAAGAATGGTCTGGTCCATCCATGCCGAGCGCTGCAGCGAACCGAAATCCCATGGAGTCCCGGGCTCTGTTACGTTCATCTTGACGTAGGAATCACATTCGCCATTACTCGATGCAGACGACGGGAACAGCCAGCCGATTTCGTTGAACGGCGTGTTCGGCATCGACCTCACGTTGTTCGTGAACGACGTGTTCATGTTTTGAAACACGAAATCCCACACAGGACACGGCAACACCTTGACGCCGTTGGAATCATAAACATAGAAATTGCTCGCACCCATCCAATAGACAGACCCGCGAAATTGCTGTGCGGCGTGCGACGAGATCAGGCCAGCTCCGGCCCCGATCTTGTTGAAACCAAACACGAGAGGAAAGCCCTTGTAGGCCGCAGCCCACAAGTCCAGATCGGTCCAGAATAGGTTCTGATTGGCGACTGCCATGCCGCCGCGAATTACAGAACCAATCGGAATCCGAAACGAGCCGGCCTGATTTGTCGTCAACGGGATGAACTGGGTATAATCTCCGAGGTCGGACCATCGAACCAACATAGGGTCCAATGACTGTCCGATCGTGGCGTTGACGGTTGATCCCCACGCGAACAGAATCTGCAGAGAGTTCGAAACAAAGATGCCGTTGTTGAACGGGGGGGCCGTGACCACGATGTTCGCGGTGCTGAACCCGCCCGTTGGATCATATTGATAGATGGGGCTATCTGGTGGGCAGACAAGAATCACTTCACCCCAGTTATCGCTGGTCCAGTCTGTCACCGTGATCGGCGTTCCGGTCTGGTTCGACACAGCAACGCCAGTTCCATAACCGCCCGCACCATAGCCGCCAGTCCCGTAGCCGGCACCTCCTGCCAGAGGTCCAGATGCGATGAAATATTGCAGGCTGGCGTTTCCTGAGTTCATGAATGAGGTCGCCAGCGTCGTCGCCGCCTGCGCCGCATTGATGCTAAAGTTGTTCGAATCCACGAACGTAATGGGATAGGTCCCAAAAATCGTTACACCGGCTAAAGTCGTCGTGGCTTGGAAGGCGACGGTTTGACCAATGACGGTGCTCGACAATTGATGCGACGTGAAATTGACATTGACAAGATTGGACGATGTTGCGGTCTGGAACAGCGGGAGGTAGCCCCCGTTACTGG
>Ga0307509_10007953_pt1 | contig 13674 bp, 4 predicted proteins | sample 10_EM_MG_FD_202245 | JGI IMG/M metagenome (GOLD analysis project Ga0307509, IMG submission 202245) | Populus trichocarpa ectomycorrhiza microbial communities from riparian zone in the Pacific Northwest, United States - 10_EM | ecosystem: Host-associated > Plants > Roots > Unclassified | place...
TATAGAGATGATGTAAGTATGAAAATAAAATAAACATTTAGGAACTTCGAATATCAGATTTTAACAAATTTCTTTTGCTTGCCCTTTCCCTTTCCTTTTGTTTTAGGATGCAGAAATATATATAAAAATTTTTAGACATCATCATCTAATTTTACCAATTAAATTAGCATATTAACTCCCCTAAATTGAGTTTGTTAGAAATAATATAAAACTATTATTAAGATTTCATTTAATATTTTATACTTTTAAATTAAAATAATTCTTTAACGAAATATTATATCTTAGTGATGAGACTCTTAAATTAATTTGAAACAAAAAAAAATTTATATTTTAACGAAAAATAAATTGAAACGCAATGTTAAACACCCTCTAATCTCATCACCTTCATTCTATTTAATTAAATTAAATACAAGGTAATTATTTTGAAACCTTATTCTACAACTTAACTTTTTTGATTAAATAGTGAAAAAAATTGTATTTGTAGAAAAAAAAATGAATTTATTTGCGAAAAAAGCTAGCTATTATAATTGTTTTTATCAATTAATTGATTGGAAATGATGAGTTGTAAAACTAAAACGAGTATAAAATCGTTCTATAATTAGAAAAGAAGTAACAACCACGTACAAAATCTTTCTTCAATTTTGTGATTGGAAGTTGCTTGGAAAATCGCATGAAAATGATATTATTCTGTGAAAAAATGGTAATTATTGGACCAAGAAACAATTTCGTGCTATTTTTCGCCTTTTTGGTTGAGCGATTCAATGTTATAATTCCCCCCTTCTCTTTACAATTTTGCTTAAAGTTATTTATGATTCTTTTCTTTGATTTTTTTTTTGGATATTCATTTACTGTTCTATTTAAAGAAAATCATGTATTTTTATATTATTAATTATTATTTTTCACAAAATGTCTCATTTAATAACAAGCCAATAAGTAAATGCCACATAGGTTGTGTCTTTTACTAGTTCAGAAAGCACTTTTGAAATATTTTGATTTTTTTTGTTTTAAATTAATTTTTTTAATAATTTTAGATTATTTTAATATGTTAATATAAAAAATAAAAAAATATTATTTTTATATATTTTTAAATAAAAAATACTTTAAAAAACAATCATTATAACACCGAGAAGCACTAACTTCTACTGCAGACGTTTCATACTTTATGTATCTTCTCATAAAAACGCAACTTCCAGGAAATTGATGGTTTTAAGTACGATTAATATGGCCATAATGCAATAAATACAAAAGGAAAATAAAAGGATAGTCTTTAATTTCCTCCCAAGGAAGTCCTTAATAGGAAGAAATCAGTCAACAAACCTGATGCGAATAGATGTTCTACTTGTATTTTTTATTTAAAAATATATTAAAATAATATATATTTTTTATTTTTTAAAATGTATTTATAACATTAACAATCTAAAAATATATAAAAAAAATTAATTTTTTTAAAAATTGAATTTTCATAAAACGTGTTTGGAACCAACACGGTAGATTCATGGAAATTACAGTGCAGCTTCCTGCGAATCGCACATTTATGCTTCTCCTCTACTATAAAGCAGAACACCATCCAGTCTCTATCATCCTTCAAATCTTTGCGGCTGTTCCTTCAAAAACAAAAACAAAAGCAAAAACCCTAGAGGCTGTTTACAAACTCTTTTGAGTCCTTTTCAACCTGTCGTTTTCGTTATTCTCCAAGAAGGAAAAAAACCTGTGTCTCTAGCTTGTTTTAAATACCCCGAGTCTTGAGCTTGTTTTCCTACGTAGTCATGACTATGAGATCTCGAAAAACTGGAGACAAAATCGTCCTTGATGGAGAAAATCTCTTACCAGAGTCAAAACGCAATCAGAGAAGATGGAGGATGGCTTACACGGCCATATACTTCACGAGGCTTCTTGGTTCTTTGTCCAAGACGGCTCTTGAGAGTCAGACCAAGATCTTGCGTTCCCTCTCCTACGTTGCTCTTGACGTTCGTGATGATACCCCGCGTGAGAACCTTGTTTCTCTGATTAATGTTGATCAGAGAACACTCGCAGATATGGTGAAAGGAAAGAACCTTGAATCTTTGAAACAACTGGGAGGAGTCACACAAGTTGCCACCACAATTCTAGAAACTGATGTCAAGAATGGTGCAAAGGAGGCTGGTGTTGCGCATAGAAGGGATGTTTTTGGTGCAAATAGGTTTAAGAAGCCTCCTGCGAAAAGCTTTCTAAGCTTCGTTGTTGAAGCATTCAAGGACATGACCATAATTATTCTTTTGGTCTGTGCTATCATGTCTCTGGGATTTGGTATCAAACAGCATGGCCTGAAAGAAGGATGGTATGATGGAGGAAGCATTATTGTTGCTATAATTCTTGTTATTGCTGTCTCCTCTGTCAGCAATTTCAAGCAATCCAAGCAATTTGAGAAGTTATCCGACGAGAGCAACAATATAAACGTGCAAGTAGTGAGAGATGGAAGGCACCATCATTTATCAATTTTTGACGTGGTGGTGGGGGATGTGGTGTCTTTGAAGATAGGGGACCAGATACCTGCTGACGGGATGTTCTTGAATGGTTATTCTTTGAAGGTGGACGAATCTAGCATGACTGGTGAAAGCGACCATGTTGAGGTGAATGGCAAGAACAACCCTTTCTTGCTCTCTGGTACAAAGGTGACTGATGGCTTTGGTTTCATGGTTGTTACATCTGTTGGCATGAATACAGCATGGGGTGAGATGATGAGTTTAATATGTCATGATTTGGATGAGCAAACTCCATTGCAAGCCCGCCTCAACAAGCTCACTTCTTCTATAGGGAAGGTTGGATTGACAGTTGCCGTCCTTGTTCTTGCGGTTCTGATGATAAGGTACTTTACAGGAAACACTAGAGATGACAATGGTCGCAAAGAATACATTGGGAGCCAGACAAAGTTCAGTGATGTGCTGGATTCAGTTGTGGGCATTATTGCTGTAGCCGTGACTATTGTCGTGGTGGCAATTCCGGAAGGTCTGCCACTAGCTGTAACTCTAACTCTGGCTTACTCTATGAAGAGAATGATGAAAGATAATGCCATGGTACGTAAACTCTCTGCTTGTGAAACAATGGGTTCAGCCACAATAATCTGCACAGACAAAACAGGCACTCTTACTTTGAACCAGATGAAGGTTACAGAATTTTGGCCTGGGAACGAGACAATTGATGATGATTATTTAACTGAAATAGAATCAGAGGTCTATCAGTTACTACAAGAAGGAGTTGCTTTAAACACAACAGGTACTGTTAACAAATCACATGCTACTTTAGTTCCTGAAATTACTGGTAGTCCAACTGAAAAAGCAATACTTTCTTGGGCTCTGTTGGATTTGGGAATGAATATCAATGAAACAAAGGAAGAATGTGAGATAATACACGTAGAAACCTTTAATTCTGAGAAAAAGAGAAGCGGAGTATTGATGAGGAAAAACAATGAGAAGACAATTCACACGCACTGGAAGGGAGCTGCTGAGATGATACTAGCCATGTGTTCAAATTATTATGTCAGAAATGGAGAACTAAAAAGCTTGAATGAGGAAGAGAAAGTGGAGCTTGGGGCCATAATTCAGAGTATGGCATCCAAAAGCCTACGATGCATTGCTTTTGCCCACAAAAAAGTTGCAGAAGACAATGGGCAGGCCTCCGAGAAGCTTCAAGAAAGTGGGCTGAGCTTGTTGGGCTTTGTTGGATTGAAAGACCCATGCCGACCAGGAGTTAGAACAGCGGTAGAATCATGTAAGAATGCAGGAGTGAATGTTAAAATGATAACCGGCGACAATGTGCATACAGCGAGAGCTATAGCTATTGAATGTGGGATTCTCAGTCCTGAACAAGACATGGAGAATGGTGCTGTAGTAGAAGGTGTGCAATTCAGAAACTACTCACCTGAAGAGAGAATGGCCATGATTGACAATATCCAGGTGATGGCAAGATCATCCCCGTTTGACAAGCTTCTGATGGTACAGTGTTTAAAGGAGAAAGGCCATGTGGTAGCAGTCACTGGTGATGGCACAAATGATGCCCCCGCTCTAAAGGAAGCAGATATTGGGCTCTCCATGGGAATTCAAGGGACTGAGGTGGCAAAGGAGAGCTCAGACATTGTCATATTGGACGATAACTTCAGCTCAGTGGTAACTGTGTTGAGGTGGGGGAGATGTGTCTACAACAACATTCAGAAGTTCATTCAATTTCAGCTCACTGTTAATGTCGCTGCCCTAGCCATCAACTTCGTTGCAGCTATTTCTTCTGGTAAAGTCCCTCTAACTGCAGTCCAGCTGCTGTGGGTTAATCTCATAATGGACACCTTGGGAGCACTAGCCCTAGCTACCGAGCAACCCACCATTGATCTCATGGCAAGGACACCTGTGGGTCGATCAGAGCCACTTATTACCAAAATCATGTGGAGGAACCTCCTTGCTCAGGCTCTGTATCAGGTTTCCATTTTACTGACTCTGCAATTCAAGGGAAAGGCCATATTTGGTGTGGATGAAAAAATTAAGAACACCCTCGTCTTCAACACTTTTGTCCTCTGCCAAGTGTTTAATGAGTTCAATGCAAGGAAGCTGGAGAAGAAGAACATATTCAAGGGGATACATAAGAACAAGTTATTTTTGGCAATCATTGGAGTTACAATAATTCTTCAAGTGATCATGGTGGAGCTTCTGAAGAAGTTTGCCAGCACTGAGAGGTTGAATTGGGAACAGTGGGGTGCCTGCATTGGCATTGCAGTTCTGTCTTGGCCAATTGGTTGTCTTGTGAAGTGCATTCCAGTTTCTTCCAAGCAGCTTATGGATCCTAAAAACATATAGCTACCAATCATTTGTCCTTCTCTCTTACACACCCCCGCTGAAAGATTTGACAAGAAAGTTTTATTTAAATTTAGATTTCAAAGATTATTGTTAGCAGTTTCTTTTATAGAATATGAAGAATCAAATTTCTGGAAATGCTGAATCTAGCCATTGCATTTATATCTTTATATTCTGCATGGAATTCCCGATTCATGAGAAAGTTCTTGTTCTAATTTAACTCTCATCTTTTGTTGCTTCTATGTGTTGTCACAGGCACACCAATAGAAAATCAGATAAAAAGACTTTAAAGGAAGCTCCATCACTGAGGCTGCAATGCTAGGTCAAAAAGAGACCTTTCAGCCTAGGATTTGATTGAGAGAAATAACTATCAAGTCATTTAACTCAGGCTCTTTCCAAATTGGGAACTCATGGATTTATTGGCAGAGACCACTACATTCTCATAGATGGATTGTGAAAATTCTATCTAAGAAGAAACCATTCTCATTTCAAAGGTTTAATAACTTAGAAGTCATTGCTGGTACAAGAGAGGACGACTAGAGCACCATGCATGATAATATATGACCCCTTTTCTTTACAAATCATACTGAGATGTAGCTTAATTGTACTGAAGCACAAGTTACTCACACAAAAGGTAAATGAACAAAAATCAGAATACAAAGTAGCTGACATGATATTTGAGCACGTGCAGGACTGTTTGGGAGTGTGGTTGCGATTGTTTTTTAAAGTGTTTTTCATTCCGAAATGCATCAAAATGATGTTTTTTTTATTTTTTAAAAATCATTTTTGAGTTCAGCGCATCAAAACGATCCAAAACATAAAAAAATATATATTAATTTTTAGCAAAAAAAAAATTGAATTTTTTGGAAATGCGGGTTGGCCCGCGTTTCAAAACGCTTATGTACATGCATGAACTGACACGGAGACACGATTTAAAGTGTTCGCCATGCACTGGTGTGAGCACGCACGTGAAAAGTTCCATCAAATGGTAAACTACAAAATGGAGTTTTAGAGAGATGGAAAGCAAGGTCTAGTGGAATTACAAATTATCTGTTGATTTTGAGAATGGTAATTACAAACCAATGACCTTTACCCCAAAAGTTTCCCCTATCATTATTCATAATACTTGTTTAGCTATTCTATTTTCTTTGTTCCTATGATATACATGGCCATGCGCGCACGCTTCTAAGAATGCATGAGTATGTGTAAGAATATGATTAACATGCAACTTAGTATTTCAGTTCTTCGACTTATAATCCTCATGCAACTCCCGCACTACATAGAACATTCACTGTCTAAAATATATGGTGCCACAGAAGAAAAAGGACCATAAAGGAAACTAATTGCATAACATATTAAGCAAGGAAACAACAGAAGAAACTGCGAATCTGAATTTTATTCTGGTCTGCAGCGGAGATCATCATAAAAAATATTCAAGGTGACTACTTGAAAAAAATAAAGCTGTCATGGCTTCTATGGTCAAAGTAACTTTAACCATATTTATCAATTTTATTATCTTCCATGCTCCTATCAATTTTACACTATCCACAGTTTAAAGATCCCACATGCTCAACAACTTATTTTCTACAGGCATCCTAGAGGCATAAAAAATATATTTGACACTTGAATCAAAAAAGAAATCTAACTGATGGTATATGCCACAGCATGAACTCTCATTTCAGAATTTTGCTGCTAAGTTTGGTGGCTTGGCACAATACGTCAATACCAACCACCAGATGCATTTTATAACAAGGCGTCTCCGTCCACCAAAAGACATGATAAAACTGCAAAAGTTTTGGAAGGGAAGCGAGACACAATCCATTGCGACAGATTCGAGAAGTTAAGCCTCGTATTCTCCATGTGCCTCTGTAACTTCTCATTTAGATTTTAATATTACAAGGGTACTCGGAGTTCGGAGTCAAATAGTCCTTATTTTTAAAATGTGCTTTTGTTCTTGTCCTTTGTTTATAGTTTCTCATAAATTTGAATATGCAATGCTGTCTCGATATGCCCTTCTATGCAAATTTTATTTACCAGCTTACTGGGAGAACTATTTTACTATTGCCTCCATTAAAAAACATTATCCAATTCCAGTATAAAATCAATCACATATATTAACAGAAACATGAAGTAAAAATTTCAAAGACTGTCTCGAATTTCAGCAAAAAAAATGCTAATTTGATGACAAAGCACAAGCCAAGCTAATTTCTGTGATCCTCTTCATCAAACACCGTTAGCTATATCAAACCCAATGCTTGAATTGCCCCTTCAAACATAGCAAAACCCCACCTTTGAAATCAAATAATGAAGCAAACGGTATGCATTATATGCCCCCTCATCCCCATTTCACATTTCTAGGCATCTTCAAATGCTACCACAACAATCACTACCAAGAAACTCTACTTTGGCCAATTCCCATATATTGTTCAAAATGAAATCTTTTGCCTTGATTTTTCATTTTATTTTTTTATTGAAGTAATACAAGATTGAAAGAGCAAAGTATTATATTGGTCGTGTAGAGACACAGAAAAGAATATTTGAAAAGTAAAAACTTATAGAGACAGAATCAAACAGAAAGAGAAGAGTACCTTACTGTCTTGACAAATTTAAAATGGAATGCCCCACCACCACAAGCTCCTGTTGGTCAGGAGATGTCTTTCTTTCTTTCTTTTCTTAATCCCATTTTGAGATGGGACCCGTTAAAGATTGATAAAACTCCAAACTTTATCTGTGGAGACTCTAGTGTTTTAAGAAGAGGGGCAGAGCAGTGACAGTGACGGGGTTTTCTTCAACTCCTTTACCACACCCATTTGGAACCGATTTTGGGCTTGTGGTCATGAACTTCTGGATATCTAACTTTATGTTTTGGGCTTTGGATAATAACCTTAGAAAATAATTTTTTAATATGATGGTATTTTCGTACTAGAATTCTACTAGATCATTGATAACGATCCAAAAAAAAAATTTAAACTTGAAAAAAAAAAACCTAACTAACATATTATTTTTTAAAAAAAATATTTTGATCATGAATATAAACCTTGCATATTTTAAAAAATATTAAGATAATGATATAATAAATAATATTTTTATTTAATATTAAAATAACAACATATTAAATTGACTTTAGTCAATCTACGATGATCAACAAAATCTATTAGCCAGGATCATGAGACCATAATAATCCTATAAAAAACAAATTAAAAAATTCAATACTCAATTAAATAAATGTTTAATGATGAAATTAATTAAAAAAAAAAACTCAAGTGAACTCGTATTGACAAGCCAAACTCGTGATCCTGATCATACACTTCACCAAGTTTAATAATTTTTTATGCCTAAGAATATTTTTCAGTTAATTATACAACAATAAAGCATGTGAGATTTTTTTTTTAATGAAATAATTTTTTTAAAAAAATAACAACTAGAACAGACAGGTGGGATTAAGATAGCAAAATCAGACCTAATTTTTAATTAAATCTAAATAACCAAATGAGGGTTTTTTATTCAAAGTTAAATAAAAATATAGATCATTGATAACAAAAAATGATTTAAAAAAAAAGGGAAGCAAAAATGCATTAAAATAGAAAAAAAAAAAACAAAAACAAAAACAAAGAGATTGAAGGGTAAAAAGAAAATAAAACAATAAAGCGAGTAAGGCGTGCACCTGCACCTACAATTTTGGCTCATCAATAAGAGGCCTAGCCTATGCACATTGTTTGCAGCCCTAAAATCCAACGACTAAAAGTTTTTTTTTTGCTCAAAACTTCAAGTTTTAACCCATTTTTTAATCAAAAACACCTAGTTAGCACCTTAGAGACCTTGATTAATTCATTTGTGGCTTTAAACAACATAAAAATCTGTTCAAAAATCAAAAATAAAAACTCAATCCAAAAAACTTCTCAAGTTTAGATCTATCATCTTAAGTGATGATGATGAGAACACCCAAATGAAACTCCCTTCATAAAATGAAACTTGTTGATACCAGAATCAATTATTTTGGTTGTTAGAAGTAGTGTCAATCGATACTTTCTCTCTTTATTACCAGAATTCAATGACCTTCTCTTTCTTCTCTCAAACCATAAACTAAAAATAAAAAAATAAATTTTGTATACCAATTGAATTTTCAAAAACTTAAGGCACCGAAATGTTATTAATTTAAAAGTTTGAAAACTAAATTAAACATATCTTACCAATTTTGAAACTACCACTTAGTTTTTTTTTTTTTTTTGTCTTCATTCTTTTAATTATATCATTTTCTTAACAAATTGGATGTAATTGACCACCAATTTAGCCTAAAAATGATCAAGTTAAAGGGAAAAACAATTTAACACCAAAAAAAAAAAAATGATTGTACTTATCCACCATAATTTGTGAGAGAATATTAAATGAGAAGGTTTACTAACTTAGTATAGATAATATTTAGAAAACAAAATACCAAGACAATGATGCTGACATTATAAAATGTTGGGTGGTTGAATTTGCGATGATATAGCCCATATTTGTTGCAAAATAGGGTGGGGTGAGGGGGTTGTTGTTTGGATTTGTAGTTAAAAAGTAAAAGGAAGAAGAAGAAAAAGAAGTGGATGATAGAGCTAATATCAGTTATAACACTTTTAAATTATCCAACGAAATATTGCGATGAAAAATTATTGTTGGTAAGTCCGCCAGTAAACAATGACATATCATTTTACCAACAAAATCACTGCCATAATATTTCTTGATTTTTTAATTATTTTTATTCTATTGGTAATTACTGATGAAATATTTTCCATCAAAAATTACCATATAAATGTCTGACATACATATGCCATTGCTATTATCATCAAAAAGTATAAATAATTTTTTTTATCGATAATTCTGTTTTTATTTGATAATATTTTGGTATTCTTGATGACATTGCATGGAAATCAACCAAAAGAAGAAAATGAAGTTTACTTAAAAGGATTATTCAAATATTCTTTAGAGTTCTTAGTCTTAAGAATAATGAAATATTTGTGCATATATTTCTACATATGAATTCGACTTTACGTAAACTTCATTAACAATGTGATTTTTTCTAAGCATCATTAATAACAAAATCGGAAATTTATTCACTAACAATCTTTTTAAGATCAAGTCAATCAAACTGCTTTTATATAATAACAATCTAGAGTGTGTGTGTCTATATATATATATATATATATATATATATATATTCCAACTAGTCCTTTTTTAATTTTTTTTATGGAAAGAAATTTCCATCAAAAGAGAAGAAACCTTAAAAATAATTTATATGAATAAAAAATATATTAATATATAGAAATAAAAACCTGGGAAATAAAAAAAATCACCGAAATGTACGTAAAACAAGAAATGAATTCTGGGAAAAAAAATTCAGTGAGTTCGATGGCTGTATGACTCCAACTCATATGAAATGGTCACCACTTTCTTGGTTTGTGCAAGGTATAATTAGGATCTGTAGATCCTCGTATTTGATATTTTTTTTGCTTAATAATTGTATAACTTTTTTCAATGTGACATGCATTCAAGCTCTGTGGTAGTATAAATTTATATTTGAGAGAGATATTTTTTGTATTTCTCAAAATTAATCTTAAGATTTTGTATGTTTGGATGGCAATTTTTATCATAATAAGTGTGCACAGAAGTACAAATTAAATGACTATATAATTAATGATATCATCTAATATTTTTTTAATAATTCTTTCTTCCCAAATAACTTAAAACTTTCAACTTCAATTTTCTGATTTAAAAAGCTTGTCGATTGGGCCTGTTTGGGAGTGTGGTTGTGATTGTTTTTCAAACTATTTTTTACTTGAAAATGTATCAAAATAATATATTTTTTTATTTTTTAAAAATTATTTTTGATATCAACACATCAAAATAATTTGAAAACACTAAAAAATATTAATTTGAAGCAAAAAAAATATTTAAAATTTTTTCAAAAACATTTTTGAAACGCAAAAATAAATAAGACGGTAACTTAACTAAAATCAATATGAGTTGGAGAATGATTCTCCAGAGTTAATTATGAAGCTATTCTAGTTTTTGAATATGATGAGTAAAACACTAAAAAAACATCTGATAAAAATCTTAAAAATCAACTCCTTAATTTTTTAGAGTTTGTAAGAGTGGAAGGTGATTTTTATAAAATCATGAAAAGTGATGATTTTTAAGATAGATTACTACTTATTTAATTTAAAATACAAAAATAACTTTAAATAATTTAAATTAACTTACCTCAGATTTTTTTAATTAACTTATCTATTAAACAATTTATTTAATTTTCCAAAGCAAGCGTTTAATTTCTTAAAAAATATCTAATTTAAATTATGTCTTTAACAATAATTTTAATTTAATTGGTTTTACTAATATGGCATCACAATACGTCATCATCGAATATTTTATAATGTATTTAATTTTATTGTACAAAAGACAAATTGAGAGACTAAATGAAGAAATAAGCTAGCAAAAAAGACAAGTTCTTTTTTTACCCATATGAGTTGCGCAGGTGAGACATGTATATCTCTAGTTGTGCAGACACCATTTATACAGCCAGTTTTGAAATTTTTTACGCATGAGAAATATTTTTTTCTGTTATACTAATTAAAATATATATTTTTTATTTGTATTGTAAATAAAAAAAAACCTCCGAAATCATCCGCTTGTCCTAAGATTTTCATCAGCGTATTGTTAAGAGTATTATATATATATATATATATAAACCAGCTGTGCGTTTCTTTGAGTCACAGTAACTCGTACTCCATTGTTTTCAATTTATAGCTGCAAGTCATGCGAGTTCTTGAATTGATCAAGAACTATCTTGTTTTTTTTCCAAGAAGAAGCTTCATTGTAGTGTTCCATGAGAGGTAGAAACCCACAAGCTTCATGTCTAAGATCTTGCATTTTTCAAAGGCATTCTTTTAAGAAAACAGTGATCACCCACCTCAATAGGCTGCTGGATGCTAAAACATTATTATTGGTACTAAACAGGGACACAGAGAGAAGGCTCACGTCAATCTTTAAAAACTAAAGAAAACCTATCTGTATATCTTTCAACCTAGACTTTAATATTCCTACCCTCAAGTGTTCAAATCCTTGAAATTTGAAATAACTGCCTATGAAGAAGGTTTGTACTGGGCATAAGATGTCACATCCTACTCTAACCCATGTGCCTGTCACCCACTTGAGTAATTGACCAAACGATGCCAGCGTCGAGAAGATGCCTGCTAGGGTTAGTTGACTTCATGTGAAAGTCCCATTAATGGCTTGCAACAAACCCTATCAAGGAACCCAAAAACCATGTGTTCCTGTACCTGAAGTAAGATGAAGACAAAAAGAAAACCCGTGAAGAGAGGCATATTGGTGACGTTTCTTCTATGTGGGTGGCTTTTGGGAATCTTATAAAGCTTTTATGGAGCCGAGCCAAATCGAGTTTCCAAACAGAGACAAAACATGACATCTTACAACAACCCAAGTAATGAGAAACACAAGATTGTCTTAAACATTGATGGAGTGCCACTCACAGGAAGGTTCCCTCCTTCTATATACATGGTTTCACCATTCTTATTTTATATGAAAGCTGCAGTGCTAGAGATAATTAAATGATCGCTTAATCCAATGTTTAAGCCATTTAGTTAAGTCTTTTAATAGATTTCTCAACTATTAATTTAGTTTTGAGATACTAGTTAACAGAGTTGTTGTTAAACAAATGAAGCATGGATCACAGAAAAAATAAAAGTCAGTATGTAATTACGAGCTGACAGTACTCAAGTCAGAAAAAATTATATTCTTCCCTTGAATTACTACAACAACGACTCTAGCTCACCAGACAGGCATGCACCGTCTAATATAATGATAGAGATATCCAAATTGGAGGAAGAAATTCTATGACTCCACATATTAATTAGGCAGTGCCATGACGTTCATGGCGTAGAAAATTGACCATACTAGCTTCTTCCAAATATCTTATACTTCATCCCAACAAAAGAAAGGATAGAAAGCAAGAAAGAAATGCTTAATATTAGTCAAGAACAACGAATTTGGAGACAATATCACAATATATAATTGTTGTTTCTCTGAAGAAAAATGGAAACACGTAGAGAAAATATGGACTGATGAACCATTTGTTATATGCTTTCCTTCTACTTGGACCTTAATTTATTTGAATTCGTCATCTAGTTGAAATATTTGATGAAGGTCGGTTAATTAGATGTTAATATAATGATTGCAATCAAGAATAGAACATAAAATTAATGACTTGGTATAGTTTTTTTTTTTAATTAATCACTTGGTGTAACCATATTTGATATAAAGTTTATATTAAAATTCGAGATCCATTACAAATTGACAATATCCATCCTGCATCTATACTGAGAAATAAAACTGGTTCTACACTTATTTTTTTTTCATGTCCTTAAAAAATTCCACAAATATGGTTGTCTGAGAGATTTTGAGAATCCAAAAATGGGTTTTGTTGCATTCTAGAGTGAGATCCCTGGAGCTGTGAGGTTCCACTCGGGGGTGTGCTTACAAGGTCCAAGACTAATCTGTTCGTTTCTTCATCATCAATAAAAGAAATATGTATGATCTCACCTGTGGTGCTTGAATTTCCTCAGTTGTAAACGAAGATGACAAGGAGGAGAAAAGCTGTCTTGTCCTCTACCAGATCTGAGGCCCTATTCAGACCCAGTTGCATAGATTTATGTCATGTTGGTTCATCATTATATGGACTGGTCCATTGTTTCATGCATTTGCAGTCATTACTTAGCCATCTTCATGATTACAATTTTATTGACTCATGAACAAAACCCACCCCAGACCTCCACTCCCATATTCCCACGCCTCCCACACACAGTAT
>Ga0307509_10007954_pt1 | contig 13674 bp, 13 predicted proteins | sample 10_EM_MG_FD_202245 | JGI IMG/M metagenome (GOLD analysis project Ga0307509, IMG submission 202245) | Populus trichocarpa ectomycorrhiza microbial communities from riparian zone in the Pacific Northwest, United States - 10_EM | ecosystem: Host-associated > Plants > Roots > Unclassified | place...
TCCAGCCACCCTCGCCCGGCCAACTCCACAGCCCTGACGCCCCGTCGCCAAAGTCAGCACCAGGTCAGCATCAGCCCCGCCAGAAGCCGCTTCCGACCGCCATGGACCGCCGAGATCGATGACCGAAACACCCCCTCCCTGACCAGCAAAAACACAGGTCAGGGGCACTTCTGCCAGCCCTGCCAGGAGGTAACCATGAAGATGTTGATCAACGTCGCGGAGACCGTGGTCACGGATGCGCTGCGGGGCATGGCCGCCGCCCACCCCGAGTTGACCGTGGACGTCGAGAACCGGGTGATCGTACGGCGGGACGCTCCCGTGGCCGGGCAGGTCGGGCTTGTTTCGGGTGGAGGGTCGGGGCACGAGCCGTTGCACGGGGGGTTCGTCGGGCCGGGGATGTTGTCGGCGGCCTGTCCCGGTGAGGTGTTCACGTCGCCGGTGCCCGATCAGATGGTGCGGGCCGCGGCCGCCGTGGACAGTGGGGCCGGGGTGCTCTTCATCGTGAAGAACTACACGGGGGACGTCCTCAACTTCGACATGGCGGCAGAGCTCGCCGAGGACGAGGGCATCCAGACCGCCAAGGTGCTGGTCAATGATGACGTGGCCGTCACCGACAGCCTCTACACCGCGGGGCGGCGCGGAACCGGCGCCACGCTGTTCGTGGAGAAGATCGCCGGTGCCGCCGCGGCCGAGGGGCAGCCGCTGGACCGGGTGGCGGCGATCGCCCGGCAGGTCAACGAGAACTCGCGCAGCTTCGGCGTCGCGCTCAGCGCCTGCACCACCCCGGCCAAGGGCAGCCCCACCTTCGATCTGCCGCCGGGCGAGCTGGAGTTGGGCGTTGGTATCCACGGCGAGCCGGGCCGGGAGCGGCGGGCGATGATGACCTCCGGCGAGATCGCCGACTTCTCCGTCCACGCGATCCTCGAAGACATGACACCGCGCAACCCCGTCCTGGTCCTGGTCAACGGCATGGGCGCGACCCCGCTCCTGGAGCTCTACGGCTTCAACGCCGAGGTCCACCGAGTGCTCGCCGAGCGCGGGGTCGCCGTCGCCCGCACACTGGTCGGCAACTACGTCACGTCCCTCGACATGGCGGGTGCCTCGGTCACCCTGTGCCAGATCGACGAGGAACTGCTGCGGCTGTGGGACGCGCCGGTGAAGACGCCGGGACTGCGCTGGGGCATGTGACCCGGCGGCACACCTGGCCAACTCACCCACCACGCAAGGAGATTCCGTGCTCGACGCCGATTTCTTCCGCCGTTGGATGACGGCGACCGCCTCGTCCGTCGCCCGCGAGGCGGGACGGCTCACCGACCTCGACTCACCCATCGGCGACGCCGACCACGGCGCGAACCTGCAACGCGGGTTCACCGCCGTGACCGCCACCCTGGAGAAGGAGGCGCCGGACACCCCGGGCGCCGTCCTCATACTCGCCGGACGCACGCTCATCTCGACGGTCGGCGGCGCGTCGGGGCCGCTCTACGGGACGTTGCTGCGCCGTACCGGCAAGGCGCTCGGGGACGCCGCCGAGGTGAGTGAGGAGGCGTTCGCCGTCGCGCTGCGCACCGGGGTCGACGCGGTCATGACCCTCGGGGGTGCCGCGCCCGGCGACAAGACCATGATCGACGCGCTCGTCCCGGCGGTCGACGCGCTCCCGGACGGCTTCGCCGCGGCGAGCGCCGCCGCCGAGGAGGGCGCCGTGGCCACCACTCCCTTGCAGGCCCGCAAGGGCCGGGCGAGCTACCTCGGCGAGCGGAGCATCGGGCACCAGGACCCGGGCGCGACGTCTGCTTCGCTGCTGATCGCCGCGCTCCAGGAAGCCGCGCCCGCGGAGGCCACCGGTGAGTGACGAGAAGCTGGTGGGCATCGTGCTGGTGTCGCACAGTGCGGAAGTCGCCGCCTCCGTGGCCGAGTTGGCGCGGGGACTGTCCGGCTCGGGCGCCTCGGTACCGCTCGCTGCGGCCGGCGGCACCGAGGGCGGCGGGCTCGGCACCAGTTCCGAACTCATCGCCGCGGCGGCCGCGTCCGTCGACCGCGGCGCCGGAGTCGCCGTCCTCACCGATCTCGGCAGCGCCGTACTCACCGTGAAGGCCCTCCTCGCCGAAGGCGACGAACTCCCGGCCGACACCCGCCTGGTGGACGCCCCGTTCGTCGAGGGCGCGGTGGCCGCGGTCGTCACGGCGTCGACGGGAGCGGACCTGAACGCAGTGGAGGCGGCGGCTGCGGAGGCGTACACGTATCGCAAGGCGTGAGGCGGGGCGTAGCGGAGGGTGCGAGGCGGGGACAGAGCGGGAGCCGGCGGGCGAACGGCTGGCGGCTGGCGGCTGGCGGCTGGCGGCTGGCGGCTGGCGGCTGGCGGCTGGCGGCTGGCGGCTGGCGGCTGGCGGCGAACGATGCGAGAGGGAGCCGGGCCGCAGGCCGCAGGCCTGCGGGAGCCTTGGGCCAGTCGCCTCCGGCGAAACCCGCTGGCCCGAGCCGCCAGACCCAACCCCGGCCACCGGACCGAGCCCCAGACCGAACCGCCCGGCCCTCCCCCACCCGGCGACGCCGCCCGCCCAAGCACGTCAACGCCCCCGGCCGGGACGCACTCGCCCCAACTCCAGCGCCCTGCCCAGCCCAGCCCAGCCCAGCCCAGCCCCAAGCCGCACTCCCCCTACGGCACCTAAGAAACCCCACCCGCCGCAATCGCCAGCGCCGCGCGCAGCGCCTCCGCCACTTCGGCCGCCGCCAACGCCACCCCCGGCGCCGTGTCCGTCGCCACCCCCGGCGCCTCATCCGTCACGCCCTCGCTCACGCGCCGCCAGGCGAACCGCTCCACCGCCGCGCGCAGTGCCGCGTTGAGCATCGCTGCCTGGATCAGGGGCCGTAGGTCATCGGCCGGTAGGTCCGCGCGGTCGGCCAGGGCTTGGGCGAACGCGGGTTCCGCCTCGTCGTAGGTCTGGAGCCAGATCGCGCGCAGGCCCGGTTCGGTGCGGGTGAGGCGTACCAGTGCGGTGCCGGTCGCGCCGTCGGGGCCGGTAGCGGTGAGGACGCCGGTCGCGAGGGCCGGGTCGAAGAGTTCCTCCAGGGCCTGGCCGGGCGGCCACTCCCGCAGCCGGGCGGCGATCACGTCGATACCGGCCGAGAAGAGCGGCCGTACGCAACTCTCCTTGCTCGGGAAGTAACGCCACACCGTGCGCGCGGAGACGCCGACCGCCTGGCCGATCTGTTCGCCGGTGGTGGCCGTGACGCCCTGGGCGACGAACAGCTCCACCGCGGCCCGGGCGATCTCCAGGCGGATCTCGGTCTTGCGTGCCTCGGTGAGAGGCGGTCGTCCCGTGCGTCCGCTGGGTGCGGTCATCAGTTCCCCTCCGGCTGCGGTCGTGACCTCCCGGAATTCTCCCTCATGACATGGCCCCTCCCGACTTTATGTCACTCGAAGACATTAAGTCGTATGGTGAGGGGAACGCACAACGGAACAGGAGCACCTCATGGCCAGTGGACTCGACGGACGCAGCGTCATCGTCACCGGAGCGGGTTCGGGCATCGGGCGTGCCGCCGCCCTGGCCTTCGCCGCGGAAGGCGCCAAGGTCGTGGTGGCCGATCTGAACGCCGACGGCGCCGAGGCCGTCGTCAAGGAGATCGAGCAGGCGGGCGGCACCGCCGTCGCGGTCACGGGCGACCTGAGCGAGCAGGCGGTCGTGGACGAGGTGGCCGCGACCGCCGTGGAGCGGTTCGGCGGGGTCGACGTGCTGGTGAACAACGCGGGGATCATGGACCGCATGTCGGCAGTGGCGGACGTGGCCGACGCCGAGTGGGACCGGGTCATCCGGGTCAATCTGACCGCGCCCTTCCTGCTCACCCGGGCCGTACTGCCGCACATGCTGACGGCGGGCCGGGGCGCGATCGTGAACACCGCCTCCGAGGCCGGCCTCCGGGGCAGCGCGGCGGGCGCCGCCTACACGGCCTCCAAGCACGGGGTCGTAGGCCTGACCAGGTCCCTCGCCGTCATGTATCGCAAGCAGGGCATCCGTGCGAACGCCATCGCCCCGGGCGCCACGGCGACCAACATCTCCATGGACGCCGACCGCACCGCCCACGGCCCGGCGGCGCTCGGCCCGCACTTCGTCAACATCGGCAAGCTGGCCCGGCCCGAGGAGCAGGCCGCCGCGATCGTGTTCCTCGCCTCGGACGCGGCGAGCAACATCAACGGCGTGATCCTGCCCGTCGACGACGGCTGGTCGGCGGTCTGACGACTCCGCCCCGGAGGGCTCGGCAGGCTGCGCCCTACGACCCTGGACGCTCAGCAGCGCCCTGCACGAAGAGCCGCGCCAGCCGCTGCCCCGTCTCCACGGCCGCGGCATGGTCCTCGATGGGCTTCACCTGCGAGTCCTTGAACACGATGTAGGTGACCCCGGCGCCCGTCCCGCCGCCGCGCGGGTCGGTGCGGATGCCCAGGCCCTTGGCCGTGGCGTACGACGCCTCGCCGATGATGTCGTGCGGACCGACGTCTCCTACGACGGCGTACTGCACCCGGTCCCGGTAGACGACGACGGCGACCGAGCCGCCGCGGACGCCGTGGTCCCGGTGGTTCCAGAGGGCGCTCGCGGCGGGGACCACGATGTACGGGAGCTGTTCGGCGTTCAGATAGCGGCCGTCGGACTGCTGGAACGCGGTCATCGAGGAGAAGAGCGGGTCGGTGCGCGCGTTGCAGCGGGCGCCGGCCTGGCCGTCGCAGTCGATGTCCATGTCCGCCTTCCAGAAGACGGCCTCCTTGGTGCCGCAGACCGGGATCGTCGCGCGCTCCCCGTCGTCGCTGCGGTACCGGCCGCGCGAGACGGGGGTGCAGTCACGCACCTTGGCCAGCAGATCGGTGGCGCGGACGTCCCCCTCGCGCAGCGCCGCCGGCCCCGCCTGGGGTCGGACGAAGGCGACGGGTGCGGCGGCGGGCAGTGTGGTCGGGGCGAGCAGGGCGGCGCCGGCCGCGGCCAGCGTCAGCGACTGGACACGCACGATAGAGGACCCTCTCCTGGGGGATCTGACGGACACTCAGCCCACCCTGGTACCGGTCCGATCGGGCGGCCACCGGTAGGGGGCCGGACGGTGCACGGCACACCCCGAACTCCCGACGCCACCGGGGACCTGAGCCCGCGTCAACCCTGACGGAGGCCAAGCCCATGACTCCGCGTCACTCCCGGCGGAGCCCAAGCCCACGACCTCGCGTCGCTCCCGACGGAGGCCGGGCATCCTGGCCCGCGTCGCTCCCGACGGGGGCCGGGGACCCGAGCCCGTATCGACTCCGGCCACCCGGCGCGGGATCAGCGACGACAGCGTTCCGCGCCACCGGCATGAACTGCCCACTCCCAGGGGCGAGTTCAGCCGTGAGTGCTTCAGCATACGTAACCCCCGTGACCGGTCGGCAACGGCGCCCCTCTTGATGCGGTCGCACCACCCGGGTCATATTGGTCCGGACCTTTCCTGTCGGGTGGTGCCCGCGTAGTGCCGGGAGGCAGAATCGTGCGACGCGTCCGTGCCACCCCCGCTCTCCCCCGTTCCACCCCCGCTCTCCCCCGTGCCGCCCCCGCTCTCCCCCGTACGGTCCTGGTCTGCGCCGCGCTCCTGCTGCTCGCCTCCTGCGGCACGAGTGTCGAGGAAGACGGCCACGCCCCCGGCGCCCCGGCCGGAGTCACGGCGGCGGCGGGGAGCGCGACCAGCGTCCATGTCATGTGGGACGCGGTGACCGCGAACCCGGGCGTCGGCACCTACGAGATATATCGGGGCACCACGAAAGTGAAGGAAGTACCGGGTTCCGAGCACATGGTGGATGTCACCAGGCTCACGCCCGCCACCGTGTACGCCTTCACCGTGCGGGCCCGGGACACCGACGGCCGCCTGGGTCCGCCCAGCCGGGAGGTCCGGGCGCGGACACCGGTCGCCGTCGCGGCGGACCACTCGGCGCCCACCCGTCCGAGCGCACCGCACGGCCGGGTCATCGGCAGCCGGGCGGTCCAGCTGTCCTGGGGCAGCTCGACGGACGACCGGGGCGTGGTGTCGTACGAGATCTATCAGGGCGGGGCAAAGATCCACAGCGTGGGCGGAGCCCAGACCGCGACCGTGGTCATGGGGCTGCGGCCGAGCACGCGCTACTCCTTCACCGTGCGGGCGCGGGACGCCGCCGACAATCTCTCGCCCGCGAGCACGGCCGTCCCGCTCACCACCGCGCCGGGCAGTGACGACGGGGCGGGCACCGCCCCCACGGAGTTCCGCGCGGCCACGCACCGGGGTGACGACGGGGCGTACTACATCGACCTGTCCTGGGTGCCGCCGCGCACGGACGGGGTGGTCACGGAGTACCAGATCCGCCTCGACGGACAGCCGGCCACCTCGCTGGTCTGGGGCGGGACCGCGCCGCGCGATCACGCGAAGTACAGCTTCTACGCGGGCGGGGATGCCGGGGTCAGCCATCGGGTGCGGCTCAGGGCGCGGTTGCCGGACGGTACGTGGGGAGGGTTCTCGGCGGAGCGGACGGTGACGACGGGCGGTACCGGTACGGGTACCGCCACGCCGTAGGGGATCCTCGCGACGATTCCGGTACCGCTTCGCCCGGGGCCGCGGGCCTTCACTTGAGACACTGCACCAGCAACGCGGCCGTGCCGATGGCCAGGGTCAGCGTGCCGGCCACGGCAGTCGCTCCCCGCGAGACGGCGGCGGCCACACTGCGCCCGTCGAGCCAGGCCAGGATCCCGGCCGCCACGCCGACGAGAAGAGCGAAGAGCGTCACGAGACAGCCGGCGACGACGGCCAGCCCGGCTGCGGTGAGGGACGGGTTCATCACGGTTTCCCCAAGTGTCGTCTAACGGATTTTCTCCCGCTTTAGCCTTGCAACTGGGGATCTGACGGAATGTTCGACCTGTACAAGGCTGAACGCCGTTGAACGGGGGACCGCGGATGTTCGACGACCAACGTCCTGATGCGCTGGGGGAGTTGGCTCACCGCTTCAGGGCGGCGATGACACGCAGAGAGCTCACGCCGAGCCGACTTGAGCATGCCTCCAAGCTCAGTCATGTGACTGTCAGTCACGCACTCACCGGCGCCGAGGTCTCCAGCGAGCGGACGATCAGTCAACTGGCCGCGGTGCTGAAGCTGGATCCGTTTCCGTTGTTCCGGCTTCGCGAACAGGCACTCCGCTCCCGGGTCTGGCGCTGCATGGCCCCGCAGAGCTACCGGGAGGTCGTCGCCCGTCCCGAGTTGTCCGGCGCCGTACTGGACATCCTGTGCCGGGACACGGCGCAGACGGTCGCCATGACCACTGCCCTGCACGGGGCGGGCGGGTTCGGCAAGACGGTGCTGGCCTCGGAGATCTGCCGAGATCCACGCACCCGTGAGCGTTTCCCGGGCGGAGTGCTGTGGGCCGATCTGGAGGCACGCACCGGAGCGATGCTGACCGTGGTGATCAACTCCCTGTGCGAGGAGTTGGGCAGGACCCACCGCACCTTCGAGAATCCCGAGCGGGCCGGGCAACTCCTGGCACTGGCCCTGGCCGAGCGTCCGCCCACCTTGCTGGTCGTCGACGACGCGTGGACGGCGACGCAACTGCGGCCCTTCCTCGTCGGCGCACCGTCCTGCTCGCGCCTGGTGACCACCCGTCACCTCTTCACCCTGCCCTCGGCCACGTCGTCGGTGGAGAGGGTCACGGTCGGTGTCATGCGCAGGCAGGAGTCCCGCGAACTGCTCACCCAGGGCCTGCCCGACGTGCCGGACGAGGCGCTCGAACCGCTGCTCCTTCGCATCGCGGACTGGCCCTTGTTGCTGACCCTGGTGAACGGAGCGATCGTCGGCCGGGTCAATGACGGTGACGATCTGCTGGACGCCCTGGCGTTCGTGGAGGAGCAGTTACGCGCCGGCGGACCGGACCGGTTCGATCTGCCGCATGCCGAGAGCCGCACGGAGGCGGTGATGGTGACGATGGAGCTGAGCCTCGCATTCCTGGCCGCTCACCGGCCGGACGCCGTCGCCCGCTACCTCGAACTCGCCGTCTTCGGTGAAGGGCCCGTTCCCCTGTCGCTGGTGGAAGCCCTGTGGGAGCGCAGGGGCGGCATCTCTCCGCTGGAGACACGTCACCTGTGCGGACTGCTCGCCAGCATGTCCTTGCTGACGGAGTACCGCGTCGGGAATCCGGCCCAGATCCGCCTGCACACCATGGTCAGGGCCTACCTGACCAAGAAACTTCCCGCGGAGAGCCTGGAGGCACTCCACGCGGAATACCGGTGCATCAGCCAGGAACACGCGCGCGCCACCCACGACGAGTTGCTGCTGGACGACGACGCCGACGAAGGGGCCGACGAACCGGAGGAACAGGAGTGAGCCCGGGCGAAGGCAGGAGCCATCCGTCGGAGCGGCGAGCCATCCTGGCGCAGGACGTGGCCGTGGCCGCCTCGGCAGGGCCTCGGGCGCTCGGCGAGCTCTTCAGGAACCTGAGATGGGTCGTGTCGTCCCTGCTCGGCAACACACCCGAAGACGTCGAAGCCGCGTTGGCCTCGCTGCCCGATCCGGACATCCTGCGACTGCGGGAGGGGCTGCGGCTGAGCGCCCCGTTCATGCGGTCGCTGGAACCACCGGTGGCCGTCATGAACACCCTGTTGAGCAGGCTGTCCGAGTATCCCGAGCTGGCGGGCATGACGGCGGCCTACGAGCGCGGCCTGTCCGTGCCGTATCTGAAGAACGCCTGGCCGTTGCCCGACCTCGTGCGCGGGCCGGTGCTGCACTCCTGGCACGTACGCGCCGTGAAGATCAGCCTGTGCGCGTTCAGTCGCGACGGTTCCCTCCTGGCGGCCGGGGACACCGACGGCGTGCTCACCGTGTGGGACGCCCGGACGGGCTGGCATCTGCACCACCTGGAGCACTCACCCCGGACCGTCGACGGATTTCGGTGGAATCCCCCGCGCGGCGTCACAGCCTGCGCGTTCGGCCCGGACGGGCGCGTCGTGGTCGGCTATCACGACGGGGTCCTGCGGGTGTGGGACCTCTCCCCCGCCCTGGACTCCGGTCCCTCGGAAGACCTGGTGCACGTCTTCGAGGACGCCGGCAGAGCGGAGGTCCACGCTGTCGGCATTCATGTGACGGACACCGGCCGTACTGTGCTGGTCAGTACCCATGAGGGCGGTGAGGTGCGCGTACGGGACTGGGGGTCTGGCCAACTCCTCTACGTACGAGGTGAACCGGACTCGGCGGCCCTGGGCGTCCCGCCCCATGCCCGGGTGAGCCAGGACGGGGCGTGGCTCGCCCTGCTGGACCGGAGCGGACGGGTGGATGTCTGGCGGCTCTCCACCGGAGCCCATCACGTGACCCTCACCGGTGACATTCCGACCTGCCAGATCATCTTCGGCGACGACGGACGACTGCTGTGCCTCCACGACGCGGCGGGACGGCTGACGGTCCATGACATGGCCGACGGGCGGCGCCTCTCGCACTTCACCGGCGCGCGCAGCGCCGCCGTGCGCGTGCCCGGGTCCGACCGGCTCGCGTTCGCGACCCGCCGCGGGCGGCTGCGGGTGGTGTCGATGACCGCACGGAGCGACAGCGCGATCATCCGTGCCCTGGCGGGCCTCCGCCGGCGGATCCGTGAGGCCTACGAGAACCACGTCGCCGACAATGTGTACCGCCTCCGCAAAGGTCTCGCCGTCGCACCACCCGGACGCGCGCGCTACTGGACCCGCGGCACCGTCAGACGCGCACCGTCGCTCTTCCCCGACGGGACCGGACGATGGATCGCCGGTGTACGCGAGTACGAGTTCAGAAACCGCGTCGGCGGACTGTCCTATGTGCACAAGATCTCCTTCCATGACGCGCTGAGCGGACGGCGCCTGAGTCGGACGACTGTCCCGAACGAGTGCTTCAGCGCCGCGGCCGCACCCGACGGAGCCTGGCTGGCCGCCTTCACCGAGGGCGCGGTGACCTTCTGGGGCCCCGATGCCACCGCACGAGCCGGCCTGACCCTCGACGAGACAAGCCGCCTGACGGCAACGGCCGGTCACGCGTCGGAAGGGGCCGGTCTGCTGATGGCCCTCGGCTGGGAGGGCGGCGACGTCCGGCTCATCGATCCCGCGCGTCCCATCGCCGCCGCGGGCAGGGGCGGTGCCCACGGCCCGGCGATGAAGTGCGCCGTCGATCCTCGGAGGACACGGGTCGCGGTCAGCTGTCGCGACCGAGCCGTCGAACTCCTCGACGCGGGCACCGGCGCGGTGCTGCGCACCTTCACGGGGCGCACGTACGGCCACTTCCTCAACTTCGTGGGCCCGACCACCGCACTCGCCCCGGACCACACCTGGGTCGCCACGACCGACGACGACTTCACCGTACGCGTCTGGGACACGCGCACCGGCCGCGAACAGGCGGTCCTGCCGCAGGCCGGATCACCGCTGGGGGCGGGTACGTCCCGGACGGGTCCGTGGCTGGTGACCGAGAGCCAGGACGGCGCGGTCAGCAGCTGGGATCCCCGGCGCGGACGCCTGACGCACCAGCTGTCCGCGCCGCGCGGCAGCCGCGTCGGCTTCGGTCTCACGGATCCGCAGGGCAGGTGGATCGCTGTCCGTGCCGATCGAGGGCAATTCGGGATCTGGGACCCCGCGGCCGGCCGTCTGCTCCGCACGCTCGGAGGTCCCGAGGTTCGCGTCGGTACTCCCCTGGTGGCGAGCCCGGACGGACGGCTGTTGCTGATGGGGCACGACGACGGCAGCGCCACCGTGCACGACCTGCGCACAGGCGGGTCCCGGGCGTCCGGGCGGTACTCCGCTGAGGTGACCGCCGGGGCGATCCGCTCCGACGGCCTGGTCGTGACCGCCGACAGAAAGGGCCGGGTGAGCACATGGAACCCGGCCACCGGCATGCTCCGCCACAGCCGGCTCACCTGCGGTGCCCCGGTCTCCTCATGCCGCTTCAGCCCCGATGGCGCCTGGATCTCCACCACCGACGACGCGGGAACCCTGCGCGTGTGGTCGACGACCCCGCTGAAAGGACGTACGGGCATCCGGACCACCGGCGCCCTTCGGGACTGCGCCTGGGTGTCGGACCGGCTGCTGTGCGCGGTGGGTGACAGCGGCAGCTACCTCTTTCACTGGCGTCCACAGACGCCCGCATCGCATGACCGGACACGAACAGAACAACGAACAGGCACGGGATGGATCGGGGGAAATGATGAGTGACTGGTACTGGCAACAGTCCGAAGAGGACAGGAGGACAGCCATCGCCGCGGCCGACCGGCTGGCCGACGGACTGAGTTCGGGCTGGCAGCCGCAGGAGATGCCGGCGCCGTTCCACCTGCGGCCGGGCGAGGGCTGCTTCAGCCAGGAGAACACCCAGGTTCTCCAGTATCTGGAGGGCGACGGGACGTACACGCACACGTCCGCCTCCGGATCGGGCGCCATCGGCGTCGCCCTGGTCATGGGCAGCATGCTCGGCAATCACGCCCGTCGTCAGCGGGCGGCGGCGGAGGCCGCACCTCGCTTCCGTGTGGTCGACGCCGGCCGCATGTACCTCACGAACCGCCGGTTCTCGGTACAGGGGCAGCATCAGTGGATCGACCTGTGGTTCGAGGACATCCGGATGTCCAGCTGTGACGGGGCCTCGGTATTCCTGACCATGGGGAGCATTCCGGCGGTCGCGCTGCGCGTCTGGCCCGCTCCGTACCACTTCGCTCTCTTCCGCTGGCTGGCCCACGACGAGATCATCCGCTCGTCGGCGCCCACCCCACCGGCACAGCCCAGGCAGCCGCCCGCGATAGGCCCCGGCCACCCCGACGGGCGACCCGACGGCAGGTGAGCGCGTCCCCGGACGTCGCACGGTGGGCAGCCCGCCACGGGATCCTCCGGTCCGTCGCCGCTGCCCACCCCTGACGGCGCCTCACCCCTGAGCCGGACGAAGGAATCCGTCACCTGCCCGGTCCCCGTCCGCATGCGGGACCGGCCGGGGGCGCGTTGGCTTCCTTGGAGGCAGCACGGCCGTTTCCCGATCCCGGCGGCGCAAGGGATGTTCCGCCAACCGTGCCGCCGGAGGGCAGTCCCATGCGCACTATTCAGCTACTACTACGCTCCGGCCTGACCGTGACAGCCGCCGCCGCTCTTCCCCTCGCCCTGACCGCCGGAACCGCCGGCGCGGCGTCGGGGATCTCCGTGAGCACGACCGGGACCACCGTCTCGGTCACGACCAGCGCGTGCTCCCAGAACCGCACCACCGGGGTCTGGGGCACCGGCTCGCTCCTGACGAGCAGCCAGGGGAGCTTCGCCGAGGGCCGGAAGGCGACCTTGGCGGGGACGACCGTCAGCCAGTCCACCGCCTGGACCAACGTCACCCCGGGCACCTACACGGTCATCGTCATGTGCCAGAACGTCAGCACGCCCGCGGGCACCCAGTCCGTGATCGTGTCCAGGGCCACGACCCCCACGGCCACGGCCTCGCCCACCCGCGGCGTGATGGGCGGCCTCGGCGGGGCCTCCAAGGACTACGGCCCCCTCACCCTGGCGGCGGGCGGGGGCCTGGTCACGGTCGGCGTCCTCGCGACGGCCTGGTTCCTGCGCAGGCGCGCGAAGCCGTACCGCCTCTGACCGTGCCCGACCATGAGGGGCCGCTCGACGCCGGGCGGCCCCTCCCCATGTCCTACGGCGACCCGTCCCCACGCCCCTCACGCCCCCACGCGCTACGGCAGCTCGGCGAACTCCTCGATCGCGTGCATCAGCCACTGCGTCCAGAAGGTCTCCAGGTCGATGCCCGCGCGCAGCACGAGGTGCTGGAGCCGGTCCTGGGGGCTGTCCCGGCCGGGCGGGAAGTCGCGCTCCTCGATCTCCTCGTACTCCGCCAACTGCCGCTGGTGCAGGGCGAGATGACGACGCAGGTCGGTTTCGATACCGTCCGTGCCGACGACCGCCGCCGCGCGCAGCCGCAGCAGCATCGTGTCGCGCAGCGGCTTGGGGTCCTGGGAGGAAGCGGTCCAGCGGGCCAGTTCGGCGCGGCCCGCGGGCAGGACCTCGTAACTCTTCTTCTGGCCGCGGGCCCGCTGCTCGGACGCGAGCGCCCTGATCTGGCCCTCGGCCTCCAGTTTTCCCAGCTCGCGATAGATCTGCTGGTGCGTCGCCGACCAGAAGTAACCGATCGACCGGTCGAAGCGCCGGGTCAGTTCGAGACCCGAGGACGGCTTCTCCAGAAGGGCGGTGAGGATCGCGTGCGGGAGTGACATGGAGGTCATCCTAGGGACGGGCCTTAGGCCTCAGAGGGCGGCCGCGACCTCGGTGCCCTGCTTGATGGCGCGCTTGGCGTCGAGTTCGGCGGCCACGTCGGCACCGCCGATGAGGTGCACGTTGCGGCCGGCGGCGGCCAGTTCGTCGTAGAGGTCGCGGCGCGGGTCCTGGCCTGTGCACAGGACGACCGTGTCGACCTCCAGGACGGTGCTGCGGCCGTCGACGGTGACATGCAGCCCGGCGTCGTCGATCAGGTCGTACTGGACGCCCGGGACCATGGTGACGCCCCGGTGCTTGAGTTCGGTGCGGTGGATCCAGCCGGTGGTCTTGCCGAGGCCGGCGCCGACCTTGGTCGCCTTGCGCTGGAGGAGGTGGACGCTGCGGGGCGAGGCGGGGCGCTCGGGTGCGGTGAGGCCGCCGGGGGCCGCGTAGTCCATGTCGACGCCCCAGGCGCGGAAGTACGTCG
>Ga0307509_10007955_pt1 | contig 13674 bp, 8 predicted proteins | sample 10_EM_MG_FD_202245 | JGI IMG/M metagenome (GOLD analysis project Ga0307509, IMG submission 202245) | Populus trichocarpa ectomycorrhiza microbial communities from riparian zone in the Pacific Northwest, United States - 10_EM | ecosystem: Host-associated > Plants > Roots > Unclassified | place...
AGTCCGCTCGTGGACCCCTGTTCGAGCCGCCAAGAGACCGGTTGCCAAGAGACTCGAGCCGGCTCGAGTCTAGTCCAGACCTGGGCTCGAGTCCGCTTGGCTCGTGCACAACACTAATCCCAGCTGTGAAAGGATTAACACGAAGTAGAAACTGGCGCACCCAATTGTCTACGCTCAAATTGTGCCGGCCTCCTCGCTTTCTAGCCCCATCCTAGCTTAGCTTCCAGGAGTCTTGTATGCGCTGTTGCAGCCATTACCACCCTCCCTAGCTCCCTTGTGTGTCCCTTACGCCAGTCCGCAGTCATGATCTTCAAGCTCTCTCCGGGTGATATTGGTAGAGATCCAATTTGTATGTAAAACTTACCCCTCCAACCCCCCAATAGTTATTAATATCTCTAAGTAACAGCGCACAAATTTCTGCTCCTTGTCTTCAGTAGGTATCAAACGGAGAACTACCTCATTTGTCAATTTGCGTCATTCATCTCGATCACCATTCCCGGCGGAATAAGCCCCGCGCTACAAAATCTCCCCCTTTTCTATTTTTTCTTATATACGACGATCTTTATTTCTTCCTTGTTCTCCCCTACTAGCGATAGATCATAGATAGCAGGGTGGATAAACTACAATAGATTTTCCTTCCCAATACCAGAGGGTCCGGAATAGGTGTTCAGGAAACTAGCGTAAAATAGAGAACCAACCCATCACCTTGTAATTTTGGGATGATGGCTTATCCCGCATATATAGCGCTTATTTACACCAGAAAGATCTCACCATGCTATCCACCCCCCCTACTCCCTGCCCTCCATCTGTGCCAGCCACTTTGCCTACCTGGATATCTATCTCCTCACCATCCGGCGCCGGAGCAGAATCATTAAACTAACTCTAATGCTGAGACCGGAGTGTAATTATGTCCTCGTCTCGGGAATCCACCTCGGCGGAAAGGCTATAAACCTCGACGGCAAAAAGCTGCCACCAGCCATACTCACCTAACAGTGGCAGTGTTTTGATCCTTCCGGGGGGGGTACAAGGACGGTCCTGTATCGGGTAAATTACTCGGGGGACTACCGGGATCAGCTTGGGACGCCGGCCCTACACGCCAAGCCTTCATTAGTATAGTGAGACGGGAACGGGAACGGCTGCTTAGACTGACCTCAGCAGGGATGGCAGGACGGCCTCCATTGCCCGAGGCATTATACGGGTATCAGAAGACGGCAGGGCGTAGGTAGGGACTGCGGGGGGGGAGGGGAGGGGTCCACAGCCTGCAGGTATTAGGGATGACGGCCGGGCACATGTAGAAAAAAATGAGGGGGACCGCAGCGGATGGCCCATGATGGCTGGGGGCTGTCGGAATCTTCGTATATTGCGTTGTTCCAATGTCTATTGTACATACTACTTGTGCACCAGGTGGTGGTACTTATACCCGTGTGAGGTCTCGACATACCGTGCCAATGATACGTGTCCCCAGTATGCTCCATTGGGCATACAACCGTCACATTGAAGTCATTCTTCCAACAGGGGCTGCAGACAAACTATGAGTGATATATGGTGATGCCACGGAACCGATACAAGTCCCCCTCATGTGCGGAGCGAACACAGGGGGATCGTGCGGCTGAGTTTCCATTGCCAAGGACACTAAATCGTGTTCGCTCCGCACATGCGGGGGACTTGTATAATAAACGATATGTCTGCAAGGAAGAGAAGGTTAAATAGATCATCATGTGTTCCAAGTATTAAGATAAAATTAGACCAATCATTCCGCTACGAGCCATATTTTCTCTTTTAAATACATCCATAAGTCTTTTTGCTTTAACAATAGTCAAGGTGATGTCCCAACAAAGCTAAAGAACTGATGTAACCGAAGATGACTCGTAGCTCAATGCCTTAGCTTTTCCAGAACAGTTATCAGGAAACTCAATTGACCCTCTTGGATCCGGATATCTGCGACCAGCCATATTCGCCTACATCGGTGATGCTCTTTGGGGCACTTTAGCGGAATGATCCGGAAACAGATATTGATGAGTAATCCTAGGCTTGGAATACAGGCCTTACTGTTTGGCAGCCTGTAGAAGTAGGGAAGGTACGAGTAGGGGGAAGGGGGTAAGGCTCTGGGGTAAGGCTCTGGTGTTACAGGGAGTATAGTATCGCACAAGCGGCAGTATTCGGAAGTGATCAGTCCTGTCGGGCCTCAAGTTAACCAAGGCATTAGCGGGGACGTGCCCGACAGCATGCACTATGATGTATTTTCTGAAGCTCATTTGACACTGCTTGGACGGACTTCAGATATATATAGGTTTCCGAGTGATCAAATATGATTGCACAGGGCTGGGAATTATTCCAGGACATGAACACTGATATTGATTGGATACCCTTGATCACATATTATGGTCTCGGATATTAGAGGGTTTTCGCACCGGAACCTACCGGTAGGTGGTGGTTAATAGGAAATGGACCTAGGTGCAAGAATGAGTTTTCCCATTACAGTCTCTACTGAGGGCACGGCGGTGAACAGGGATTAATTACAAGTAATATTTTGTAACCCGAACCATGACGAATACAATTTACGCCATGAAGTACCCCTGTTCGTCACCCGCCCAGTTTCGTTGGCCCCCAGTAGAGGCTGTAAGTTAGGCGTGGGTTGCTTGGTCGCTAGACCATGGGGTATTGGGTAGGGGAGTATCGCATTCCCTCAAATTCCCTCCCGGCTCAAATGAGGATTCCCATCTACACAGGTTGAGTACGAACCATACTGTATGCCATAGAACATGTGCTAATCTGCTACCGAATGTCCAGTATTATTATTGGTGAAATCTTTTAATAAAATGTAAAAAGATTGATGTGTTAGCTGCTGCTGACTTGTGGCTCTGTAGCGATCGGATATCTACAGGTCTGAAAAGCCCTATTTTACACTTCTTCCCGGTCTCGCTACCCACTTGGGTGTCCAAGGCTTTTAGGTTAACGGAAAATAACCTCTTTTCCTGCCACCTAGGTCTTCCTACACAAACTGTCTAATCTATCATACTAGATGAGTCAGGGATGAAGAGGTGGATGTTGCGCTGGTGCAACCATTGCAGGGGTTGCGGGTAGAGGTTAGTGAGCGGCTGCAATCACGACACCTTGCAAACACCAAGCAGGAGATAGTGGAGGTTGTGTTATTTTTCCCGTCGGAGTTGTAGTTAGAGGTGTTGTTTCCGTTGCCGCGGTTGATGCTGCCGAAACGACTAGCTATTTCTCCCGGAGTCGCTTAGTTTCTCTTTTAATGTAAAATTAGATAGGGGCTGTTTGGCCTAATGTAATGGGAGTTTCACGAGAGTTGCACCCTAGAGTTAGATTCTGGGAATAATTTGCAACAGGATGCTTTATCTACGGAAAGAATTTCATGAAGAGATTTACTCTTATGATCTGGCTGGGCTAAGCTTTACTCAAGCTCGCTTCTTGCACTATTTTTGTGCTAGGGAGCCTTAGCGTGATTTCGGGTTAGCCCAGAAAATGCGGTACCGTAAGAAATCGTGCAAGGACACCAGGCGCTCTTGCTATTATTATTTTTGCCCGAAGCTTGGGGTTCAAGCGGTCGGTTTTTTCGCTGTGGTTTTGCATGCAATCCAAGGGAGAGGAAATTTTGGACGCCTCAGCGCGAGGTTCAATTATTTTATCAGCCCTTATGGTAGGGAGCCGGCTTGCGCTACTGTTTTCCTTGGTTTGAGAATGACAGGTGGTGGGGTGAATGCGGGGCGGTACAAGTATGTGATTGGGTGGGTAAGCTAACCTGAAATGAGGCTCCAAATAATTTATTGTGTCAACGAGCTGAGTTGGGTCAAGTTTGTTTTACGTCAGCAGGGTTTTGTTAAGGCTCACCGGTCAAGCCCTGAACCCTAGGACCAACTTGAGTTGCAATCACAGCATCCTATTAACCTCCTCAAACATTCTATGAGCCCTAAAGGTACGGTAGGCAGAGACGCCCAAACCGAGCTGTCAGTGGACCACGGGAAATTACTGTAGCAGTGGTGCCTCGATACGAAGAGGAGCCTGGACTGCTGCTTGAACTTCGCAGCCCCAGTTGGAGAGGAACGAGATACCCGGCTAATTGAACACATATCACTCACCTTTCTTACCGAAAGTGATGTTATTCGCGTGTTAAATGTTTTATCCGATGATGCGAACTAACTTACGCAGAACATCTGGTACGCAGTGGCGCTGTGTTGCCTGTCTGTCACTGAGGCACCGCGTCGCTCACCTTGCCACTACCGGGATTACACCTTTCTCTAGCTCCTCCGGCAACAATCAAACCACGACATCTTCCCAGGCAATAGCAAATCCAGCGAGCCTAATCAGTTGACTCCCGCAGCCCACCTATTTAGCTCACCGCGAGCGAGATTCCTTCTGCCATGTGCCTGGGCATCATCCCCTTCCTCATCTCCCCCCCCCCCACGGTGGTCAGATAAATTAGATGTATAAGGAATTTGCTCCCGGGGACTTTGGCAATCTGCGGTTGCCTGGGGATCATATTGTGCGGACGCGTGAGCTTCGTTATGAGGGCGAAGCTATAATCAGGTACTTTCATGTGACGCCCCCACCATCTTTACCGGGTGCAGAGGGCCCCCACGATCTGGGCACTGTGGAGTTACAAATTGTTTTACGAGGGATTTAGCTAGATAGTTCGTTTCTCTATAGTCACAGGCGGGAGAGGTTTTATTTAGTTAACGGGGAAGGTGGGAAGGTGGAACTCCCTGGCAGAGAATGATTTGTAAGCACACGCATGGATCGTGGGATTTGAGTGGTGGGCTTGGCCAGGGAAACACACGAGAGAACTTGACCTTTGTATCTAACCCCCGCCATTCTTTAGTCCTACAAGCGACAGTTTTCGTTCATTGGGTTTTCTCTTGATAGTCATCGACGAAAGGTTAAAGGCTCCGATTGTGTGGGCGGTGATTGCCCCATTCGGTTCCTTTATCTCTTTTCCTCGGATTTAATCATTTCTTCCTGTTTGTTTCTTCTTTGAGGGCCTGGGAACTCGGTCTGGGAATTATCTTCCCTCCGACCGGAAATCATCGTTTCAGCACCTAACATCTATCGGATGATGCACCGCTCACAGGTTAGAGGGCTACAAGGATGGCCGACTGTCTTTGGTATCATACCGTCTTGTATGGGCCTGGGCTTGCCTAGCGGATTTTCTAGAAGGGCTAGGAATAGAACTGGGGATAGAGGGGAAGCGGGTGTTTTCTCTGGTGAGGGCCGGGGATACGGTAGTGGCTTGAGCACGGAATTCGGGGTTCAGGAGACGGGAAGAAGGGCTGCAACAGTGGGTCTCATTGTGGAATCTTGGGCTGTGCTCCGGAGATGGATTATATTGACCTATGAATAGGCACGCGGTGCCTAGTACCGGTAGTAGAATAAGTTGCCGGGGGGTGGCTGGATGGCAGGCCAGGAAAACCGATCCCGGGGGCCTCAGGGTGGGTTGAATGAGGGATGCGGAGGTTAACTTTACGCTGCGGGGACCGTTTCGGGTGCTGCAGGTCAGGAGTTCGAGCACAAGTTCAATTGTAGTGTCTCCCGAGCTCCACGGAGAAGGATGGAAGTAGTGCTATTTTTGCTATCGGTGTTACTAGTCAGAAAGGTTATCACTGTTGCCGGGGTTATTGATTCTGTAACTATTTCTCCTATGAGAGGAGCATTTAAGAGTTATGGTAGGCCTTAGCACATGAATGCTCGTCCTAACTACCGCCACTGCTGGGATGTGTTCCTCGTGGTGCTAGTGTCCCTAAGTGTGCACGGTCGAAGGAATACTCTGCAACTATTTCTTGTTCCTCATTAACTCTGTGACCTCCCACATCTCTAACCTTTTTACCAAAAACGGTGCTCGCGTCTTAATTTTCCCACCTTAACAGCCGGCGTATCTTTTGGACCCCGCTTAAACAGAAGCATGCGATCTTGGAGGGAGCTATCAAATCGCGGGTGGGTATTAAAAAAGGATTCGGACGGCGCTACGGGTATTAGTTCCCAAATTTGTACTGCTTTGGAATGAATCAAGCAAGGAGCATTGGGTGATGATGTGTTTAAGTTCATTGGAGTTACAGTAGCTCGTAGTGTTTGAGATGAATAGCGGTCGGGAGTTTGTGTAACGATGCTTGTGGTTGGAATGCCATCGGCAAGGCGCAGGCTTTGCCATCGCCATCACCCCCGCTTTTTCCTTAATTTCAAGTAATTGCGTTAACAGACCCCAAGCTAACCAACACTTTGCTCTCAACAACTTTCACAGCGGTGAAAATCGAAAAATGTCGCAAGCCTTCAGCAATAACCAAAACTCTTTCAATACTTTTAACTTTCTCACCCCCGATGATGAGTCTAAAATATTGGCCTGGCTGTCTCCGCTGGAGCCAGGAGCACGGCATCGAGACATCGGAGCCCAGCGACTAGACAGTATAGGATCCTGGATACTGGAGACCCAGGAATTCAGACGTTGGCATGGTGGGAATCGGGGAGATGGATCCAATCATCGCACCTTATTTTGCCACGGAAATCCAGGGGCGGGAAAGAGCTACATTATGTAAGAGGGAGCCTAGTACTGGCGGAAATCAAAGCATGGTATTTCTAACAGTCTGGGGTGACAGCTCACTAGTCATAGACAAGTTGTGCGACGAAGCGGCGGAGGCAGATACTGCCGTTGCATGTTTTTATTTCGACTTTGCTGCCCGGAGTGAGCAGTCACCTGTAAATATGTTTGGCTCCCTACTACGACAGCTTGTCAGTGGATTGGATGGAATTCCGGAAGCGGTAGTCCGATCTTTTCGGAACGAGAAAAAGGTGATTGGGGGCAGGGGACTACAAGTGGCAGGGATTTTGAAGATGTTCGGGACCATCACAACCACGAAGCCCACATTTATATGTGTTGACGCACTTGACGAATGTGTGCCGGAGCATCGAGTGGTAATCCTGGAATCACTGGGGCAGATCGCGCGAGAGTCGCTCGATACCAGGATATTCGTGACCGGAAGATCGCATATCCGAAGTGAGGTGGAACGGAAATTGGGTGGAGCGGCTGCTTTTGTACTGATAGAACCTACGGGAGATGGCATTATTTGGTATCTACGTGAGAAGCTCAGGGGCGACACTACCCCGGAGATGATGAGCAGCGCATTGGAGGAAAATATTTTGGAAAGCATTTCCCAACTAAGCTCGGAAACGTACGTAGAAACCATTCAAGGGCACAGCCACGCAAAGCTACCTCAGACTAACAGAAAACATCTGAACCTAGATTCCTGCTAGCTTCTCTCCACGTCGAGGCAATTCTGCGAGAGACCAGTATTGCTCGGCGAGGAAAAAGGCTCAAGGCAGTGAAAGATGGGGTAGGATTAGGGGACGCATACGGTGCGACCCTTGAGCGGATAAAGGCGCAAGGAGGGGAAAAGACAAAGCTTGCAATGGCCACTCTCATGTGGGTCTGTCATGCGGAACGGCCATTACAGGTAGACGAGCTGCGTCACGCACTGGCGGTCGAGATAGGAGAGGCGGATTTTGATGGTGAAAATGCTCCTTCAATCGGTGCATTACTAGGTTGCTGTCAAGGACTGATTACTGTCGACAAGGAAGCTTCGACTGTCCGAGTAATCCATTTTACAGTCCAAGAATATCTCTGCGCTCATCCTGACCTCTTCAACCATCCCCACTCGGTCATCGCAGAAACTTGCTTGACCTATTTGAATTCGCCACAGGTCAAGAACCTCTCCTCCAACCCTCTCACGGACCACCCAGTGACGCCGTTCCTAAAATATGCCTCGAGATATTGGGGAACTCATGCCAAAAGGGAGCTCTCGAGCCGCGCGATGGCCCTTGGGCTGCAGCTCTTAAGTCAGTACGAAGGCCACCCATCCGCCGAAGCGCTTTTAGAGCAGGTACTGTCTACCGGATATACGGCTCGCACCGGTTCTTCCCCACTCTTCTCTGGATTACATTGCGCCTCTTTCTTCGGGATTGTGGAACTTGTGGCTTCGTTAGCGAGTGCTCCAGGTTGCGAGATTAACCAAGGTGATCGCGTCAGCCGCACACCACTCTTATGGGCGGCGAAGAATGGGCACCATGGAGTGGTTAGAATACTGCTAGGACGGGAGGGTGTTGACCCCGAGATGCCAGATATCCAAGACAGTACACCACTCTTGTGGGCCGCTAATAACGGACATGAAGAGGTTGTAAAGCTACTACTTGGCCGGAATGACGTCGACCCCAACAGGCCAGATGACCAACACGGAACACCACTCTCATGGGCCGCTCGTGATGGACATGAAGGTGTTGTCAAGCTACTACTTGACCGGAAAGATGTCGACCCCAATCGTCTAGGTCAGCATGATCGAACACCGCTTGGGTGTGCTGCTGTCACGGGACATGAAGGGGTTGTCAAGCTACTACTCGGTCGGAATGATGTGGACCCCAATCGCCCAGAAGAGAATGGTCGAACACCACTGGGGTGTGCTGCTGTCGCGGGACATGAAGGGGTTGTCAAGCTACTACTCGGTCGGAATGATGTGGACCCCAATCGCCCAGAAGAGAATGGTCGAACACCACTCGGGTGTGCTGCTGTCGGGGGACATGAAGGGGTCGTCAAGCTACTACTCGGTCGGAATGATGTGGACCCCAATCGTCCAGGTCAGCATGGTCGAACACCACTTGGGAGCGCTGCTGTCAAGGGACATGAAGGGGTTGTCAAGCTACTACTCGGTCGGAATGATGTCGACCCCAATCGTCCGGATCAGGATGATCGAACACCACTCGTGAGTGCTGCTAGCCTGGGACATGAAGGGGTGGTCGGGCTACTACTCGACTGGGATGATATCGACCTCAATCACCCTGATGTGGGAGGTCTAACACCACTCGGATCTGCTGCTTACTGGGGACATAAAGCTGTGGTCAAGCTACTGCTAGAACGAGAGGATGTTGATCCCAATTACCCCGATAAGTACGATCAAACACCACTCGGGTGGGCTTCTAGCAAGGGGTATGAAGGAGTGGTCAATCTATTACTAGGACGGGAGGATGTCGACCCCAATCGTTCGGGTAGGTATGGTCGCACACCGCTTGAATCTGCTATTGCAAATGGACATGGGGGAGCTACCAAGCTCCTGCAAGCCCGGGCCTCTATGGAAAGCTCAGATGCGCAGCCATCTCACCAGCTGTGAAAGCATTAACCACAAGTAGAAACTGGTGCACCCAATTGTCTGCGCTCAATTTCGTGGGGTTCTCTGCTTTCTGGCCCTATCCTTGCTCAGCTTCCAGGAGGCATGTCTGCGCTGTTGCAGACATCACCACCGTCCCTGGCTCCCTTGTGTATCCCTTATGCCAGTCAATCATGGTATCGAAGCTCTCTCCGGGTGTTGTTGGTAGAAATCCAATTTGTACGTAAAACCATACCCTTCCGAACCCCCCTCCCCCGATAGTTATTAATATCTCTAAGCCAAGGCGCACATATTTCTGCTTCTTGTCTTCAGCAGGCAGCGACAGGAGGACTACCTCGTTGGCGAACTTGAGCTATTTATCCTGGTCACAAATCTCCGGCGAAATAAGTCCCGTCTCACAAAATCTCCCCTTTTTCTATTTTTTCCTACAGAACGATCCTTTTTTCCTTCTTGTTTTCCCCTACTAGCGATAGATGATAGATAGCCAGGTGGATAAACTACAAATAGATATTCCTTCCCAATACCAGAGGGTCCGGAATAGGGGTTCCGGAAACTAGCGTAAAATAGAGAACCAGCTCTTCACTTTGTAATTTTGGGATGATATTTTATCCGGAATGTATAGCGCTCCTCTACACCAGAAAGATCCCACCATGCCAACAGCCCCCCGCCCCCCGCATCCCTGTGTCCACCACTTTGCCCACCTGGATATCTATCTCTTCACCATGCGGTGCCGAGGCGGAATCATTAGGTTAATCCTAATACAGCGACTGGAATGTAATTATATCCTCGCCTCAAATCCACCTCGGCGGATAGGCTATAAATTTCGATTGCAAAAAGCTGCGACCAGCCATACTGACCTAACAATGGCAGTGTTCGGAGCCGTCTGGGGCCACAGGGATGGCGGGGGAAATTCCAAGGAAATAGGATGCTAGCCGTGGTCCTGTATAGGGCAAATTACTCGGGGGACTACCGGGATCGGCTGGGACAGCCGGGCCCTATATGCTAGGCATTCATTAGTGTAGTGGGACGGTATTATAAGGGGTTTAAGAAGAGGGTACGGGGTAGGTAAGGACTGCGGGGGGCCCACAGACGGCAGGTATTAGGGATGACGGCTGGGCACATGTGGGAAAAAAATGAGGGGGGCCGCAGGGGATGGCCCATGACGGCTAAGGCTTGAGGACAATCTATGAGTGATATATGGTGATGCCATGGAATCGATATAATAAACGATATGCCTGCAAGAAAGACAAGGTTAAATAGATTATCAAGTGTTCCAAGTATTAAGAAAAATCTAAACCAATTATTCTGCTACGAGCCTTATCTTATCTTTTAAATACTACCATAAGCCTTTTGCTTTAGCTGTAGTCAAGGTGGTGATGTCGCAACAAAGCCAGAGAACTGATGCAACCGAAGGTGACTCGCAGCCCAATGCCTCGGATTTTCCAGAACAGTTACCGGGAAACTCAATTGACCTTCTCGGGTGCGGATATCTGCTACCAACCATATTCACCCATATCAGTGATTCATCCCGCGGGGTGCTTTAGGGGAGTGATCCGGAAACACATATTGATGAGTAATCCTAGGCTTGGAATATAGTCCTTACTATTTCGTAGTTGGTAGAAATAGGGAAGGTATGAGTAGGGGGGAGGGGTGTAAGGCTGTGGCGTTGCAAGTAGCTTGGTATGGCCCAAGCGTCAGTGTTCAGAAGTGACAAGTCCTGTCGGGCCTTAGGTTAGCTAGAGCTTTGGCGAGAACTCGCCCAACGGCACGGTGGACTGTGATGTATTTTCTGAAGCTCATTTGACTCTGCTTGGACGGACCTCAGATATATGCCGGCTTCCGAGTGATCAAGGATGATTGCACAGGAATGGGAATTATTCCAGGACATGTGCCAACACTGATATAGGATGCCCTTGATCACATATTATGGTCTCGGATATTAGAGGGTTTGCGCACTGGGACCCAGGTGGCGGTTAATAGGAAATGCACCTAGGTGCAAGAATGAGTTTGGGCAGTATAGTCTCTACTAGGGGCACGACGAAACTGGGCGGGTGGCGAGCAGGGGTACTTCATGGCAGAGACTGTAAGTTAGGCGTGGGTAGCTTGGTAGCTAGACAATGGGGTATTAGGTAGGGTAGTATCGCATTCCCTCAAATTCGTTCTCTACTCAAATGAGGATTCCCATCTGCACAAGCTGTGTACGAACTATACTGTATGCTATAGAAAAGGTGCTAATCGGCTACCGAATGCTCGGTATTATCATCTGTAAAATCTTTTAATAAAATGTAAAAAGAGAGGTGTGTTTGCTGCTGCTGACTTGTAGTTCTGTAGCGATCGGATATCTCCAGGTCTAAAAAGCCCGATTTTGCACATCGTCTAGCTCTCGCCAGTGTTCCCAACGGGCCAGGCCGATGGTAGGCCGGCCTATAGGCCGTAGGCCGGGCTAAGGCAGGCCGCTCAGGAAGACAGCCTAGGCCCATATAGGCCGAATTCGATCGGCCTACGAAAGCCTATCAGGCCTGATAGGCACCTATAGGCCTGGAGATTAGCGTTGAGAACAGATTGCATTATGGGTATTCAACCCCCCCACACCCCCACCCCCCCCTCCCCTCTTCCGAGTTTATCACCTGTGATTTATTTTCCTCCTTTACCTTCGGCTATTATGATACTTCTTAATTAATCACAAAACGAGTGATACTTAACCAACACAATAAAACCTTTATAAATGTACCTCCAAGGCCACAAGCACAACCCTATCATACCATCATTCCCCCCTATTTTGTAAAATATTTACAGTCAACCTCTCTTATTGATGCCTTCGAAATAGTCACCGTCCTACTGCACACAGTTGATCCACCAACCGCAACTCTTTTTCCACAATTAATTCAACTAACTAATTCACCACCTCTAGTATTTTTTTGTGTTTTTTTTGCTAATAAGCGAAACCGTTGCTTTAGTTTTAATCATATTCCGTAATTGAGAAACATTTACCGTGAATTTTGCCGTTGACACAGAGCAGCCGCTCACTATGAGTAGGTCGGCCGAAGCCGTATAGGCCGGCCTAGGCTCTATAGGCCAGGCCGGCCTATGAGGCAGCCGGGAAAAAGCCTATATGGCCTATAGGCGGGCCCGGCCAGGCCAGGCTCAGGCTTAACCAGGCCTGCAGGCTCGGGCCAGGCTAGATCCGAGAGAATTTGGACAGGCCGGGCCCGGCTTTACCGAAGCCTGGCCGGCCTGGCCCGTTGGGAACACTGGCTCTCGCTACCGACCTGGGTGTCCAAGTATTTTAGGTTAATAGAAACTAACTTGTTTTTCTGCCACCTAGGTCTTGCTGCGCAAACTCGCAAATCTGGTGGATTAGGTCAGGGATGAAGAGGTGGATGTTGCGCTGGTGCAACCATTGCAGGTGCTGCGGGTAGAGGTTAGGGAGTGGCAGCAATCGTGGGACCTTGCAAACTCCTCGAAGGAGATAGTGGAGGTAGTGTTATTTTTGCCGTGGGAGTTGAAGTTAGAATGTTATTTCCGTTGCTGCGGTTGATGTTGCCGAAACGACTAGCTATTTCTCTCGGAGTCGCTTAGTTTCTCTTTTAATGTAAAATCGGGTAGGTGTGGTTTGGCGTAAAGTACCGTGAAAACTCTTGGCATTCGCTATCTTAAGAATGAGACAAGGGGTCTTGAAAAGGGTTCGAAAAGGGAGGGAGGGGCTATGATAAGGTCATTGCTTCCCTTATCAGCAGGCAGGCTGCAGGCATCACGAAACGGTTCGTATGGTGCTCGCATATCTGGCGGCGGCAAGGACAGATACGAGCGCAGTTGTTCCCTCACCCATGCCGATCGGGCTGGGACTTGCCCGGTCTAGATTTTGGATTAAAGGAGGAAGGGACGGATGGGGGGTAAGGTTTTTGAATTGGAATGTTGTAAGGAATGATTGGAATCGCGCTAGGACTCCATGCGCTCTTACTATTATTTTTTGCCCCAAGCTTGGGGTTCAAGCGGTCGATTTACTTTACTTTTCTTTTCTTTCTATTGGTTTCGCATGCAATCCAAGGGAGGGAATTTTGGACGCCTTAGAGCGAGGTTCAATTATTCTATCAGGCCTTACGGTATGGAGCCGGCTTGCGCTACTGTTTTCCTTGGTTTGACAGGTGGTGGGGTGGATGTGGGGGGGTTTACAAGGATTACTGTGTTCTGGTGAATAAGCTAACCTGAAATGAGGCTCCAAATAATTTATTGTGTTAGCTGGGTTGGGTCAAGCCTGTTTTACGTCAGCCGGGTTTTGTTGAGGCTCTCCGGCTAAGCCCTGAACCCTAAGCGCAACGCGAGTTGCAAATCAGCGCATCCTAGGAATCAGCCTCCTCAAACATTCTACTCGAGTACGCCCAAGCCGAGCTGCCAGGAAACCTCGGGAATTACCGTAGCAGTGGAGCCTTGACACGGAGAGCAGCCGAGGCCGCCGTTTGAACTTTACACTCCAGGTTCGGAGGGGGGGGGGGGGGGGGGGTTTGGGCCAGAA
>Ga0307509_10007956_pt1 | contig 13673 bp, 14 predicted proteins | sample 10_EM_MG_FD_202245 | JGI IMG/M metagenome (GOLD analysis project Ga0307509, IMG submission 202245) | Populus trichocarpa ectomycorrhiza microbial communities from riparian zone in the Pacific Northwest, United States - 10_EM | ecosystem: Host-associated > Plants > Roots > Unclassified | place...
TCTTTCTCCCGCTTCGTTGCGAAATTTATCTAGCGACAGGCGCGACCAATTCTCTGCCTCCGCCATCCACAGGATACGGTTTGCAGGCTCAAGTTCGGCGAGTTGTCTGCAAAGCTCAGCCCGTGAATTAAGCTCCAATTGACCAGTCATTGGCGCCCCCTGCCTGAGGGTTGAATTATCCTCACCAACTTACAACAAGCGCCCTGCCCCGAACTATTGCCCTGATGGTCATTGTCCCAACGGGCAGGTGACGTTGGCTGAGCAGCAGCATCGACGTGATCGTCGTTTCAATACCTTGATCTGAGTCAAGACCAGGCACTCCGAAACGCCACGACATGCATCGCTACTATGCACAACGGATGAGACCACAAAACAGAGTACGAAAAAGGTTACTTTCGTTGCTTTTGCGTTTGCGGGGCTGTTTTCGTTCAGCTGGTCAGAACAGAGCGGCATCGCGCTATCGATCGAAAGCGCTGAAGCCCGGGTCGGTCGCCCGCTCACTCCCGTCAGCGTTGCCGGCGTCGCGCGCCGGCAATACAGGCGCGCTGCAATCGGCACCGCTTGCAGCTGTCGGTGCCGGTGCCGCTGCCGCTTACTATGGCGGTGCCGGATACTACGCGGGCAGTCCTTACTACAGCGACAGGGTTCGCGGAGCCCGCGCAGCCTACGTGGGTAGCTACGCCGCAAGCGTCCCGGAAAACGCCCGCCCGCACTACGCGGTGAGCGCCTATTACGCGGGTGGCCCCTGGTACGGCTACAGCGGGTGGGACGACTACGCAGCCCGCAACGCGATCAGCTGCACGCCCGGTACCATGGTCAAGCTCGAAGACGGCCTGATGCACGTCTGCCAATAGACATCTGAGACCCAGCCGAGGCGGCTGAAAAACCGCCTCGGGTCGACTGTACAGCCCGTGGGAGGAAAACAATGCTCAAGTTGATCGCTAATGCTGGCCTCGCCTTAACAATTGTAACCTCGGCACAAGCCATGACACCTGCGCCGCTTGCTCGGCCGGACGATATGGTAACACAAGTGGCTGTCGGATGTGGTCTGGGCAGGACCAGAATCAACGGTGTATGCGTCGCGCGGACGACCGTACGCCAGACTCGCCGCGCTGTCCGCAGATGCGTGCGATGGCAGGGCGGCGCCTGCGCCCGATATGAGTGAGCTGAAAGTTAGCACGACATCATGAATCGCCACGGTACCGCCGGCCGGTTGCAACGGGCCGATGGGCAGCGGCCGATTTTTGCACGGGCGGCGTTTCGCCGCCTGCGAGCTTGCGGAGTGCTTCACTTTTGCAGGCAGATTGCCCTGAGCGCGTCCTCAAACCCGCGGGCTTTGGCGTCACTGGCCAACGCAAGCCGGGCTGCCTCGCAGCGCTCTGCACTTGTAAATTCCTGGGTCGATACGGCGGGACCATTTACGGCCCCGCCGAGCCAGCCGACGACGATCAGGACATAGCTCACAACAACCTCCATGGTCATGGTCTGCCGCGGCCGCCTTCGGCCGCGCCTCGATCAGGTTCCCGACTTCTTGCCGAAGGAAAGCGCGGGCAAGGCGCGCCGATTTCCTTGATCGGCTTAGTCTAGTCAGTGACACGGCCGAGCAACGCGGTTAACTGAGGTTTGATGCAGCCCCGTGCGATCCGTATCTCGGCGTCCGTCGCGCCGTTGCTGCGAGCCCGCGCCTCGGCAGTAGCCGCCGTGTATCTGGGGACGTAATACCGGACGAGAGTGCAGGTAGCGCGACGGGCCGGTCCACGTGTCTCAGCGGCGGCAGAGGATACTGAAACTGTGAAATCTCCATGGAGGATTTGTTGCGAAGGACCTGTGACGCCTGGCCATTCTATCGATCCCATTGTCCCGCAGGCGAGAACGGCGGCAGCCAGAATAGCTTGCTTGGTTCTGGTTTGCTTCATGGAAGCCTCCATCGTTGGGGCTCAACCATGCGCTTCACGTCTTTGGGTCGTTGATCTAAATCAATCAGCCAGCTTGGCTTGTTTGGAGACGCGATTGAGCCCTGACTTTCATGGCTCCCCCTGAGCTTCGGTTCCGAAGAACGTGAGGGATCAATCACACCCGCCCAAGAAAACGCGAGTTCAACTTCCAGGGCATATCGAATAGACGCTTCAACGATTGTCTTTATCGCGCCTACGTTGGTGCTGTTCGAGACGCGATCGGCGAAAAATCGGGATCACGGCGGCGCGTCGTTCCAGATCAGGCTTCCTCTGGTGGGGAATGGCTGACCAAGGGCACCTCCGAACGAGACGCGACTTCCGCAGGTGGCCCGGTGCAAGCGTCTGGCGGGTCAGCCTGCCCTGCCCGGTATCCTCAATATCGGTCGCCCCAACGGAGCTGCCATGCGACGCCGACCGCGCTGGACTCGCTGCCGGTGCGCGTCGTTATGCCGGTGCTGGCTGAGAGCTTCAGTGAATTCTGGCGGTCGATCGGCAAGGCGACGGTGCAGCCGGCCCGCGTGTTGCGCTGCTCGTTGTCGCTCTTTACGCCGTTTAGGGTGGTGCGGCCGCCGGAGAAATAGACCCCGTCCAGGGCGATCCATGCGCCGGACTGGAACGTGTAAACGATATGTCCCTGCACGGCATAGAACGGCGCCAGCGCAAAATTGTTGCCGCCGAAGAAGTCGGTGTTGTCGCTGAAGAAGGTCCCGCTGGGAGCGAGCTCGAACGTCCAGGGCCCACGGACGAAATTCCCAGCTCAGGCTTGAACGACCAGCGGTTGTTGCCGAGGTTGAGCAGCTTGCTGTTGTCATGCTGCCCAAACGGCGCGGAAACCTGAAGGCTGACGCCAACAATGAGATCCTGCCGGTAGTTCGCAAAGTCCTTCACCGACATTGCCGGGGCCCCGATCAGATTGACCGAAACACGAAATCGCGGATCACCCATGCCCGCCATCTCGCGCTCCCGTGGCTGGCCGCCGACAAGGCCCGGGGCGGCGAAGGAAGACGCCGGCACGATCACACCGAACTTGGCCGACTGGCCTGCAATCGAAGGACCGGACATAGGCCAGCAGTCCGGTGTTGGAATGGAAATTGGCGTCTACGACCGACAGGTCCGGGTCGAAAGCCAGTTTGCCCTGGGAATAGAGCGCGCCCGCGATCAGGAAATTCAGCCCGACGGGCGTATTCGAATATGACCGTGGCTCCGCATCCTGAGCTTTTGCAACCATTGTCCCGAGCCACGCAATTGCACCGATCGCTCCGCAGAGCGAGCGCAGGCGTGCGGCACATACCTTGACTCCTCCGCGGTTTCGATTGCCCGTCACGGGCGCACCCGATACTTTAGTGGAGACGCTCGAATCTCTCTGAGCGCGCCAATAGATACCGGAGCCTAGGTTTACCTGACCCCAAATACGGAACGCCGGAAGCCGCTGGCGCGAGCTTCTTTCTGGCATATGAAGCTGCCCGTGCTGCCTTTCCCGTACCGCTTCTGCCATCTCAAGTAATAGACCTCCCTGCGGAAATCGAGCCAAACCACGGTATCGCTGGGACAGTGACGCTGCGCCTGCGCTTCATACCGAAACGGCGTGAGCGGCAGGGCAGTGGCAGCAGATGCACCAATGACCGAGATCCCCAAGGCAAAGAGCGCGCACCATCGAAGCCAAAGAGGTCTTGCGCAAAATTCCGGCGCTTCATCGTCGATCGCGGGCGGTTTACCTGAAGGCAATTTGCACCCCGGTCAGGTTTGCGGACAGCTCCAAGCCTGCCTTGATGCCTCGCAATGAGATCATGACCCCCTTGTCATTCTTCAACTGGACTCCGCCGGCTCCGCCCAGCAGTGCGCCGCCGCCTCCAACAGCGGTATAAGTCCCTGGAAAATCGCCCACATCATGCAAATACGAAACATGGCCGATGAGCTTATTGATCGATGTCCCCACGGTGAAGCCGAGGCTTAATCCGACGATCCTGAAGCGATAATCCCGGCCACGAAAGGTCAGGATTCCCCGTCCTGCGCCGGCTCCTGCGATCAGACCGGCTTTTACGACGACGACCTGTACATCACCCGTTATCGCTTGCGAAGGTGCAGCCAGAGCAGCTGACGCCAGACCGGTGAGTAGGGCCACTCGCATCACGTGCTTGTGCATACCGATATCCCCTCTGGAGTGGGCGATGAGGAGCAACGAATCCTGCTGCCGACGAATGATCGCATCGCTTCTTTCCTGCATTCAGGGATTCGCCACATCCACCTTCTTCCAGGTCTGGTCCGGATCGAACAAGGTGATCCGCTTGGCGATAATCTCGGTCCGTTCTCCGAGATCCTTCTGGTAGACGATGCCGGCATGATTGACCATGAAGGTCATGACACCGGAATTTCCGTACTCGGCGGGATAGGCGATCAGGGCAAAACCGCCGATCATCCTGCCCTTGACGACGTAATAGAAGGTCCCGCCGGGCGCGTCGGCTCCCTGCCCCTTCAAAATTCGAAAATAGTATCCGTGATAGGGCGCCTGCGCTCCGGCCTTGTACCCTTCGGCCGATGCTTGCGCCGCCAATTCGCCGAGCGGGCTCGGGTCGGGATCGTCGCGCCAGAACAATCCATCCTTCTTGCCGGGGCTACTGACAATGCGTTGCGCGTAGACCCCCGCCCCCGCGCCAGTGCGATCTTTCTCGGCATATTCGTTCTGGGCATCCACGAAGGCGAGACAGGTTTGAATCGCGTCGAGTTCGTTGCGCCCGATGCGACGATACAGGATCTCCAGACGCCCCGCGGCCGGGTCGAACTCCCAGCCACTCTTGTTGTTGACCAAGGGGATTGGGAACGGAAAATCATCGGCGCCCAGGACGAGCGTGGCCTTCTTGTTTCCCTCGGCCTTGATGGAATGCCCGGCGTCATAGGCAGAGAGGAAGCGTTGGCGCGTCTCGGCATCGGCAACATCATCTCCGGATTCGACAATGTCGTCCGCACCGCGACCGAGCACTTTTAGAACGGCATTCAGTGTGCCGGTCCTGACCGCGGCAGCCAGTGATGCCGCGGCGTCCTCCGGCGAGGGATAGGCCTGCTGCGCCTGGGAGGCAGAGGCCAACAGCGCCAGCGCCACGATTGCACCGGCGCCCGCCGAAGCAAAACGACAGAGCGATTTGAGGGTGATCATGGCACGGCCTCCGATGGCGTGGGGATCCTGGCGCCGCCGGCAAGCCAGTCGCTGTAGCTGCGGAAGGTCAGTCCCAGCTTTTCGTAGTGGACCCGGAGATATCCGTCCTGACCGTGGGTCACGGCGTCCGGCATCAAACTCTGCACTTCCTGCGCAATCACACCAACATAGGACTTGCTGCTGCCGAGATAGCTGAAGCGGTAGTAGCCCAGACCATTGGCGAGATGTCCGAGCAGCATCACATCGTGCTTCAATGCGATGTCGGAGCGTCGCCCACCGCCGCCGCCACGGCCTCCACCGCCGCCTCGAAAACCACCTCCCCCACCACCGGCGCGCATTCCGCCACCGCCGCCACCACGCCCGGCAAAGCTGGGAGCGCCTCCGCCGCGCGCGCCCACGCTCGCCCGGCCGCGGGCCGATTGCGCAGCGGCGGCCCTGCCCGATGACACGTTCAAGGCTGAGCCGCGACCACCACCACCGCGCGCGGCGCTGCCGCCACGGTCGGCTGCCTTGGCGCGATTGCCGCCGCCCTTGGCAGCCTTCGCACGATCGCCGCCACCCTTGGCGCGATCCGCGGTGCTCGGACGATTGCCTCGATCGCCGCCTGCTCGATCACGCGAGCCCGCACGGTCGCCGCCGCCAGGCCGGTCCTGACCCGGACGAAGCACCTGCTGTCCTTCGCGGCCACGGAAATCCATCCGATTGGAGGCGCCAGCCTTGAGATTGTTGTTACCGAAGCGCTGCTGAACGTTCGCGTTGTTGTACCGCACGCCCTGGCGATGCGCCGCGTTGTGCTGCCAACTGTTCCCGATGTTGTTGATCCTGTTGTAGTGGTTGACGTAGAGGTTGCGATTGCCCCAGTTACATCCACCACCCCAATAGTTGCCCCAGCGTCCAATCGCCCAAGCGGTACCGAAGGCAAGACCTGCCGCGATCACGCCCGCGCCGATATAGGATGGATACCCGAGGTAATAGGGGGGATATTCCGTGTAGGGCCAGGTTCCGTAAACCGTCGCGGGATCGTAGTACGGCACGTAGATCGTGTTGGGATCGGCCTGTTCGATCACGATGACCTGCTTGCTTTCCTCCGTCTGAACACTGACCTTTTGCTGCTCGGTGGTGACGAGCTTCTTGCTGTCGTAGGCTTTGGTGCGAAGGCGCTGGATCGCGTCCATCACATCAGGCTGCTGCGCGAGCACGGCGTCGCCCAGATTCTTGGTCCAGTCGATCTTATCGCTCAACATCGAGATGACGTCCCGTGTGCTCGCAAGCGCCTTGATACTGTCGTCCCAGGGCTGTTTCTCGACCTCCTTCCTCAACGCATCATCCTTCAGGTTCTTGCGCTCTTTCAGCCAGCGATCGGCCTGCACCACCTCCAGCGGATAGGTCGACGCCGCCAACACATTTGCCAGCAGTTCGTCGGGATAGAGCGCAATGGGGGCAACCAGCGCCTCGAGCTGCTCCGGCTTCAACAGCTCCGGACCTGGCGGCGGTTGGTTCGCCGGTTGGGCCTGACCGCTTGGAACAGGTGGATTGTCGGCCGTTTGCGCAACCACAGCGGGGATCGCCATCAGCAGTGCGAACACGATCAGGGCCTTGCCGCAGCGAAACATCACGCCCTCCCTAGGCTTGACCGGTCGCGAGCTTCGGTCCCCGGCGTGCCTGTTCTTTGACAAGGATCAAAGAAACCGGGAGCTAGCCGCTTTGCCGCGAAGCGGCCGCCTGGTTCAGGCCGTAGCCGCTCGGTCGCGGGCAATCGGAAGGGTGACCGTGAAGAGCGCACCACCCGACGGCTGGTTCTCGGCGACGATTTGTCCGTGATGGGCTTCGATGATGGTGCGGACTATCGCAAGCCCCATCCCCATGCCCTGTGGCTTTGTCGTGAAAAACGGGTCGAAGACGTTCTGCAGGTCATTTGCTGCGATACCGGGACCGGTATCGCCAACCCTGATTTCGGCGCAAGCGCCGGAACGGACGGTCGTCACGCTGACTTCTCGGTCCTTTGCCCGAGCTCCCGATATCGCGTCCATCGCGTTGATAATGAGATTGAGAATGACCTGTTGAAGTTGAACGGGATCGCCCCGGATGTGTAGCCCGGTGACTGCCGGAGCGAATTTCAACGCGATGTCACGTCCCTCAGCCAAAGCCCCGACAAACCCGATCACCTCGCGTACCGTCACATTCAGATCGACATCCCGGATTTCAAACGGCGTCTTCTTCAGCACGCTGCGCAGTCGGCGTATCACCTCGCTAGCACGCTGGTTGTCACTCCTGATGTCGGCGAGAATTTCCCCGATTTCATCGAGATTTGGCGAGGCGCCTTTGAGCATCAGCTCCGCAGTTTCAGTGTTGGTAAGGATGGCGCCGAGGGGCTGGTTCAGCTCGTGCGCGATGGACGTCGCCATTTCTCCGGCTGACGAATAGCGGTTGACGTGCGCGAGTTCCGTCAGACGTTGACGCGCCTCGACCTCGGCGAGACGGCGGCGACCACGTTCGTGGAGCAATCCGCTGATCAACGCGCCCTGGACCAGGATCACGCTGGCAATCAGCGCCATCTGCCACCAATATTTCCGCCAGATGCCCGGTTCACGAAACAGGACTTCACTTCCCGGAGGGAGATTGCTTTCGCCGATCCCCCAGCGCTGCATTTCGCGCCAGTCGTACTTTGGAGACGCAAATCCGATCGGCTCGATCTTGATATCGCCCGGCTTCTCACCACCGAGGACGCGAATCGCAACCTCGACGGTCTTTCTGCTCGTCACAGCGATCGAATGCATCGGGCCGCCGACGGTGTATTGCCCGAAAAAAGCCTCCTGGTAGGAAAAGACCGGAGAATCCGCGACCGCATGGAGGCTGCGCAGGGCGAAATCACCTTCATGGGCAACACCTGCGCCGTCGACCGACATCAAATGCCACAGCAGAACCGTATGCGGCGCCAGATCCGACACCCGCTTCAGTATTTCTTCGAACGGCAGATCGTTGAACCAGGCGAATGCGATCCGGTTTTCGAAAGGCTCCGCGCCTTTTTTCAATTCGGCGAGCCAAAATTTCTCCAGAGGCGAGGCGCCGCTGACGACGGCAATCGTCTGCGTATCCGGCAGGACCTGGAGAATGCTACTAAAAAAGAGCGCATAATCATTGCGGACTGAAACCACGGTGTCCTTATCGGTCAGGGCGGTGCGGTCCACCAGTCGCTGCTCGACCGCTGTCAGCACCATGGGTGTGTCAGGGAAGAGCTGCGCCCGGTATTTTTGGACGAACTTTGCCGCCGGCGCCCCAAGGGTCATCACGATGTCGGGTGGATGATCCAAGTAGAGCGAACGAAGATAGGCAACGAACGGTGCCTCCGGGCCTGGGTTATTGAAGCGCGCCGTGAGCAGGGAGTGTTCCTGAATGTCCAGCAGCCACGGCGATTGCCGCTCGAGCTCCGCCTTGATGCTCAGGGCATATTCGCTCCACGGCCGAAATTCTCGTCCGAAGGAGTGCAGCATCAGCACGCGTTTGGGTTCTCCGCGAGGCGCACTGCCTGCCGGCCCGGGGAGAATGACGATCCAGACCAGCAGACAGATGCAGAGAAACGCGGCCACGATCGGCCAAGTCGTGTTGACCGCAACGATGGGGACGCGCCCGCTCATCCTTCTCCCCGGCCACCTCGGTCGCGCGAGCAGCCGCATATAAGCACCCCAATTCAGCCGACGGTCTCGCCCCGCGCGCAGCCAACACGTTCAACAGCGCGTCGTGACCCGGCCGTAGGCATCCACGACCTGCGTGCATGAGGATCAATAGTAAACGCCCGCGGCGCCGACCGCAGTGCCTGCGGCAACGGCCCGGCGCGTGGTCCTCCGGGCGACCCCAGCATGGCTCATCGGCGTGTCATATCAATCCTTCTGGGATAGATAGCGGGCTATTCAGGGCACCCTCGAAGTTGCTTTATTTGATATGAATCAAGCCAGGCCGACTGTGTCGTTCCGCTATTTCGACGGACAGCGGTGGTACCTGATCTCCATTCCTTCCATGCCCGGAAACAGGCGCGCGATGCTGTCGGCGTCGAGTTCCTTCAGGCTGAACTGAACGCTCGACAGCATGATATCGGTCGCGCAGGCGGCAATCAGGTTGACAATCATGCCGTCATCCTTCCTGGCCTTGATCCTGCATCGGGCGTACTTTCCGGTGATCTGGTCACCGTCGATGATGAACCCGCCGCCATAGACATCGGACATATCGGTAAAGCCGAGTTGTCCTTTCTGGCGGACGAACACCTTCACACATTGATCGGCGTCGCTCGCCCACGCGCCGTTGAGATCCAGGGCATCAGCGCGGCCTGGCGATGCGAGGAGCAAAGAAAGCACGGACGCGGCTAAGGGGATCGACTTCCAAATACTCGACATGTGCGCTTCCTTACACCTGCTGGTCAGTGACCGCTGAGCACCAGCGTCTTGATTGGCAACAGCAACGCCTGAATTCGCAGCAGCAGGGCGTGCACCAGTCCGACGCCGTCGATGACATGCAGGACGATTTTCCGCCCCGTGCTGGTTTCCTTCGCGACGATTTCCTCGTGATTGCTGGTGTAAGCATTGACGATGCAGCTGCTGCCCGCCGTTACCCCATCGAGACCGCCCTTGTAGAGTGGCTCCAGAAACACGAGGATCGTGCCCGGTCTGGCGACGTTCTGCGCCTCGATCAGTTGCTCTCCGCCTCGGAACTGTCCGGCGGCGATGTAATCTTGAACGGTCGTGACAACCATCGGAATGATCACCCACGGTTTGGAGACGCAGGTCGCCTCCGCGACCATGCCGTCCTTCATCACCTGGGCTTCGATCTGTCCGAAGCCTGCCTGCAACGCCTGTCGGCCCGCGCCGTCCGGGATGAGGACGCCAGCCGGCCGCATCAGCTGATTGACCACGTCGCCGACACGAAGCAGAAACTGCTCGACGCGGCCGTCGACGCCGGCGTAGACAACGGTCTTGTCGAGATCGACCTGGGCCTGCGCCAGCGCTGCCTCGGCACTGGCCTTCTCCGCCGGCAACAGCGTCGATAATCGGGAAATCGACGATTGCTTTGCGGCAGTCGCCGCATCGACGCCGGCCTGCCGCTGATCGACCAACACCTGCAGCTTCTCGATGTCGCGCTGCGGCACGATGCCAGGATTGCGGCGCTGCAGCTCGCTCTTGACATCGAGCTCGTCCTTGGCCTGCTGCAGATTGCTCTTGGACTCCTGGATCTGGGCTTCGGCCTTGGTCACGTCTGCTTGCGCCGCCTCCATCGACGCATCAACCTCGGCGATCTTGCGCGTGGCAGTTTCGAGAGCTGCCTTCTGCTTTGAGCTGTCCAGCCTGAAAAGCACGTCGCCCTTTTTCACCGCCTCGCTGAATCCGACATCGACTTCAGCGACCCGGCCCGAGCCCTCGGGAAGAATCGGGACCGTGCGGAAATAAAGCGTCGCCGAGTCGGTCGCCGGATGAAAATAGAAGATCATGGTGATCAGCGACACCGTGAGCATCAGGCAGCCGGTGATGCCCCATCTCAGCTCGTACCAGACCGAAAAAAACGTGATCTCCTTGCCGAACCGCTTGCCCTGGACGTAGCGCCGGAAAAGATAGTCGGGAACGATTGTCAGAAGGGAGCAGAACATGAGCTCAAACATGGCCGCGCTCCTTCTCCTTCGCGGGCCCGGGTTTCTCCGGCGGTCGTGGACTGGTGCGACCCTCGGCCCGAGCGGATTCCGACTCGGACGCCGCTCCGCTTCCCTCTCCCGGCGCCGCATCTGCGATCTTCTCGACCGAATCGGCAATGCTGCGCAGGGGTGTGCCGAAATCGGGGATGTCGATCAGCGCGAGCAATAGCCCCGCGACCCAGAACGCATGCATATGCGTGAACAGCGAGATCAGGCCGAGCACGGCCACGATCTCGAACTGCAGCTTCTGCGACTTGTGCGCCATCCGTTCGGGAAGGCTGTGCAGGCGCCAATAAAGGGTGCCCACCCAAAGCACGACGCCGACGAGGAAGATTCCCATCACCACCATCAGCACATCGGTACCGCTCCCCGGAGCGAGGTAGAAAGGCTGATGATGCGGGGCCATTGGATGGATCTGCTCGTTCACAATTCTCTCCAGGAAAAAGGATGTGGGCCGGTCGCAGACCTGTGCTCAGAGTGTGCAGTCCGCTACGGCTTTGCTTGATTTGGATCAAAGGAACGAGGTCGACCCCGCCTAGCCTCGCCGGCAAGGCTGACGCGGAACAGCCACTCAGGAGCCATCAGCCATGCCCGACAGCATCGATGATCTGATCCCCAGTGCGACGACGATCCGGAAGGAGGCGGCCCTCAAGGAGGCCGAAAAGGCGGATCAATACGCCCGCCTTGCCGCGGCCGCCGAAGCCGAGAAACGTGCACTGATTGACCGTCTCAGCCGCCCGTCCGGCAAGACCGAAGAGGAGAAAGTCAAGCTGGCCTCGACCGTGATCCAGCGGGCAGTCCGAAACGGATTGACTGAAGTGCAGGTCTATCGCTTCCCGAACTCGCTGTGCACCGACAAGGGTCGCGCCATCAATCAGCAGGAGCCCGGCTGGGAGAAGACGCTGACGGGCATTCCGAAGGAAATTTTCCAGCTCTGGACCGACTACCTGCAGCCGCGGGGCTATCGCATCAGCTACCAGATCATCGATTTCCCCGGCGGTGTGCCGGGCGACATCGCCATCACCATTGCCTGGGGAGACTGAGATGCCACGCGGCCGAATTTGGCCAGCAGCAGCGGAACGGTGAGCATGTCAGCCGAAGCGCCCGCGGCACGAATGAAACGCAAGGTCTATGAGAAGGAGTTGGAAAAGCTCCAGGTCGAGCTTTGCCATCTCCAGGAATGGGTGAAAGCGAACAAGCTCCGGGTCATCGTCCTGTTTGAAGGTCGGGATGCCGCCGGCAAGGGCGGCACGATCAAGGCGATCACGGAAAAGGTCAGCCCGCGGGTTTTTCGCGTGACCGCCCTTCCCGCGCCGTCGGATCGCGAAAAGACGCAGCTCTTCCTCCAGCGATATATGCAGCATTTTCCGGCGGCAGGGGAGATCGTGATCTTCGACCGGAGCTGGTACAATCGCGCCGGGGTGGAATACGTGATGGGATTCTGTACGCCCGCTGAGCACAAGCGCTTCCTTTCACTATGCCCCCAGATGGAACAATATATCATTGAGGGCGGCATTCTCCTGATCAAGGTCTGGCTCGAGGTCGGGATGGACGAGCAGGAGCGCCGCTTCAAGGCGAGGATCGACGATCCGGTGCGGCAATGGAAGCTGAGCCCGATGGATCTGGAATCTTATCGAAAGTGGTACGACTACTCGCGAGCGCGGGACCTGATGTTCAAGGCGACCAGCACGAAGCACGCGCCATGGTACATCATTCGCTCCGACGACAAACGCCGGGCCCGACTGAATTGCATCGCGCATCTCCTGGAATTGATCCCGCACAAGCGCATCCATAGGGACAAGGTCAGGCTGCCGAAGCGTTCCGACAAGGGACGCTATGAGGACCAGACAGGCTTGCGCGGGATGACGTTTATTGCGGAACGCTATTGATGCGATCAGGCCGCGCCCGCGCGCGGCCTGATCGCATCAGTCTACTTCAAGCGTATCGTCACCCCGCCAACTGCAGCCGACAGTTCGGCGCCGACCTTCGCACCGCTGAGCTGCAGGATCACGCCATTGGCGTTTTGCAGTTGAACGCCTCCAGCACCAGCCGCGACGGCACCGCCGGCACCGATCGTGCTATAGGTGCCTTCGATCGAAGCTGGCCCCTTCAAATTGAGCGCCCGTCCAACAAACTTGGTGGTCGACGCTCCAATCGTGAAGCCCACGCTCATGCCCGATACGGTGAACGGATAGTGCCTGCCTCGCAAGCTCAGCACGCCCTCGCCACCACCGACCCCGAGGACCAACCCGCCCTTGGTGAATAACACTGCGACCTGACCGGTTTCAGCTCGCGATGGCGTGCTGAAGCCAGCTACCCCGACCAGCAAGGCAACGAGAGCGACGCGCATAACAACTTTCCTCATGACTTTCTTCCCTCTGAATTGTGACATCAAATTATTGCGCAAGGAGCATCGCGAAATATCCGAACACGGTGAGCAGGATGCCGGATACGGCGTAAGCGACCGGGAATCCGATCCAGGGCACCGTGCTCTGGATTTCCACCGCGGCCTCGCGGCACGGGCCGGAATGCGACCGCGCACCGGCGACGCCGCCCATCAGCACGGCCGGGTTGATCTTGAAGATGTGGAAGCCGATCGCCCAGACGATGAACGGCGGGATCGTGCAGGCGATGAAGCCGGCAATGAAGATCTTCACAGCGACCGCACCCGTGAGCTGCGCCAACAGCCCGGCGCCGGCATTGACGCCAACGATGGCGACGAAGACGACAAGCCCGAGATCCTCCAGCACGTTGCGCGCCGCGTTCGGCGTATTGCCGAAGAATCGGAGCCGCGAGACGACCGAGGAGACGATCACGCCCGACAGCAAGAGACCGCCGGCATTGCCGAGGCCGATCTTGGCGCCGAAGGCGGGGAACTCGATCCGGCCAATCA
>Ga0307509_10007957_pt1 | contig 13672 bp, 14 predicted proteins | sample 10_EM_MG_FD_202245 | JGI IMG/M metagenome (GOLD analysis project Ga0307509, IMG submission 202245) | Populus trichocarpa ectomycorrhiza microbial communities from riparian zone in the Pacific Northwest, United States - 10_EM | ecosystem: Host-associated > Plants > Roots > Unclassified | place...
GGGGGGGGGATTCAATCAGCTGTATATTAGAAGAATAGAAGACTATTAGTAGTAAATTTAATACCTTTTCATGATGTAAAATATATTGTGACCCGGGTGACCAAGGTCAGAAACAGGTAAAGGGGGGGCCCTTCGCTTATTTCAGTTATCTCAGGAAGAGTAGGTACTGCGTCTGGTTGCGTCCTGAGGATTAGGTACTGTGTCTGGTTGCGTCCTGAGAATTAGGTGCTGTGGCTGGTTGCGTTCTGAGGATTAGGTGCTGCCTCTGGTTGCGTCCTGAGTGTTAAGGGTGCGCCCGGTGTGTCCTGAGTGTTAGGTGTGCGCCCGGTGTGTCCTGATTCGCGATTGAGGTTCTGTGGGTCAGGTGTGTCTGACGCATAGGACACCCAGGACGCAGTCTAGTATTTTTGCTGATGTTGCGCAAGCTCCCTTTGACAGGATTAAGAGACTGTCTTCTCTAGGCGGCAGGCTTACACCATACAGTCCGCGAAGGATGGCGAAAGCTATTATAATACCCACACTCCTGTATGGCGCGGAATTTCTTGATCCCAGCGCCACCATGAGACACAAGATGGAAGTTCTGCTGAACCGAGTTAAGCGGTTCATTACTAACTGCTTTTATTCCACAAATACCAATGTCCTGTCTGCTGAGGCCGGCATAATGCCAGTGGACCTATACCTCGAACAGATACGCGACATGGCTTCCATCCGATGGTCGACCGCGTTGCCCAACCATAACATTGCAACGGCTCTTTTTCCTCCAGGCTTCCCTCTACACGACAGCTTCCGCCTTCCCTCCAATCAGAGGGCAGCTTTTTCAAAGGCTGGAGGCATGAAACCGAAAACGTGGGACTCAACTTCATGCACGTCGGTCCAAAGGATCCTCCCTATTCACGACGTAGCCAGAAGACCAAGGCTACTCTTTTCGAAGTGGCCTGTCCCTCGGAAACCAAACATATGGTCACCGCCTGACCCCGACGAGTGCGAGTATTATGAAAACACTCTGAAACAGGTCCGAGAACATATACCCCTGAAATGGAAACTGCTCAACTACCCTGAATACTACGGCTATAGGCCCGCATTCAGGACATGCTGGCCGCTTTATGACAATCAATAAGTTTGCCACTTCCCGTATTCATCAGATGAGAGCTGGCAAGGGCTACCTGAAGGCACAGAAGCACTGGAGGAATCCAGAAGCAAGCGTGCTATGTCCTAGATGTGAGAACGAACCCGAAACCTTTGAACACGTTATAGCCAGTTGCCAGGCCCTCACTAGTGCCAGGGTCGGGCAACCTGATGAGATCTTTGATATTTCGCCGGAGTCTTTAATTTGGGCCGAAAATAAAAAGGGATGGGATTTGATGAAATGTTTGATTTCTTTCATTTCGTTAAATAAGTTAAATTTTCCTAGTAATATGGATGTTTTTCCTTTTACAAGAGCTTCACAAATACAGTCCTGATTGAAGGAGGATAATTTTCAAGGAACCCTGATTACAGGGGATGTTCACATTGATTTTATACCGTTGGGTATTTTTCGTTTTGTTTATGATTTTATTTCTTTTGTTATGTTTTGTTTTGGGTTTTTATTTGCCATGGGATTTTTCCCGAATGCAGTGGTTGGACCCTGGGGAGTGCTAGTCATGTACCTAAAATCATACCAAGGATTTAACAAAAAAAAAAAAATAGATTATTAAAGATTATTAAACTTCAGCATAGGGAATGTTAGTAACAATATGTCATTTAGGTTTGATCTTGTTCATTCGCACCTAGCAAAGTATTAGGCTCCTCGGGTATTAATGATCTAATCTCTGGGCCAGTTATGTTTTTCCGCATGAATAGCTGATATGCAGCGGGTGATTTTGCAGGCTCAATGCTGTGTGATTGAGGTTTGTTTCTCGATCTCAAGCCCACGAGTGTTAGGGATGCACGCCGATCAGAGCTGCATTAATTAAATATATTTGTATGATACTAGCCAAGCCAGCCCTGGCATCTAGCTGGTGTACTCGAATACAATATACAGTATTCAAATTAACAGGGAAATCCTCTAATTCGAACCTCCGTTCCTCCGTGACTCCGGAGATCAAAGACTCATCGATTAAGGGGTTAAAACTTACAAACTTTGTCCGCGGGCTGAATTGAAAATGGCCTGAAGCCCTTGCCATTGGGTCCTGTTGGAAAGGAACTGCGTTTGATATGACTACCACCTCAGCTAATTCGTCGAATTGACTCCTTTGGCCATCACCTGGCCTTAACATTTTCCCATCTCAGCTTGGGCGTTCAAACCGGTGTACAGTATTTGTACCAAGCGATTACGCGCTTGCGTCGTTTAAAAGCCAATTCTATTGCACAATTGGTCCAACAGCCGATCGGGAACAAGTGCACTCCCAGGTCTCGGCCATTTGAATCCAGCAGCACGAGTGCATCGGCCAATATAACGCGGATTCCCCAGTCTTGGCATTCTTTTCAGGGCTGCCTCTGGTGGGATTCTCTTAAATTTACCCTACCCCCACGCGACTCCTCCCGCTCTCGGATATTTGAAACGAATTCTACAATAACTGCTTCTCCTATCGCTATCATGACCCCCGTTGATGACTGCTAGCTTACCTCGGGGGTGAGCTGAGACTTGGGATTTTTTTCATTACCGGCAATGTGATGAGCCGCTTACCGGTAGGTTGAAACGCGCTGAAGCTTGGGTGTGCTTGATGGTTATAAGCAGAGAGCAATCCCCTCAATAAGGTGCCTCGAAGTTTATTCGGGTTTTTGATCTTATTTTCTTTCTAATCCTCAATTCCCGAGATGCTGCCGCCGATCTTTAAAGTCTACCGGTTCCTATTGTACGATAATCTCTTGCGAGGCTCGTACTGGTTACGGTAGGTACCGTACTTCGCTTGGATGCGATGTTTGCCTGCGTTGAGCCTTTGGCACGGCGACGTGCCCGGGGGAGAACCGGGGGGGGAAAAAGAAGAAAATGGACCAGTCTTACAGCGCACCTATACGATAGGGCACCGATGAGAGAGGGAGGGGAAGGAGCCAAACCTCAGGAATGGACTAAACAGCTTTTGAATTAATGTCTCTAACGAAACGCTGCGCTCTACACACTAGTGAGTTCATGCAAAACCTAGACTCCGCCTCTCCCACTTCTGCCTCGCGAATCCCATCAGCGACGGAATAAACCCCCTCTTTTCAGTTGTACCTGCTACTTTGGACAGAGAGCCTTAGACTTTATGGCTATGACCGCCCACGGCGAAGTTCTATAGGTTTCCTGCTTGCCTTTCTTCTAGGACATACCTTAGTTAGGTGCACAGTACCTAGCAAAAGGAGAGGGAAAAACAACTGTGTCATAGTTTCGATTTAGTACTGGACGAAAGAAAGAAAAAAAATTCAAGCTGACTGTTGGCCAGTTGTTCATTATCTGGGCCCCTTTTTCCATTAAAGGGGATCGAATTTGTGCGATGCTGTACCCCAGCTAGGTCTTGGTGAAGTCGGAATGGGCCTCAAGATCTCTGGGGCGCAAGGCACACTTCTTGATCCTTCACCAAGCTTTGTTAAGGCCTAAGCAGCTCCTTCGTTTGCGTTGGAACCGGTAGCAACTTCCAATATCACGTGAGCGCACGTACTCCAATGCATGACTCGAAAGCCAACACAACCAAGGACTGTCTGGTTCATCTTCCTCTGGTTGAAATGAGGGGAGTAGGGATTCAGATCTTGGTTCTGCGCACGTCGTTGTGTTCTTAGAACTTTGCGCCGCTAGAGGCATTCAGCCCCGGGGTTGACAAAGCGTTTGTCCAAGTCTTCCGAGTTGAAGGACTCTAGTGTGTAACACCTTTTTTTTTGTATATGGTACAAGCCTGGCAGATCCACTCAAAATTTGGCACTCGGAGAGCGCTTTTTCGACCCGGGGCTGAACGCCTTGGTTCTAACGGTCCTTTTCCACTGTATCGGAGCTCCATTCAGTCAGGGGGCTCCGTGAAGTCGGGAAAATCGTCGGGGGCCCGGAGATTACTTGAAATATAAAACGCCAAGTGATCAGAGGGGCTCAGGTATTACAACTTACTCGAGCACCAGGGCACCTTTGAGCCTCACAACAAAAACCCACCCACTCATCCGGGTTTCATCTCATTGCCACTGGCGAGGCTCCTTTCCGAGTGCCTTTATATCCTGTGCGCTCTGATAACTTCTAGTATGCCCGAGATACTGACTAGAGGAGTCGGAATCGGAATTGATTTCAATTTCTATCTTGACAGATTATGACGTCGGATGGAACTGTTGTGGGAGGTGATGGGTGGCGGGGCAGCTTGGGCTTCGTGCGCATCTTGTGTGAGGGTAGCGCACTTTCTAGGCCTGGAGCGTGTTCCATGAGAGGGGGTGCCGGGTGCTGGATGGCATCTGGCACTTCTGATGTCTTCCGGCTTGCCGTTTGCTTGCTTGCTGCAGGTACCAGTCGTTGAGATGCACCGTGCGATGAGGCGGGGGGCGTATCGTTTAGGGCTACGTTGTGTGGTCTCGACACAGCAGAGATTAAGGCTTGACACACACAGCGCAGGTACAGAAAAACTTCTGTTGCCTAATATTCTTGTGGAAATGAAGTGCTTCTTCCCACTGACACTGGCTGTGCTGGTAGCTAATACCCAACCACAGTTTAGATATGAGACCTGAAGGGAGTGCTTTTCTACCGCTTATCACCTTATCCAACCTTGCCCTGCCCGCGAACATACGACGGCCATTTCCCCGTGGTCCGTCATATGAACGTTTGTTTCGCACCGCATTCATTATCATCGCACAATTAATTGTGGGAGATGAGATATTATGGCAGCGCATCAGCATTGGTGTTTTGGGGTTTGAAAACTGCAGTCTTACAGTCTTTCTGTGCCCTAGATTCTGTTCTTACGCCTTTAAAAGAGTGCTGTCTCCCTCTCGTCTACTCTCTCAAACACATCCCAGAACAGTCAGTCTACTGCAGCTTCCCAGAAAACTCATCGCCTTCAAAGGTCCATATATTACTGCTCGACCCCCCCCCCCCGATCTCAAAGGCATTCAATCTGGCAGTCCCTTCTACCCTCTCCGCAACCCCACAAGCCACTCCTCACTTTCTACTTTATTTCAAAATGGCTGACTGGTTTTGCGTAAGTCATTCATTACTCTGGTTTACCCATTGGAACCATTAGCTCATACATTTTACAGAGATATTGTGGATTTGGTCCGCACAACCCTGAAATTTATGGCCAGTGTATTGAGTGTGGCAAGATACATAACGGTAGGGTGCGCAAACTTGCACAACCTACCGGTATCCACGACTATCAGAACTGCCAAAGCGCAAGCACTCCTCCTGAGGCCTGTGCCGCTGCGGGGAGTCATTCTACCTAAGAGGGCTTCTCAACTTGAGATCCTGGCCCAGACTACCAAACGAATGCCCCCGAATCATGGGCAACTACCCACCGAAGACATCAATATCTTTCCCTAGAGTATCGAACAGCAAATAAAAATCGGGTCCTATCGATGGATCTCTAAAAAAAAATCATTAGACGGGGACAAACAACTTCTCTTGGTATTACAATATCTTCCTTTTGTAACAATTTGGGCTCTCTTTATTTTATTTTTTTGTTTCATTTTCTTTTTCTGAGGGGTTCCTTCCTTTTTTTCAAAGGCCTGTTGTACTACTATCATACCAGGATAATTGCGGTCTTTACTTTCTTTTGTCTCTAGAATCGTTCTTCAGCTGTTTTTGTATCTCTGCCGCCCTTAGCGGCTATCTTTAATATTATTCGATAATTATAACTTGCAATCAATCATTGATCACCGTCGCGCACTTGATTGTTATGGCAGAGCTCTTCTCATCACGGGTACTTTATTAGGCCCGAAATAATGGTGGCTAGAGGAGTAAAGTTGCTTGAGACTGAACTGGTGCGATTTTACAGGCACAATGCACTTCTGCTCGCATAGCGAGTAAACGGGTAGCACGGCGATCGTTGCTCGAAGCACTTATCAACGTTTCAGCACCCCCCAGGCTACAACCTTTCAACCCCATCGACCATCATAGTACTAGGTACACCTTTGCGGAAAAAAACCAATCGAATAGCACGCCTTCTTTAACCGAATCGTGCTCGAGCAAATCCTTCCGCCTCTAAGAAAGCCGCAGTTGCCTTCACCGAAATGCTACCGGTGGAAGCTCTCGCTAAGCCAGATCTTTGCGATGACGACTGCGTACCGCACCATATGAAGCACCACTCAACATCACATCTAGCACTCTCGTCACTCCTATTCATCGCTACCTTTTGCATAATTTTCCTAGGCGTTCTGCAACGACTCTTTCCGGTACTATGCGGGGCCGGCAGGCGCCACACTCATCACGAGAATAGGGGACAACGAAGGATTGCAGCGGTAACCTTCTCGACGATCTTCGGAGCGACGGGTGTACTAGCAGAGTTGATACTATGTGAGGTGAGCGAGTGGGGGGAGGCTTCGGCTCGGAAAGCTGGCTTTCAAAGCTGCGTGTGGGTTTTGATGATTTGTTTGGTTGCGGTTGCGCCGTCGCTTGAACTACATAGCTTGGTTGAGGGATCTAGGATATCTACCTGGCGAAGGCGATATGTTACTCTGTTTGAGGTGGCTATTTTCGGTGCATGGCTTTGGGTCTTCTGGAGCTTGGGCGATCGGTTGCCGATAAGGAAGGCGGATCAGAGCCTCTGGAGAAACTGTAAGGAGTTGCTTGTCTACTGGTACTGTGTTCACGTTTTTGTCTGCCTGCTCACTAATACGGTGCTTGGCTTTCTAGCTACCAGAACTCTGAGGGAAGAATGTCTGGCAAGAGTAGGCGTGATAGGTGTCTCAGTAAGTCTAATCTCCGGATCTTTGGCTCGCTACAGTCCTAACCGTACATTTACATAGTTGATGGCATTATTATGTGAGTTTGCATGTTTAGCTAATTTCAACCCCAAGCGTCCGTATCGTAGGGAAACATTCGCTAACCAGCGTTTTTCAGCGGGGTTCGGCTGTGTTTCTTCACCATGGCATAACTTTACCGTCAAAGCGCGGCCCATTACTGAAATTGACATCTCACGCGCTCAAGGTGGCTTGGATGCTACTATTGAGATGCTTGAAACTAAACGCAATAGGATGAGGTTCTTAGAGAAAAAGATCCGAGATAAGGTGGGAAGGCTTTTTCCCCCAGCGCTTGGCTGTGCCTTGTTTTGACGATTTTGCTAATAAATGACCGTCTGTAGGCCTCTCAAGAAGGATTGATGAGTAAAGTTCTTTCTTCAATTCGTGGAGATGCTGATGCTCAGGGTTTGTTCTCTAGGCCGCTGCTGTTATTTCAAGGCGCTGATCGTGCTAATCTATTTCTGCAGAACATGCCGTATTAGCTAAGGAAGTTAGTGGATTAGAAATGATGCGTACTTCACTTGCTGCAGAGTTTGCAGAGCTTCAACGTCGCCTGTCATCGGAACAACAGGCCAAGTCCTTATTTGGGCGTGTACTGCAAACTATTTCCTACGGCTTCTCCGTCTATTGCGTCTACAGGATCATCGCAACCTCCCTCGCCCACGTCCCTCACTTACACCGAAACAAATCTTCTTTCTCGCAAAGTGACCCCATCAATAACGTCCTGGCAATCATCGCGAAGCACTGGGACCCACATCTCGATCGTGTTGCTTGGTCTCGCCAGATTGGCTTCGCTCTCTCGGGGGTCATTATTGCCGGCTCGTTGAGCTCGGCCATGACAACCTTCAATATGATCACCCGTGCGGCGCCTGGAGTCATGGGTCATGCCGTCAAAGGCGAGAATCCGAACCTCGCACTCTTCGTATCTCAGATCAGCGCTGTCTATGTCCTCGCATCGGCGCTTTTGCTTAGGAGCAATTTGCCCCCGCACATGAGCACTGTGATCAGCGAGGCATTGGGCGCGCCCCTCGACCCTGCGTTCGTAGATAGGTGGTTTGATGCACTGTTTCTTGGTGCGGTAGGCCTCACCTTGGTTGGGATGATTATTGGCAGAAAGAGTGGCTGGTGGGGAGGTGCGGGTAAGGATGATCCATTCTGTGATGAGATGGAGCAATTGGAGGCGGGGAAGAGGAATTGATTGATCGATGTGTTTTTGCTACATGCTTGACTTTCGACGGGCCTTGGCCTTTCCCCTCTTGTTGATTCGCTATTATTGGGTCATTGTCATTGTTCCTTTTTATTATCACCATCACTAGAGGCGTTAATTAGGTTTGGATTTCCCGGTTGGGGTTAATTTATACGTCTTGTATTGTTACTTGTTTCCCTTGAAAATTTTCACATCATTTTTTAGTCTTGTCACTGGCCTTGCTCTCATTCCTCTTTCCTCTGCGCTTTTGTTCCTTCGCTTCTTCGGATTCCTTTATTAGTTTTCTCCTTACATCCTTCACGCTCGACCCCTCTTCATCTTCCTTCGAGCCCTCATGATGCTAAATTCCCATACTCCGCACTCCGTAATGCCCCCCTCTCCCTTTCCCTCTTACTTATTGCTTCTCGCCCTGGTGGCATTAGGCGCACAATACCCCTCACTCAAGAAATAAAACAAAACAAAACAAAACATCAGTTCTATAGGCATTCTTACTTTGTCATCCCGTTTGTTTGTAATACCGGGAATTTGTTAATTTTTAACTTTTTTTTCGGAATTCGTCGTGCGTGTTTCAAGGAATCACCCCACGAACTTACTTGATTTGGATTTGTTAGCGCACGCTATTCTAGAAGTTAGCATGGTAAATACGACTTGAGGCAGGAGGTGGGTTTTCGTAGGATCCCATCTCCCAATATGGTGCAAAGCGTATAGAGCATACTGGTGCTGTTTTGGGGTGGGGTGTAGTAGTAGGATTTGATTCTACGTCTGGAGTTCAAGTCTCAATCCCTCGCATGTTTATTAGCCTAATGCTTTTCATTCATCTTTTATGATTTGTGATCAACAACACGATTTCCCAAGAGGATAGCCAATGGACATAGAAGCACGACAGAACTCAAACCTATTGCGCTTGTAGTACCCCTATCAGGGACATCCGGTCAGTCTGCATTGCAAACATTTCACACAAGCTAAATACAGGTAGAACGAGAGTAGGGGGTGAAGAATCTGGCGAATTCAGGCAGAGAGCTAAGTGCAATATATTGATATTCAGGGTCTCTGCAAATCTTGTCAATAGCAAGCATTGGCGAGGACTGCTATGACTGGGAAGACAGCCCCAGCTCCAATTGGCCCCAACAGCAACTGGGAAATAGCTGCTGGTTAGAACCCGGATTGGAGAAGCTCACTGACGGTCTGACACCACCTTTGCTCCGACACGGACTTCTGCGCCGCAATGGCAGATCACCTACGGTGCCCTACCGGTAGGACAGAAATTTCAATTTCCGCGTCCAAAGAACCACACTCTCAATCTAAGCCACTAAAACGTTAGCCAGGCGCAGAAGACGCCCTCCCCACTCCCCGAGTAAGTATTCCCGGATCTCTATATGACTCCATCCCGATCTAGGCAGTCATCCAAGCGCACTTCTCCCTTGAATATTTCCCGCATAGGCTCTCGGTGATGGATCTTACTTGGTTGCCGGCCCTGCGCGTTTCACCTATGTGCGTGGTCTGGTGGGTGTTCACTTGCTGTGCTTCCCTCCCCGGCCGCAGGATGGTATGGGCTATACCGTTCTGAAACGCTTCTCTTACTGTGGCCTTCCTTCTTTAAAGGGGGGGCTAGGCACGCGATATACCGTCGGGATCTGCTACCGAGCCAGCCAGCTTTCTCACGTTACACCAGGTAAGCCAAAAGCTTAGCATGTATCTACCCATGCAACCATGCAAGGGGGGGGTCTCGGGTACCATTGCCGTGGGTGATATTTGGTGAATGGGTTTGTTTGTTTGTTGGAAAGGTTTCTGGGCTTGGGTGCTGTAAATTGCGGTATCATACTCCGGCGTGTGGTCGAGGAGGAGGAAGGGGGGGATGACGGCGAAGCAAGGTTGACCAAGTGGATGCCGGGGGGCATATACTCGAGTACTGTGAGCGTTTAGCGCCGGTTCCGGGAAATCTTTTTTTCCTCTATTTTTCCATGTAACCTTGGCGCTACGCTGCGCGATTGAACGCGCAGAACAATGGTGCCTCCGGAAACTCTGATGTGTGGTTGTAATACCATACCAATGGCCACCGTTGAGAGCTGTGAAGCTCGTGTGGGAGAGTGGATTGGTGGATCGTTTCGGATTTGTTAAGTTAATTGGAAATTCCGCTGTATCCTTGAGATGTACCGTACAGTGCAGTGCGTTCTCCCCAGCTCTAGGCTCACCATGGAGGCACTGGTGTTGCGATGCATCGGACGATGCATCCATGCACTCATGCTTGCATGCCCCCTGCGTATGAATGGAAAATTAGGCTTGGTGGGTGATGGCCTATGAATGGGTTTTGGTTAGTTTACTTTTTGCAAAGATATTTCTTTCTTTCTTTTTTTGTTGCGGGGGGGAGGGGCGATGTACCGGTGCACAGATGGATATCACTGCGCACAATGCTATCGCAAGGTTTTTGGTCGTTGCAATATACTGATGATAGCGGGGTTGCTATTCCTATCGTGACTCACGGCTTCCCCGCCCAGCCTCTTTCCGTTATTGTGCCGGCCGGACTACCGACGTCGGAGCGCCATGCATCGGACATTCTTCCCGAATGATAATCCGTGAATGGGCTTGGACTGTAGCTTCCTATTGGAAGGGAGCATTCGTCCGATGGTATACCATTGGCGCCTGCATCTTGCGTCTGTCTTACTATTATTTCTTTTTCTTTTCCTTTACCTCCCTTCTTCTGTTCTGGTGCTAGGTTGGTTGTTTTTGTCAGCTCAGCTCAGTCAGTTGCAGTGCGCATACTCGAGTATAATACCAGTACAGGGCGGTGTTTCTTCCTTGGGTGATACTGGACTGGTGCTATCGTACTTTTAGCGGTGGGTAGGAATGGTGATATGGTTTGTAGGACGTAGCAAAGGTTAATCTTGTGTCATTGTTGTTTCCCTCTCTGCGGATTGGTTTAGTGGTTGTGCTGTGCTGCCGGGTGTTTAGGGTTGTTTATGATACCAGCACTCTCCTGTCCTGTACTTCTCACCTGACAGCCTCAATTCTGGGTCACAGAGGGCAAAGGCATGGAAGAATCGTAATCCGTGCAAGCGCAGCCGTTTTTGCCCCCCTTGAATACGGAACTGTCGAAAGATTTCTTCATCAGGGGGTTTTCCCCCTTTGGATCTCCCAGTCGAGGAGTTAGCCTCGTGATTGTGCTCGAGTTATTCGTAGTAGGGGGTTTGTCCTTCCTCGGTACGAGCATGTCAAGTGGTGGCTGTAATTGCGCCTCGAGGAGCACACATCTTAGCTTACTGCGAATGGCACTGTAAGTTCTCTGAGGCGCTGATATATATTATCATACCCTTGCGCACCTTATGGTGACTGCATCGGAATTAGCCGTCGAATGATAGGCTATGAATGGCCTTGGAGTTAAGCCACCGAGAGAGGACTTCCTCCCACTCCCCGCTCCGAGGAAGTTTTGGGACAATTCTTTTGCCCCCGCTTCGGCCTCGAGCGGTTTTGGGCTGACAGTGGCTTAATAGCGTTACACGGCGCCTTAGGATAAGTTAAATATCTTACCTGTAAAGTTCGCGGGCTTGCGCTGATGAGTACCGTACTACATGTATATCTGTAACTCTTGAATGATAGCGTATATGCTCCGCAAGCCTTACCATTGGAGTTCATCCCGAATGATACTTTATGAGTGTTTTTTATCTTACGTTTTACTACGTTTTTTTACTACTTTTTTGCTTCTTCACCCCTTATCGTTATCGTAGTTCTATTTTTGTATTCATATAGAAGTCCTGCTCCCCCAACCTGGGTAGAGTACATATGGTGCTGGTTAGGAGGCGACCTAAGCTTATTACTACTCAACTATAAGTTAAGTTGAGATTTTGGGATTTTAGGGTGCGTCTGGTTGCAACCCGAAACCTCAATAATGACCCTGATTATAGAGTTTTGTGTCAAAACATCATTTTGTTGTAAACTGTCGTGTCTGGTTGACCACAAGTGGCAACAATCAAGTTGCAATAATGTGTCCAAAATGAAGGTTTTGAAAAAATAGAAAAAACCAATTTTTCACAAAACTGTATAATTGAATAACCCTAACCCAACCACACTGAGAGGTATTTTGTAACAATAGTTCATCGCACAGGATGTAAAAGCAGGACTGATATGCAAAGATACCAATAATTCAGGACCTGATAGCCCATTCAAATCCTACTTTATTTTCTCCTTCATCTTTCTACACTATTGGTCTTATTGTAGACATCTATGCTGACTTGTGGTTTGACAAGAAAGCATGTTGCACATCACAATTGAGTGGTAAAGAATATCATGGAGCCTCTTACATAAACTATATTTCTTGGCTTTTATTTGTGTGTCAACCAGACACACTTCTGTATCTTTCATTTGAACAGATTATGCTAACTTCACAAAATGCTAGTTTCTGGCTGCAACTTGTGTTTTGGGATTATAGCACTATCCCTAAGCAACGACTGCCAGATGCACCCTTAGCTTCCATTGAGGCGTTGCCTCGGAGTGATAAGCTTGGTTTCCGAGTGGCTTGCTACCGACTTTCGGGCGAGGAGCGCTGATTGGTGACCACACACCTAAGGATGTCGGCATCCGAGATACCTACAGCCAATAGTCAGAAGTGTTGGTGAAAGCTTAGTAAGCAACCTCGCCAAATGCCAGATCATGTAACAATCCACCTGGTGATGATTATTTATGCAACAGGTAACGAATCGCTTATATAAGGATCTTGAACTATCTTATAGTTCTGGTTCATACTTAGACTATCTTATAGTTCTCATTCATACTTAGACTATCCTATAGTCTTTGTTCGTCCTTGGACTATCTTATAGTCTTTACTCATGCTTAGACTATCCTATAGTCTTCGTACTTGATCTTCTATCTATTATAGGAGAAAGATGCAGGAGGTCCCTTGTCTTACAAGGTGATGGTTGCTCTGATACTAAGAGCTAGGTTTGCTTGCATACAAGCGAGAGGTAAAGGTAAAGATTTTATTGTAAGAAAGTACTTAAATAGTTGTGTAAAGAGCTCTAACTACGGTCATTTTTTTTTTCATTTTTTGATCTTTGTTTTGTTATCATGTATTCATTGTTAAGGTACAGGAACTACCACGCTCCGCGCCCTCTATTTTCCTCTCACTTAAAATACCTTCCGCATTCGGCCAACATAAACCTCAGGGTTTGGTCTTTATTTCTTCACGATACATCTATTTTGGCTTTTCACTTGGGCTTCAATTTCAAGTGAAATATATATTTCACCTTTGTTGAGAGGATTTTTATTATTGGAAAGTCGAACTGGAAGTTTGACTTTACTTTCTCTCTCCTCCTCCTCCCTGTCCCCCGGCCTGGCCTGTTGGCCTTGTCCAGATGTCGTCTACCCCTCTCGCTTCCACTGGTGCAGGTCCGGCCTCCGCTGTCGGCCCTGCTCGCTCTGCCTCCTCTCGCCAGGACCGTAGGGCTGATCCCATCTCTCGCTCGTCCTCGTCCCAGTCCAGTCACGCCTCTCTCTCCGGGGAGGCTGACAATGTCGCCAACATTCTTGGGCATGCTGCCAGGCTCGCTCGCCTTGACCCGGCTTCTTTCCCTACTGTCTACAATGCGTCCGCCG